>OIZV01000204.1_pt1 | contig 38014 bp, 54 predicted proteins | sample 1588681 | NCBI WGS metagenome assembly OIZV01 (sample SAMN03283281) | human gut metagenome | biome: human-associated habitat; material: feces | host: Homo sapiens | place: Peru | collected 2012 | reverse complement strand
ATTGACAGAGATGGAGTACTTGAAGAAACAGGAAATATTGTACCATTTAAAGAAGCCCCGGCGGTAGAGTTCTATGCGAACGAAGAACGTTTATCTTTAGTTGGCAAGATCAGAACCTTAGTTGACACATACGATAATGCAATCTCACAGAAAGCTAACGAGCTTGAATATTTCGATCAGTCTTTCCTTCTAATGCTGGGTATTAATTTACCGAAGGATCCTAAAACAGGCAAGCCAATCCTTGACTTTAATGGTGGCAAGCGTGTGTTTAATGATCCATCACCGGAAGCAGCCAATGCAAAATTTGAATTCTTATCTAAGCCAGATAGCGACAACATGCAAGAAAACATGCTCAACCGTTTGGTTAATGATATCTTCCAAACAGCGATGGTAGCTAATCTAAACGATGAGGCATTTAGCGGCAATTCTAGTGGCGTAGCTATTCGATATAAATTATTGAGTATGCAGAACCAAGCAGCGTTAGAAGAACGTAAATTCACGCTAGCTTTAACTAATTTCTTGGGCAATATTGCAAGCTTAGGCAAGGTTATCGGCAGCACTTCAGTTGATGAAATCAAGGCTAGCTTGTCGTTCACATTTAAACGTAACATACCAATAAACGATGCAGATGAAGCAAATACAGCTAAGACGCTTGAAGGCATTGTATCTAAAGAAACACAACTTAAAGTGTTATCTGTTGTTGATGATCCTAAAGCTGAGATTGAAAAGATCGATGCCGAAAAGGAAAATCTCATCAAACAATCATTACAAAACTCGATTAGTGCTACCGATATGTTCAAAGGCGGTGTAGATGATGATGCCGAAGAACAAGCAGAATGAGGAGTACTGGAAAGCCAGGGAGCAAGCTGAGAAGAAGTGGATAGTTCAGAACCTGAAGAACGACAGGGAGTTTAATAACAGACTTACTGATTACTACGACAGAGCTATTGACGATATCAATGACAAAATTGATGTAGAATATCAGAAAATAGTCGAGACACACGGTGGCAATGTCGACACTACGGGGGCTTATAAAGCTGTTAGTAAAGCTGATATAGAGCGATATGAACGTGATGCAAAAAGGCTTGTAGCTAAAGCTAACAGGCTTAGAAGGCAAGGTAGGAAAGTATCTCGTAAAGATTTTACAGCAGAAGAAAATGCGCGTATGAAAGTTTATAATGCAACCATGCGGCTTAATCGACTTGAGTATCTAAAATCGCAAATAGGGCTCACTATGGTTGATTTAGGTATGGATGTAGACAGTGAAATGCGAGAAAAGATTCAAGATGACTATATGGACGAAATAAAGCGTCAATCTGGTATCTTAGGTAAAAATCTAACTAAAACATCGTTATGGTCTAGCTCGACGGTTGCTACAATCGTGATGGCTCAAACGGGTGCTGTTAATTTTAGCCAACGCATATGGGCAAATATAGATGCTTTAAAAGCTGAATTAGATGCAGTTATATCAACAGGAATTATACATGGAGACAATCCACGAGAGATGGCAAGGCTGCTTAAGAAACATGTACGGCAAACAGTTACTAATCATAGATATGTTGCTGAACGCCTTGCACGTACTGAGAGCGCTAGAGTGCAGCATAAAGCACAGGTTAGTTCATTGATTAAGATGAACTATAGATTTTGCAAATGGCACGCTGAACCTGGTGCATGTAAAATTTGCAGTGATATTGTGAACAATGATGATGGCTTCGGCGAAGGTGTCTATGAGATTGCAGACGTACCTAATGCACCAATCCATCCAAATTGTAGATGCGGGATCAGTGCTTATTGGATTGATGGCGAAGACAATTCGTACAAACGCAGCGATTAACATTTTGACTTTTTCCATGTTTGCAGTCGTTAAAGAACAACTTGAGTAAACCGTCTCCCAAGACGTTAAATGCGAGTAGGAGGTTCAATTATGGATGTAGAAGAAACAACACAAGTAACTGAAGCTCAAGGCAATCAAGAAAACGTCGAAACGGTTGAAAAGGACGCCCAAGATAAGAAACCAGTAGATGCTGACAAGATTGCTAAGAAACTTCAAAAACGTATTAGCAAGGAGCAAGAAGGCAAGCATCAAGCTTTGAAAGAAGTAGAGGAGCTTAAAGCTAAACTTGCTAAGTACGAAAACAATGACAAGAGCATCAAGGAACTTTCAGATGAAGAGAAAGCTAAACAGGAAGAGGATGCCAAAGATAGACGTATCAAGGAACTCGAAGACCGTTTAGCACGTAATGAATCTTTAAAACAAACCAAACAAGTGTTTGAAGAGTCAGATATCCAAGTTTCAGATGATGTTCTCGATATGGTTGTTGTAAATGACAACAAAAAGACTGTTGCTAACGTTCAAGCGATCACTAATTTTATTGAGAAAATCAGGGAAGATACGCGTAAGGAATTGTTAGCAGGCAAAACTCCGCGAACAACAGGGGTTAAAACTAGCATGACGAAAGAGCAAATTAGAAGCATCAAGGACACAGCAGAGCGCCAAAAAGCAATGCGCGATAACTGGGCCTTGTTCAATTAGGAGGAAATAAAATTATGGCAGATCCAAAATTAATCAAAACACCTGACATGGGTGAAGTACAAGCAAAAGACTTTGTAGAACGTTTTTCAGAAAGCATCACAAAATTAGCTCAAGCATTGAGTACTACACGCCCACAAGCAATGACTCAAGGCAACACTATCCAAATGTATAAGTTCACTACTGATATGGCCGAAACAACAACTGTGGCTGAAGGCGCAGATATCCCATTGAGTGGGGTTAAGCGTGTGAAAGATCGTGCTTTTACTGTTGGCTTTGAAAAAGCACGTAAGGCAGTAACTATCGAAGAAGTTCAACGTGTCGGGTATGATATGGCAGTTCTACAATCAGACAAGCGTATTTTAAAGGAAATCCAAAAGAATGTTCGCAAAAGCTTCTTTGACTTTCTTGCAACAGCGCCAACAGATCTAAAAGCTCAAGGTGGCTTGCAAAATGCGATTGCTCAATCAGTTGGTAAATTGCAAGTATTATTTGATGATGATGCAGTAGAAACAATTGTGTTTATCAACCCAATGGATGCAGCTAAGTATTTAGGCGCAGCAGATATTACAAACGGAGCAAGCGTTGGTTTTGGCTTAACATTGCTTAACAACTTCTTAGGCGGTGTTACTTTAATCATGAACTCCGGCGTTCCAGAAAACACATTCTATGCAACTGTTAAAGATAACATTAACTTGATGTACTTAGATACAAACGGTGAAAGTCGCAAGCTATTTGAAAACAAGTCTATTACAACAGATGAAACAGGTTTAATTGCTTTAGTTCGTGATGATAACACAACAAACTTGACAAACCAAAGTACATTGTATTGGGGTATTAAGATCTTCCCAGAAGTTGCTAATGGCGTAATCAAGGGAACTTTAGCAGCACCAGCCACAGACGACACAAAAGGTGATCAAGCTACAGGTACAGAAAGCAAAGGAAAATAAGCAAAGAAAGGTTAATGACTTATGGAGCTATCAGACTTAAAAATCATGTTGGGACTATCAGATGAAAATAAGGAGTCTGATAGTCTCCTACAATTAATCATTAAAAACACGGAGTTGTCATTGCGATTTAAGCTAGGTTTAAGAGCCGATGAAGATATCCCTGGTGAATTATCATATATACCCCTAGAAGTCGCTGTGCGTCGTTTTAACCGTGTTAGAAACGAAGGTATGACGTCATATTCTCAAGAAGGTGAATCTATCACGTTTAGTAACAATGATTTTGATGCCTTCGAAAGCGATATTGAGGAATACAAGCGCAGAAATAATTCAGACGGATTGTTATATACGATTGATCCTTATAGGAGGTATGACGTATGAGGTTTGATACTTTAGTCAGTTTCTATGATGAAAGTCAAAAGCACTATGATCCTTCAACGCATGGATATGTTGGGGGAATTGATTTCCTTGGTAGTTGTATGGCTAACGTTACAGACGTAGGGACTAACAGGGCTGTTCAATTATTTGGCAAGTTTGATGTTAACAGCCTTGTCATTAGGGTTCCAGAATTGCCTTATCAAAGTTGGGCGTTCGTTACTGTTGGAAGTTCTGAAACTAAATATCGGCTTCAGACCATGCGACAGACGCAGAAAATGACAACTCTAATTGTTGGGGAGGGTTAGGGTATGGCACGAATTAAAATAACAGGTGTCAAGGAATTGAAAGCTGCTTTAGAAGGAAACCTTTCACGATTTCCGAATGAAGTTGAGCGGATTGTGGCAAAACATGGTGCTAGGTTGCAGGATCAAACTCAATCTAACATGGATAGAGCATATACGGCTGGATATAGTACGGGGGCTACCAAGCGAAGTGTTACTTTGGAAAAGAGTAAATTCAGAGCGGAAGTACAACCACACACGAAATATTTTCCTTACAAAGATAGGGCTGTTGCATAGTAATATGCAACTTAGCATCGACCAAAATCGGTGAAAAGCTTGGTTTAATAATTTCTTTACGAACATGGAACGTGATATGATTATAGTGAGGTGATTACTATGGATATTATTGACGTTTCTAATCGTCAAGGAAATGGTTTTGATAATCTAACTGGAAAACGTTATGGAAGGCTAATAGTTATTGGCTTGTCTTCTAAGAAGAGTGGAAGAAAATCATATTGGGTTTGCAAATGTGATTGTGGGAACACACTAGCTGTTAGAAGTGATGCGTTAAAAAGTGGTAAAACGCGTTCTTGCGGCTGTTTAAAGTGTGAACAAGATAAGATTAATCTTTCTAAATTTCACAAAGGTTACCACACACCAAACCGATTGTATGGCATATGGGTTAACATTAAAGGTAGATGCTTAAACCAAAATGACAAAAATTATTATCGTTATGGGGGTAGAGGCATAAAAATTTATCCAGATTGGGTTCATGATTATAGCAAATTCAGAGATTGGGCTTTCAATAATGGATATGAAAAACATCTAACTATCGACCGTATTAATAATAACGGAAACTATGAGCCTGGCAATTGCCGTTGGGCAACCATGAAAGAACAAGCTAACAACCGCAGGAGTAACCTTAACGTTTTCTGGAATGGTGAAACGCACACATTAATGGAATGGTCCGAAATTTATTCGATCAATTACGGTACATTACACGGCCGCTATTATCGCGGTGATGTTCCACCACGATTATTCAGGCCAGTCGAGCCAAGAAAACACCGAGGTAAACGTCAGAATTAAAGCACTGGCGTCACCGTAGAGCATAGGGGCTGAACCTGTGTTTTTATTGCGCACAGAATAAAAAGCCCCCACGAGTGGCCGACAACCATATGCAATGTATGGCTGAAGATGTATGCCGAACTTACAGGTGACTGTAAGAAGTAAAGGATAAAAAGCCTTTACGATAACAAACGTATCTTGAGTATGGTACTCGCTATATGAGTAGACGCCCTACATTAGGCCCGGCGTTTAGCAAAATAGAGCCACAGTTTAGAGCAGATATTAATAAGCTATTTAAGTAGGTGGAATTATGACACCAGATCAATTAATTTTTGATTATATTTATCAATTATCTTTAAATTCAGGTTATACAACATACGACCATTTGCCACTAGAAAGCGAAAATGTGCCTTATCCGTTCGTTTTAGTTGGTTCAGTACAAACACTACCGGTTACAACTAAAAATGCACTACAAGGGCAAATAACGGCCAATGTGGACGTGTGGGGAGATGAAGAGAGCCGTTTTAAAGTCTCCCAAATAATGAACGATATCTTTATTCAGTGCATGCAGCCAGTAAAGCTAGGCAACACGTTCGTTAGATTACGTATAGACCAGTATGACAATCAAATAATACAGGATACAAGCGTTCCAAACACTGTGTTAAATCATGGCATGATGACACTTGTATTCAATTTAAACTAGGAGAGTGACAAAATATGGCAAGACCACAAATTTTACAAGGGATGGATACCTTGGCATACGTTCGTTTGTTAAAGAATGCAGCAACGGAAGAAGGACAATTAATTCCTTATCAAACATCGCTATCGTTTGACCCACAACGTGACAGTGATACAACCCAAACAAAAGATGGTGCTGTTGGTACGTCTAGTTCCTTAGAAACTGAGATCGAAGTTGAATTTGTAAACAATATCTCTAAAGTTTCAGATGATTTATATAATGCTTTAATTAAGAATGAAAAGGTCGAAATTTGGATCGTGAACATTTCACGTAAGAATTCTGAAGGCAAAGTATTTTCTTGGTACGCTCAAGGGTCAGTAACAGAAGATAGCAACGACAACGACCCAGATGATAATTCAACACGAGATGTGACTTTTAGTGTTGATGGAGAACCACAACGTGGCTGGTTAGAATTGCCAGCAAGTGCTAAGGAAGAATTGGCATATGTATTCAGAGGTTTAGGCGTTGTTTCTAGTGCAGATGCAACAGGCAAAGGTACAGCATGGCAAGATACAGACCGCGGCGTAGGCTCAGCGACAGCAGCAACACAAACAGAGCATTCTTAATCTGGGAGGAGATCACTAAATGAAAATCAAAATTAACAATACAGAATACGAACTAAATTTCGGAATTCGCTTCGTTCGTGAATTGGATAAGGTAGCAAGCGTATCTAATAATGGCATCTCATTAGGTATGGCTTTGATGCGTACATTGCCAGCATTACAAACATGTGACCCAGTAGCGTTGTGTAATGTGATTTATGCAGCAGCTTATGGCAATAACCCACGCCCAAGTATGAAAGACGTAGAACGATTTATCGATAAAGAAGTGTCCTTTGAAGAGCTAGAAAAGTATTTTGACGATATCCTTAAGGAAATCAATGAAAGCACAGCTACAAAACTTGTAGCAAAAAACCTAAAAGCCTAGATACTGAAGAAACAGGGCTATCAAGTGAGCAAATGTATCACGAGATAGTTCTGAATTCTTTGGCGTATCTAGGTTTAGAAAGCATGCAAGAGATTGAGAAAATGACGTTTGACGAGTATCTGATACGTTTAGAGGCGTTTCAGCTCAGAACGATTAAACGTAATGAGGAACTAGCTTACCAAGCGTGGCTTAACCAACAAGTGCAAGCTACAACAGGCAGCTCTAAGAACCCTAAGCCTAAGTTTAAAAGGTTTGATCAATTCTTTGATGCTAACAAAATGGTCGACGAAGTCAGAGGAAACTTCGAACCTGATTACAAAACCGCAAGCAAGCAAAGCGTACTACAAACCAACGAGAATTTGTTTGTAGAACGTCTCAAAGAGTTTAGGGAACTCAAGAAACAAGGGAAGATCATTCCTTGGAACGCTAGAACAAAAGCGGAAAGGGGGGATCTCTAAATGGCACAATCATTCAGCGTTAAAGCGGTATTGCAGGCTGTTGATGAAAACTTTACGTCAACTACAAACAAAGCTATGCAGGCGATGCAAAAACTACAATCAGCAAGTGATACTGCGTCAAACGGTATAAGCAAAAACGCAAACTCAATGAGTAGCACATTCAAGTCGATGGCCGGAGCTATGGGAGTTGTTCAAATTGCTGGCAAGGCTTTTGATGTTGTTAAGAATTCATTAGATGGAGCCATTAGTCGTTTTGATACTTTGAATAAGTATCCGGTTGTTATGAAGGCTTTAGGCTATTCAGCTAGAGATGTTTCTAAGTCAACTAAATTGTTAAGTAATGGCATTGATGGATTGCCAACATCGCTAGATGAAATCACTTCAAGTGCTCAACAGCTAGCTCCCCTTGTTGGTAGTTCTCAAAAGGCTGCAAAATCAGCTGTAGCACTTAACAATGCTTTTCTAGCCAGTGGTGCAAGTGTTGGGGATGCAAGCCGTGGACTTACACAATACACGCAAATGTTATCCACAGGCAAAGTTGATATGGCGAGTTGGCGGACGTTAATGGAAACCATGCCTATCGCCTTACGTAAGGTAGCTAATTCGTTTGGCTATACTGGAAAATCGGCAGAAACAGACTTATATAGTGCTTTGCAAGAAGGCAAGATAACTGTAGGACAATTAAACGATAGGTTCATCAAGCTAAATGGCGGGGTTAATGGTTTTGCTAACTTGGCGAAAAAGAATAGTGCTGGGATAGCAACGTCATTTGCTAACTTGAAAAATTCTGTAGTTAAGAATTTGGCTAATATGGTTACAGCTGTCGATAAAGGGTTTGCCAAAGCCGGTTTTGGTTCCATCGCTCAACAATTAGACAACCTTAAATACACAATTAATGGAGCATTTGCAGCAATAGGCCCAGTTGTTGTAAAGGCAACATCGGTGATTTTAAAAACATTATCAAGCATTTTTAATTTCGTTAAGCAAAATAAAGATTGGCTTGGGCCTTTAGCAGCTGGTATAGTTACTTTCATTGCTGCATTCAAAGGCATTCAAGCTGCCACAAACGGTATTACAGCATTAATGAGTGGGTTGCAGAACTTGCGTACATTCGTGCAATTGGTATCTGGCGCAAAGAACTCCCTAAAAGCATTCTTTACACTTTTAGGATTAAACCCGTGGGTTGTATTAATTGCCGGCATTGCTGCAGTTGTTGCTGGTTTAGTGTGGTTCTTTACACAAACAAAAACTGGTCAAAAGGCGTGGCAAGCATTTACTCAGTTCTTAAGTAGCGCATGGCAAAAACTAGTTTCAATTGCTCAAAGTACATGGGACACGATAACAAACGTGTTTACGACAGCCGTTGATAAAGTCAAAAGTGTATGGAGTGGTATAACTAGTTTCTTTTCAAGCCTATGGCAAGGAATTGTTTCGGTAGCTCAAAGTGTGTGGAATTCAATCGTTAGTGTATTTACAACAGCCTGGAATGGGTTTATCCAAGCAATATCACCAATCATTGATGCATTCAAGAATTTATGGAATTCATTAACGGAATTTTTTACGGTTTTGTGGCAAAAAATTGTTTCCATCGCTAAAACAATTTGGAGTGGTTTATCAACATTTTTCTCAAGCTTATGGCAAGGGATCATTTCAGTAGCTACACCTGTTTGGAATAGCTTAGTAACAGTTATAACTACTGTATGGAATACGATTAAAACGGTAGTTCAAACAGGGATTAATGCTATATCAACAGTAATTCAAACTGTTATGACAGTACTACAAACGATTTGGTCAACGATCTGGAACGCAATCGTATTAGTTGTTCAAACTATATGGAGCGTGATTTCAACAGCAATACAGACAGGAATGACAATGATTTCATCTATAATTCAAGCAACACTTACAATTATCCAAACGATTTGGTCAACAATTTGGAATACGATCGTAACAGTCGCTCAAACGGTTTGGGATATGGTTGTAACTGTAATCTCAACAGCTATTAACGTAGTAGCCGGCATAATTCAAGCTGTTACGCAAGCTATTCAAGGCAATTGGTCAGCAGTATGGAATACAATCGTTTCAATTACTACTTCCATTTGGAGTGGCATTACATCCGTTGTAAGTGCTGGAATCAATGGCGTTAGAAGCGTGATAACAGCCGTAATGAACGGCCTAGGTTCTGTTGTCAGCTCGGTATGGGGCACGATTAAGGGAACATTTAGCGCCGGTGTAAGTTTTATCAAGTCAGTCGTTCACATCGACTTACGCGCACAAGGTGCAGCGATCATGAATTCTTTCCTTGGTGGTTTAAAGTCAGCATGGGAATCTGTTAAATCTTTTGTTAGTGGTATCGGTTCATGGATCAAGGAACATAAAGGCCCTATCAGCTATGACCGTAAGTTACTAATCCCTGCTGGTATTGCAATCATGAATGGCTTTAATAAAGGATTACAAGGCCAATTTGAAACAGTCAAGGCAAATGTATCTAGTATGGCTAGTGCAGTTTCTAATGCAGTATCTAGCAATTTAGAAGCAATCACAGTACCAAGCCCAGATGCAAGAAACTTTATGAATACAATGAGTGCTTTACAGAGCGCTAGTCAAAGCCTTTATAGACAGCATTCAGTAAGCTTCGGTGGGGCTTTCAGTGATAACTTGACAATTGATGGCCCTACTGTGGCACAGGAGAACAACAGCCTGTTACGGAAGATAGCAGACAAGCAACAAGATATTTATCTTGATGGTGATGTGCTTGTTGGAAGTACGTACGACAGATACGATAATCGTTTAGGAAATCGAGTAAATTTGAAAGGTAGGTGGAGCTGATGCAGTATGAGTTTAGAAACCTTGATCCTATAGAAGAGAAAGCCAAACCAAACATAGCAAGCGAAGGATTTATCTTTAACAATTACGATACACGCTTGAATGGTTGGTGGTTAACTGAGCGAACAGCTCCGACGCCTGAAGAACAAGAGATTACCGAGAGTGTGCCCTATCGTCAAGGTAGTTATGACTTTTCGATGATTGATAACGAACGGTTTTTCAACAACCGAGAAATCACATACAAGTTGCTATATGTTGGTGAAGAGTACCACAATCGTAAAGGCTTTGAACAAGAACTAAAACGACAACTAATGCCACACAATTGGGATAAGCTAGTGGATACCCACGAACCAACTTATTATTGGTGGGCCAAGTGTAAAAGTGTTGAGGTTAATGATAACAGCGACAACGAAACACTTGAAGCTTCAATCGTGTTTAATGCATATCCATATGCTTACACAAACCATAATGAAGGTGCTGATTACTGGGATGATGTTTTCTTTCCACATTGGCTGTGGCAACAAGTCAAGTTCAACGTCAATGGCAGCCAGGACGTCAACGTTAAAAACATTGGCTCACGGCCGGCCTTATCGTCTTTTTCGGTAACTGGTAACGTCAAGGTAAAAGGAAGCTTTGGCGAAGTATCGTTAAATGATGGCAATTACAAGCAAACGCAAGTAGTACTTGATGTTGGTGATAACAAAATCAATTTGTCCGGCAATGGCACAATCGAGTTTATCTTTAAACGTGAGGAGATGGTTTAATGTATCGAATCATTGGATATAACGAGCCTACCGACAAGAATGGCTTTATCGTGTTTGATCAGCGAGTGAATCGTACAGTCAGCGAAGGCAAGTTAACGATTAAGGAAACCGATATCGATGATCTCGAGCTCACCGTAAACCGTGATAGTTTGTTGTTTGATAACGTTAGACCAATGCACACACATGTTGAAGTCTATGACGATGATAAGCTGTTATTTCGAGGCCGAGCAATCAAGCCAAAGAAAGAGATGCAATCAAGCGGGAACTTTATTAGAACGTACACGTTTGAGGATATCGAAGCATATCTACTTGACAGTGTTCAACGGTTCTATGAAGCCATCGGGTTGAAACCAAAAGAGTTCTTACAATCATTACTAGATGTTCACAACAGTCAAGTACCACAGTATAAGCAATTTAAATTGCGTAACTGTAACGTTACTAACAATAAGGATGATGCTTATCGACAAATTGATTATCCCAAAACACGGGATGCGATCAAAGACAAGCTAATTAGTGAGTTGGGCGGCTATCTAGTAACAGAATACAGGCCAGGTGGGCCAAATGTGCTTGACTATGTAACTGATATTGGTAACGATCATAAAAACGATACGCCCATTCAGTTAGCAGTCAACATGCAATCCGCAAGTCTTACGATTGATCCTACAAAAGTTATAACTAGGCTTATACCTTTAGGAAAACAATTAGAAAGTAACAAGGTTGAGGTTAATGGTGAAAGCTCAACAGTAACGACTGGCGGCGGTGCAACTACTGCTATTAATGGTGATTGGACCGAGGCAATTAAGCACGCTGCAAAGATGATGAATGTTAACCTTGATCAGAACGGCTTAAGTGCTGTTTTAAGGCGTATTAATCAAGAGTCTGGTGGTAGTGAGACTGTTACAAACAACTGGGACAGTAATGCAGCAGCAGGCCATCCATCGACTGGTTTGCTTCAGTATATCCAGCCAACATTTGACGCTTGGAAGGTACAAGGGTATGAAGATATCCACAAAGGTTTTCATCAGCTTTTAGCATTGTTTAATGACTCTAATTGGTTAGCTGATATCTCGCACGCTGGCGGTTGGGGGCCAACTGGTACACGACGAGTTAACGGACCTGTTAGTGATACCACAACGACGACAACATCAAACAGCTGGGGTTGGCCGTTTCCTAGCGTTGGCGAAGGTAGTTTCTCTGGCGGTCAACTATTTGGCGTTCACCCTGGTGGCGAATTTAGGCCTAATGGGTTCCATGATGGCTTAGATTTTGGCTCAGTAGATCACCCAGGCAGTGAAATACACGCTATCCATGGCGGTACGGTGGTTTTCAAAGGCTATATGGGTGGCCTTGGCAATTATGTTGTGACACACAGCACAGATGGCTTTAACATTGTGTATCAAGAAGCATTTAGCAGTGCTGGTCAAATTCGAGTGAACATTGGTGATAAAGTCAAGACTGGCGATGTTATTGGTTGGCGCGATACTAGCCACTTACATGTTGGCGTAACCAAGGCCGATTTTTACGAAGCTGTCAGAAAATCATTTACGAATGATGGGACATGGTTAGACCCACAAGCACTGATAAAAAACGGCGGCGATGGCTCACAATCTAAAGATGAAAGTAAAAAAGATGAGATTAGTGACTCAAATGCTGCTAAACCCAAACTAACAATCACTAGTGTTAACGGCGGACGTGATTATATTGATATACCAGACTTGCAAAAGGAATTCGGTATTATTTGTGGTACAGTTGAGTTCAGCGAAGTAACCGACGCTAATGTTCTAATGAACCAAGCGAAAGCATGGATAAACGCACAACGAGTACCAGAAAATTGGGAAGTTAGTGCGATTGAGTTGAATCTGCCTAATTTCAACCATTTCAAAGTTGCTGACCGATATATGTTTATTAATCCATATGTTGCACAAACTCAGCTATTACGAGTCGTACAAAAGGAAATTGATCTGTTAAGGCCACATAAATCAACATTAACCATTGGTGATAAATCACTAGGATTAACTGATTATCAGGCAGAAACAAACCGGCAAGGCCGAGATTTAGAGCGAGTCAAGGTTATTGTTGGCCGTGTAGCTGAAGTTCAAGCGAGTGGACAGTCTAACGTATCAAGCACTACTACAATCATCCAAAATGGAGCAAGTAGTGAAGATGTAACGCAGCTTAAGTTTGATATGAAACAACTGCAAACGGTTATCAATGATAGAATTCCAGCAGGATATGTATCACAAACGGATTTCAATGCACTAAAAGCCGAAGTTGATAAGCTGAAAGGAGAAAGTTAAATGGCTACTACCGATGAGATGAAGAGCATTGCTGAAACAATCCGTAAAGCTCAATATGGTAAGGATGTTCGGGAAGCTATAGCAAAAGGTTTTGAACTGTTAGCCGCAAAGCAGGACAAAGTAGATGGCTTCTTGAACTCATATGGGCTGGATGAAGACACTATAGATGAACAATGAAAGAAGGGCGAATAAATGGCACTACGAGAGAAAGCACGACTAACGCTTGATCTAACACGATATCAAGAACAAATTTTAGATATTAGCGGTTATTTCAAAGGCCGTGTAGGAGACACTGACGATTATTTGCCGGTGTATATCACTAGCAACGGTTTGCCAGTTAATATGAGCGGTTGGAAGTACGAGTACGGCGGCGTAGATAATCAAGGATATGTACATAAACATATCTATCCGGTAAGAGGCGGCGATCGTAACGACCAAATTATGTTGGGGCGAGTAACGTTGCACTTTGACGAGCGCACGTTTAACGTTCCTGGGCACTGGCAACAATTTTACATTAGATTTATTGGCAAAGATGGATCAACCGTATCAACTGTTGATATGGATTTTGACGTTATTGATGATCAGTTTTTTGCACACATTGGGAACGCTGGCAGAGATTACATTGATGAGTTCGAAAAAATCCTTGATCAAGTAACTAACAAAGGCGAAACGATCAAAAGCGAGCTTACTGAAAAAGGCGAAACATATAGTCGAGAGTTTAGTGAGTGGCTAGCTAAATACAAGCAATCGTTGAATGACGCAATGGCGGAAGTAAATGATCCTAAAAATGGGTTGTATGTTCGCTATAACCAATTGCTCGAGATGACAAAGCAAATTCAAGAAACACTGAAGCAAGCCCAATTCCATGATCGAGTATGGCAATTCAGCGATGTTCCAACCATGCAAGACTATGCTTCACTAGCTGCAGGTGATCTTGCGATTACAAAAGGCTGGGACAACTATGATGATGGCCATGGGGCTGTTTGGCAAATTCGTGTTAAACATAAGGATGAAGTCCCAGATGGTGCTAACGTCATCGCACTATCCAATGGCACGGTTGCTGAGCGCAATGCAAGTATAGTAACAGCTGACAGTTTGGAAGAATTAATGTACGGCTACAAAATCACAATCGTGCACAATCAGAAAGACTATCCTAAACCAACTGTATTCTACTATGAAAATGCGATTGGTACTGAAATCGGTGGTTTAGGTTCTGGCTCATTCGGTGAAACTCTAACTAAGTTAATTCCTTGCGAAGCTGAGTATGCAAATAACAACTCAATTGTTGTACGCATACCACGCAATTTTTACATGAACGCTGCACCATTTTACAAGTATGGTGACTGGTATTTGAGAAGTGAGAACAAAGTAATTAAAATTAGTTTAGGTGATGTTGATGATACTGCTGCTAAGGCTGGAGACGGTAAAGGGAAAAGTGCTCTTGCAGGCGGATCTGGTTACTTTAGCAAGCCGACAAGTCCTTCCGACTTACGCGCTAACTATATTGATCAACATACACCACGCCTAGAATGGCGTAAATAAAAAAGAAAGAAGGAAATACTAATGGCAATAAATTTTGAACCTATTTTCTCTGAAATGCAAAACGGTCCGGAAAAGATTAAAGAAAATTTTGACAAAGTTAACGACGGGTTGGGCTGGGAAACCCCACAGGATTTCTTAAACATGAATGGAGTAACCGCTGAATTCAGCAAATACAGAGTAAGAAAAGATGGAAATGCGGTTATAGTTACTCTATACGTCACTGGTGCAGCCATTGACAGCTCAAGTAGCGTTGCATGTTACTTACCAACGTCGATTTCTAAAAGAATTGGATATAGTTTATCCACGCAAGTGATAGGACGTACAGATAATAATGCATTAGGCTTTATGAACATCGCTACTCAAACTGGCAAATGTACTTTCAACAAACCGGATACATCTGGTTTGTATATCCAAGCAACACTACCGCTAGTTTAGATTTTAGGAGGAAAACACATGAAAAAAATATATTTCTATGATAATTCCACAAAAGAATTTGCCGGCTATGATGTGATTGATGATGCTGCAGAAATTCCAGCTAACGCCACAGAAATAGCACCCGCTGGTTTGTATGATCCAACTTGGAATGAAAATACACAGTCCTGGAAGAGCTTAACAAAGGAAGAATGGGAACAAAAGCATCCTGTTCCAGTTCCAAAGCCAACACCAGAACAAATACAATTAGCAGCGTTAACTAAGCAAGTTATGGCATTACAAGCAGCGGCTGCACAACAAGAATCAACGGATCCAAAAGAAGCAAGTGAAGTAAACGAAGCAATGTATGCGATGTTTAAGACATATTACCCACTAGGATTATTTACGGTTGATGATTGCCGCTTAGCTGTTCAAGTTCATTATTTTGGTAAGAAAGAATTTAAAGAAATTACTGGCCAAGATTATGATACACCAGAAGCACCAGTAGCTTAAAACAAATGACAGGGTGGGTGGGTAGGATTAAGTAGGTGAGTATATGTGCATACATTATTAGGATATTCATGGACAGAAATAGCTGCGATGCTGGCGGCTATTTCTACCACCCTTGGTGGGGTCTATTGGATAATTAGACAAGCTTCTAGAAAGTTGAACAACGCAATTAGCAATGGAACATCCCCACTACAGCGACAGCTTAAAGATTTAAGTACCGTGCATAGGCACGACTCTAAAGAGCAGGGCAAAAACTTAGAGGAATTAAAAGATGAGGTTAGTAAACACCACGATGAACTGATCGAACATGAACAACGAATTGAACATTTGGAGGGTGGTAAAAAGTGAAAGTTATCAATGATATTATCGAATGGTTAATACAGACAGGCTTGTTATCTGTAGTGGCTATTTTTTTACTTAAGCAACTCAAGCCGGTTTTAGATAATAAGGCTGAACATGCATCCACTGAACAATCTAAAGCGCTCTGGATGTTACTTGAGCAAGTAGCAGATATGGCTGTTACTAGCTTAGTAGGCCAAGATAAAAGTGGGCGTGAAAAGTTTGATGAAGCTAGTATGATTGTTAACGATGTGATGAAGAAGCAAGGATATAAGCTTGATTCACAAGTTATTCACACAGCTGTTCAATCAGCTTACGAGAAATCAGATTTAACACCAACAGTTAAGATTAAGGAGGACAAATAACATGGTTATGTACACAGTAGACGTTTATTCAGGGTCAGATGATAGCATCATTCGTGATTCGCATGCTCAAGGAGTTATCGTTAAAGCCACTCAAGGCACAGGATACGTTAACCCTAAATGTAACCACCAATGGGATCTAGCCGGAGAACTCGGCAAAAAGCGTGGTTTGTATCATTATGCTGGTGGTGGTAATCCAGTGGCAGAAGCACAGTATTTTATCAATAATATCAAGAACTATGTAGGTCAAGGTATGCTGGTTATTGATTGGGAAGGCTACCAAAATTCAGCATGGGGTGATTCTAATTGGGTTCGCCAATTTGTAGATGAAGTACACCGCTTGACTGGTGTATGGTGTGTTATCTATGTTCAGGAATCAGCTTTAAACCAAGTGGCTAACTGCGCAAAGGATTGTGCTGTTTGGGTAGCTAAGTATGCATCTATGAACTGGAACTCTTGGACAGTGCCAGACATGAACGTATCTAGTGGTGCTTTTGCTTCAATTGCTGGCTGGCAATATACAGGTGGAGATATGGATAGATCTATCTGGTATCTGGATGCTAACGCTTGGGATAAGTTTGCTAAGGCTGAATCAAAGCCACAAACTGAAGCGTCTAAACCAGCACCTAGCCAAAATAACGTTAAGTATGACTCATGGACTGATGAACTTGGTGTGAAATGGTACAAGGAAGATGGCAAATTTACTGTTACTGTTGATGAAGGCATTATGTTACGCTGGGGTGCAACAACAAACTCAGCTAAGATTGGTGCTTTGCCTAAAGGTTCAGTCGTTAAATATGATGCTTTCTGTCACTCTGGTGCCTATGTATGGATTAGACAACCCCGTGGAAATGGCCAATATGGTTACTTGCCAACCGGAGTAAGCGCAAATGGTAAGCGTGTAAATAGCTGGGGCAATTTTGAATAATGTTTTAAGCCTGCCTTGAGGGGTAGGCTTATTTTTTTGCACTTTTTTATAAAAAAACTATTTACTTATTACGATACGTGATATATACTATAGTTGTAAGGAAGATAGGAGGTGTAAAAAAAATGAATATTCTAAAAGAAAGACTAAAACGCGGATTGAGTCAATCTGAAGCTGCCAAAGGCATCGGCATCAACCAAAGCATGTTATCTATGCTTGAGTCAGGAAGAAGAAAAGGGAGCGATGCAACTAAGAAAAAAGTTGCAAAGTTCTACAATAAGTCAGTTGGATATCTTTTTTTTGACGACGATATCACAGAGAGCAATAAATAAATTAACAAGTTTAGCTATAGAAAGGAAGAATTACAATGGAAGAATTAGTAATTATGCACGACCAACAAGCCGTAACAACAAGTTTACAAGTAGCAAAGGTATTTAACAAGAAACACAAACACGTAATAGAAGCGATTAATAATAAAATTCAATCGGCCGAAAATTCGGCTGATTACCAAAAGATGTTTGTGGCAGGCACTTACAAGGATTTACAAGGAAGAACCTACCCAATGTACTACATGAACCGGGACGGATTTACATTCATTGCGTTTGGCTTTACAGGGAAGAAAGCAGATGAGTTTAAACTGAAGTACATTAACGCTTTTAATCAGATGGAAAAACAGCTTCAACAGCAAAAACCACTTAGTTTACCTGAACAGATTAGCTTGATTGCCAAAGGCTATGAGAGCCTTGCAACAGACGTTAATGATATTAAAAATCGAATGGGATTACCTGGTAACATGGCTCACACGTTTACCAAGAAGCGTAATGCTAAGATTATCGATGTTTTAGGTGGTAAGAAATCAAACGCGCATTGCAATAAGGAAGTCAGAACTAAAACCTATCGTGCTTTGTTTAGTTCATATCGCGAAGCATTCGATCAAGATCGATACAACGATCTACCGATGAAGGACTTTGATAGGGCTGTAGAGTTTATTAACAACTGGTACCCACCATTTGAACTTAAAAATGAAATTGAAAAAGTAAATGTACAAGAAAGCTTATTCTAAGGAGGAACTAAAATGAATGAACTAAAAATATTAGGAACTGAAAAAATTGGTAGTTTTGAATTCACTGGAATTGAAGGCGGCTTTGGCGAAAACAAAAGAGCCATGCTAGTTAAAGATATAGCTTCAATCCATGGAAAAGAAGTTAAAGAAGTAAATAGATTGATTAATAACAACATAAGACGCTTTAAAAATGGTATAGATTCGCTTGATTTAAAACAAGTGATTTCAAATCACCTGTTTTCAGATTATGGATTTACTAAAGCCCAATGGGGAAATTCTAACAACATATATCTCTTATCAGAACGTGGATACGCCAAGTTACTCAAAATCCTTGAAGATGATAAAGCCTGGGAAATCTACGACGAACTAGTGGATAACTATTTTAACATGAGATACGTCATTAAAAAACAAGACTCATACATGATCAATGACCCAATTCAACGCGCTAAACGTTGGATTGAAGAACAAGAGGAGCATCAAGCCAAATTGAATATATTGCAACCTAAGGCCATCAAATATGATCGCTACTTAAGTAACAAGGGATTGATTACAACCACTCAGATCGCCAAAGAATACGGAATGAGTGGGGTTAAATTATATCAGTTCCTACACGACAAAGGAATCATCTATAAGCGAGGCAGTAGATGGTTTGTTTATCAAAAATTTGCAAATAACAACTTAGTAGGATATGAGATTTTTACACCAAATAATAATATCGTTAAACATACACTCAAATGGACTACTAAAGGTGAACAATTTGTTAGAGAGTTGCTTGAAGGCAATGGCATAATGCCAGCTTAAGGAGGAAATTATTATGACAAAGAAAATTAAAAAAGAAAACGAAAATGTTTACGTTGCGAAGAAGCCATTCTATAAAAGAGTTTGGTTTTGGGTTTTAGCTATTATAGCTATTTTTGTAATTGGCGGGGCTATAGGTGGCGGATCTGATTCAGATACACCTTCAACTTCAGAAAGCAAACCAAGTTCAAACAATAAGGTCATCACTCAAAATAATGCATATAGAAAGACGTTTGATAATATTGCTGTTGGTGATTTAATGAACCATGGTGATGGTGGAACAACTCTTGACGCTATCGAAAAAGCTTTAGGCAAACCATCCACAACATCAACACAAGACGTACAAGGTGTGCAAGCTAAAAGTTGTATTTGGAGTAAAGACGGTGTATCTATTACCGTTGAATTTAATGGCGATCAGGCTGTTTCTAAAGGTATAACAGGTTTCAAGTTCTCACGTACCCCTAAATTTGATCTAGACGCTTATAACAGCCTTGAAGATGGTTCTTCATACGATGATGTTGTAAGCAAGTATGGCGAACCAGACGGCTTAAATGAAATGATTGTCGGTGGTGAAAAAAGTGTCGCTGCAACATGGGTAACTGGTACTAAAGGCGGTACAATTACACTATCATTTACAAACGATGCTTTGACGTCTAAAGTACAGTCCGGTTTGGAGTAATTGAAATTCAGCTGGTTAACAGCATGAGCTAGGATTAATTTCCTAGCTTTTTTGTTTGCATTGTTTATTGATTAAATAAAATATACTTTTTGAAAAAAAGGTTCAAAAAAGTATTTACTTTTATAAAAAAATTAGTATAATAAAAGTATAAAGTTAAAGGAGATGAGAACATGGATTTATTAAAAGACAATGCTAACTCTATTTTGAAGGAAGAGTTGAAAAATAAAGGTTTAAAGCAAAAGTTTGTAGCTGAACATATTGGGATTGCAAACACATACCTAAGCCAATTGTTAAATGGCAGCAAGCCTTTGACCGTTGAAGTCGCAATCAAAGTGGCACGTTTCTTGAATGTACCACTTGAAAAGATTTTAAATTAGAAAGGAAACGATAACAATGAAAGAACTAGTAATCATGCACAACCAACAAGCAGTAACAACAAGTTTAGTTTTAGCGGAAGCATTCGACAAGAAACATAAAAATGTAATTCAAACAATTGAAGCAAAAATTAATACGGCTGAAAATTCAGCCCTACTCAAAAATATGTTTGTTGAAGATAGTTACACAGCTTCAAATGGCAAGCAAAATAAAATGTACTATCTCAATCGTGATGGATTTACATTCATAGCGATGGGATTTACAGGAAAGAAGGCAGACGAGTTTAAATTGAAGTACATTGATGCTTTCAATCAAATGGAAGAACAAATTAAAAACAAGTCACAATTCAGGCTACCAACCAATCTAACTGAAATGACGTTAATGTTTAACAATGTGATGCAAGACCAAGACAAGAAAATTGAAGAACAAGGTAAGAAAGTCGATTATCTAATGGATCTATCTGGCTTGACAAGTTCAAGGAATAAAGAGCTTATGAAAGCTAGAAATAAAAAGATCATTCAAGTATGTGGTGGTGCTGAAAGTAACTCATACAAAGACAAAAGTTTACGTTCAAAGCTCTACAACGAGTTGTTTAAATCATACAGACGTCGCTTTGATGTAAATCAATATGTTGATACACCAATGAAAAAATTTGATGAAGCTAAAAGTTTTGTTAGCAACTGGTATCCACCATTTGAACTAAAGGAAGAAATAGAATTTAGAAATACACAAGAAAGCTTATTCTAAGGAGGAAACACAATGAACAATGAATTAATCAAAATTGCAAAAGATGAAAATGGAAACTCAGTTGTAAGTGGTAGAGACTTACATGAATTTTTAGGAGTACAAACCAAATATTTAGACTGGTTTAACAGAATGATCGAATATGGTTTTGCTGAAAATGTTGATTTTGTAACAATAAATGAACTTTCTCAAAAAAAAGAAGGTTCAAGATTTGTTAAAAGAAATATTGTTAACCACGCCATAACTTTGGATATGGCAAAAGAAATTTCAATGATCCAACGTACAGAAAAAGGCAAACAAGCACGTCAATATTTCATTGAAGTAGAAAAAGCGTTCAAGGAACAATACAGATTACCACAGACACCGGAAGAAAAACTTGAATTAACGATGCAAGTAGCTTCAAGACTGGATAAACGTGTTAAAAAGCTCGAAAGCAGCGTTGATGAAATTCAAAACAAGTCAGAGATTGACTCAGATCAACGATATAAGCTTTGGGTTGCTAGAAACAAGAAGGCAGTCAAAACACTAGGCGGCAAAGATAGCAATGCTTATAAGAACAAGATTTTATCAAGAAGAGTATTTAGAGTTTTAGAGCGTGAATTCAAAGAAGCGTTTGTGATTTCACGTTACGAAGATCTCAGAAAAGAAAGCTTTGATAAAGCGATAGATTTTATTGATAACTGGTATCCACCATGTGTGTTAAGTCGAGAGATTGAAGCTATAAACTCACAGTTTTAGAAGAATGTTAAATCAATAAAAAGCTAGGATTAATTTCCTAGTTTTTTTGTTTGCATTATATATTGACTAAATAAAATATACTTTTTTTATAAAATAGTATTTACAAAATACATAAGATGGTATATTATATATTTGTAAGGTTGATGAGGCCTACAAAATAAAATAATAAGGAGGCAATCAAAATGCCAAAAATAACATTGAAAGCCGCTAGAGTTAACGCAGGCTTAACCCAAAAGGAAGCAGCCGAACTATTAGGAGTTCATTTCTTAACAGTAGCCAAATATGAGAAAGACAGTTCTAAAATACCTTTCTCGTTAGCTGAGAAAGCATCTGAAGTTTATAAGATGCCAATTGAATGTTTGTATCTAGGAAAGTAAGGAGATGATGAAAATGATCACATTAACAACAGCTGGTTATTGGACCTTGATAGGATTATCTGTATTGGGCGGCTATGTACTACACGCCGTAATAGATGCAATTAAAGACGGAACTTTCTTCGATTAAAATAAAAAACCAGGTCGTTAAGGCCTGGCAAAGAAGATAGTATGAATACTAAAAAATAGAATTGACTTTATGTCTTTATTATACCACAGGAGGCGGGAAATGTTTCAAAAGAATGTTAAAAAGTTAATGGAAAGAAAAGAAATAGATCAAGCTATCAAACATCTATACGGTAAGGATACGATAGCCTTGCCAGATGATAGATATCTCGAACGTAAGGGGCAAGAATATCTATTAAATCAAGGCTGGTTAGAACGTGAGTTAGGTAACAAGAAAGGAAGATAAAAAATGAAAGAAATACAAAAATTTAATTTTAAAGGTCAAGATTTAGCAGTTAAGGAAATTGATGGACAAGTTTATTTCAATGCAGAACAAGCTGCAATTGGTTTAGGTATTACGTCGGCTTCAAACGGCTATATCAATGTAAGATGGTCTAGGATCAACAATTATTTAAATTCTGCCACAAGTGGCAGAAAAATCTCAAAAGGTGATTTTATCACTGAACCACAGTTCTACATGTTAGCAATCAAGGCAAACAATCCAGTTGCGGAAAAATTCCAATATTGGGTAACGCACGAAGTATTACCATCTATCCGCAAACACGGCGCCTACATGACAGACGAGAAAGCTTTTGATGTCGTTCACAACGCTAGTGGATTAGCAGACTTACTACAACAAGCAGCCGACCAGTTGAAGGCTAAAGATATTCAAATTGAAGAAATGAAGCCTAAAGCATTGTTCGCCGATAGTGTTGTTGCAAGTCACACAACAATCTTAATTGGCGAGTTAGCTAAGATCTTACGTGGCAACGGAATTAACATTGGTGCTAACAGATTGTTCCAATGGATGAGAAACCAAGGCTATCTCATCAGTAGAAAAGGAACAGACTACAATCTGCCAACCCAAAGAAGCATGGATTTAGGTTTATTTAAGATTAAAGAAACAACCATTATGCACAGCAATGGCTCAATATCTATCAGCAAAACGACAAAAGTTACTGGTAAGGGTCAACAATATTTTATCAATAAATTCATGAAGATGAAGGAGGAAGAAACATGCTAGATAAACCAAACGAAGAATTCGAAATTGAAAAAGAAGCTTATGAGATTACAAGCATGGAAGAAGCATTGCTAACGTTTGAACAAATATTTGACGAACAAGCAAAGATCAAGAACCTGAAAGACAAGATCAAGCAAACTAAGAGCTTCTACGAAAATCAGATCAAGTATGAAGAATTTAAGGTAGATAACCTTAAGAACGCCTTACTTGCATATTACGAACGCCAAAAGCAAGTAAACCCTAAAGCTAAGATCAGATCGCCATTTGGAAATTTTGTAAGTCACAAAGAAAAGCTAGATTTTGAATTAGACGAAGACAAGCTAATTAAAAAATACAATGGAACTGGCTTAGTTAAAACCACGTCGACATTGTATAAAGGTGATTTAAAGAAACGCTTATCAGTCGTCGGAGATAAAGTAATTGATACAGAAACGGGTGAGGTTGTAGATGGAGCTAACCCAGTAACTAAGCCAGCTTATGTATCAGTATCAATCAAGAAACCTAAGGAGGACAAATAAATGCAAAGTGAAAATTTAGATAAGTTATTTAAAGGCATGAATGTCTTTAGAAGCCAATTAAAACAACCAACAAAGGATGCAAAGAACCCATTCTTTAAATCCAATTACGTAACGCTGGAAGGCGTTCAAAACGCAATAGATGCAGCTATTAAGGGCACAGGGCTTGCATATACTCAAATCGTTAAAAACGACGATAACGGCAATGTAGGGGTCGAGACAATCATTACTCATGAAAGTGGGCAATACCTTACTACTGGAGTACTTGCTTTACGACCAGAGAAAGCAACCCCACAAGGCTATGGGTCTACTATCACATACGCCAAACGTTATCAATTAGCTTCAGCATTTGGAGTCAGCTCAGACATTGATGACGATGGGAATGCTGGAAGCTTCAAGACACAAGCAAAAGGAAACTATCAACAAAACAATTATCAACAAAACAATTATCAACAAAGTTATCAACAGCCGAGGCAACAAGTACAACAGAAACAAACAGATCCAGAGATTTTAGAATATAACAATTTGTTCAATAAAGCGTTAGGTGTTTTGAAAACAGATAAAACCACATTAAAGGCACAAGTTACTGAACAAATTGGGAAAGTATTCCCTGGTGATACGAAACCGGAAGATAAGGTAAAACATGGAATTATGATTTTAAAGGGACTTATCGAAAACGGAGTTGACAAATAATGTTTGGCAAGTTGATTGGCATCCAAGGAAACGTGCTTAAAATCGTCCCTGACGAAGATTTAGATATAGCCAAGGTAAATAGACTCGCTAACGGTAAACAGCCCACAGTCGAGCTGAAAATAGCCGATAACAGGAAGATAAGCCCAGAACAACGTAAGAAAGTATTCGCATTAATTAATGACTTATGCTCTTACACCGGAGACGTCCCAGAATATTGGGAATCAGCATTCAAGTATCAAGTGCGAGAAACGTTTGGGGTAGATGAATTCAGTTTATCTGACTGCTCCGTTACAATAGGGAATTACATGATCTTGGTAATTTTAAATTTCATGTTTGAAGAAGATATACCCTTCAAGACTAAAACATGGGACAGTTTACCAAGCGAGTTTCCAAAACAAATGTTGTGCCTTAAAAATAAACGCTGTGTGTTGTGTGGCAAGCCTGCAGATATTGCGCATTTTCATGCTGTAGGTGCTGGTAGAAACCGAAATAAGATTAACCATGTTGGCAACTACATCATGACCTTATGCAGAGAATGTCACACAGAGCAGCATAAAATAGGCGTTAAGAGCTTTCTTATGAAGTACCATATAAAACCTATCAAGGTTACGGAAGATATAGCAAAACAATTGAAATTAGGAGTGATAGACAATGACATTACCAGAACTAATTGAACTAAAACAAAAAATAGAAGTTTATAAGCAGCTGCTTTACGGCGAAACGATGACAGCAACACCACCAGAAACGAAGTTTAATATTTGGTTATCAGATTTTGAAGATGCACAAGAAAAGTTATCAAACTTTATCCTAGAAAACGAAGGTAAAGATATAATCTTTTAAAAAAAATCAAAAGCATGTTGCTACTTGGCAGCATGTTTTTTTATTTGCTTAGAATTAACATAACAAGAGCCAAATAAACACGTTCTAAGACGTTTAACCCCTATTCAGTATAATTACACTCAAGATGTATTTAAAGCTGTTATTCGCGCGTTTTTTTATCAAATACAAGCAACCAAGAGCATTATTCAAGTTAGATAACCAGTTAATTCGTCTGATCCCACATAGTAACACAAAAAAAGGGCAAAAAAGAACACAAAAGGCTTGACAAGACAAATGCATTGAGCTAACATTTAGGTATACTTATTGAAGGAGGAATTACAATGAAACAAGTACAAACTGAATATCTTAACTATAAAGAAGCTATGGAGGTTCTAGGATTAACAAGCTACAAGGCTTTGCGACGTTATATTAAAGCAGGCTTGCCAGTGATTGAGGTTGCTAATTCAAAACGAATTAAAAAAAGTGACTTAGACGCCTTTATGGCAGCACACTATGTAAACAAAAAGTAGGTTTAAACAACTACCGAACGGGTGAGATGCCCATTAGAAAGGAATGATAAGAAATGAAAGTAAAGAAACGATACGAAAAAAGCTTTACAACAGTTGATAATTCAGTGCTTAACGACACAAATTTATCATGGAAGGCTAAAGGCTTGTTTGTTTATCTTTGGTCTCAAGCTGATGAATGGGACTTTTACGAGTCGGAAGTTGCAAAGCATTCGACAGACGGGTTATCTAGTTTAAAAAGTGGGATAAAGGAACTTGAGAAGCAGGGGTATTTGAGACGTGAGAGAAAAAGAGATGATAAAGGTTACTTCAGAGAAAATAATTGGATCCTATCAGAAAATCCTATGTGCGAAAATCGCATGTTGGATAATCGCACACTAACAAATACTAATAATAACAATACTAATAATAACAAAACACTCTCTACTCAAGATAGTATTAATACTAAAGATTATGAAGATGATACAACTAAAGAGAATAATACTAAGAATAGAGATAATACTAAGAATAAAGATAATAATAAAAAAGATAATGATAATAAAAAAGATAAAGATAAAGAGAGTAATAGTAATATAAACAATAATAGAGTTAATACTAATAAAGATCTTAAAGGCAATAGAGATAATAATAGAGTTAAAGAGAATAATAGAGTTAATACTAAAGATGATCTTAAAGGCAATATAGAGAATGAATGTAGTGAAGATAAAAAGGAGAGCAAGGGAAGGGGTAGTAGTGTTAATACTAAGATAGATAATACATGCAATGAAGATCTTAAAGGCAGTAAAGATAATTTTGATTATAAAAGATTTATTGAATGGTTTAACAAATTAGCTGATAAGAACTTTAGAGATACAGAGACTAATAGAAAGATGATTAGATCTAGATTGAATGAAGGATATACAAAAGAAGATGTAGCTAAGGTAGTTAGACTTAAAGTAAGAGAATGGAAAGATAACCCAAAGATGAATAAGTATCTTAGATTCACCACATTATTTGCAGCTACTAACTTTAGTAATTATCTACAAGAAGCTGAAGATACCCTTGAACCACAGGAAAAGAAAAAAAGAGAAAGTTCCGCTAAAGAGAAAACAAGAAAAACAAACCCTGTTGAAGAGAAAATATATCAATACAAATTATTTTTAAGTGAACATCCAGACAACAAAGTGATAAAAGAAGCGCTAGAGCGACTTGAGCAAAATAAAGAATAGCTGATAGCACAGAATAGTCCTGTAAGGCTCTCAGAGAACGATACAGACGTTTTAAGTAGATCTGAGTATAATTACACCAGAAACATGTTAAAACGTCTTAGAAGGCGTTATATGGATTGAGAGAAAAGAGTAAAAGAACGGATGACTTAAGTAAAACAAAGAATAAGAATAGCTGATAGCACAGAATAGTCCTGTAAGACTCTTAGAAGCCGTTATAGGGATTTTGAGTAGATCCGAGTATAATCACACTAAGAACATGTTAAAACGTCTTAGAAGGCGTTATATGAGCTAGAAGGAGAGAATAAAGAAATGAACGAAATAGAATTAAGAATTGTAGAGACGTTATTAAATAAACCAGAGCTAATTGATAGCACATATATCAATGTGGATTGGTTTACTGAAATTAAGCTAAGAAACATTGTTGAAGCAATGCAAAAGCTAGACCTGCAAGAAAGAACATTGCTTAATATTTTTACCGAAATGAACAACGATGGCAGTGTTGAGTATAAGCATCTGGTAGACTTACAAGGCGGATTCGTTACAAGTGCTAGTTTTGGAAATGATGTTAAGTCTCTGCACAAGCTATATGCACAACGCGTACTAGAAACAAGCATGGATGTGTATAAGCAGAACCCGAAGAAACAAGAACTTGCTAATTTGTCAGAGGCAATCGCAGAGCTATCGAAAATTGATGAAGCAGGAGACGATGGGAAACTCGAAGAAGCAATCGATGAGTTACAGGACAGATTAGCTTCAGGAAAACCAGTAGGGATTAAGAGCTTTGAAAAGCTAGATGACTTACTCGCTGGCGGTTTATATGGTTCTATGCTGTTTACGATTGGTGCTAGGCCCAGCGTCGGTAAAACGGCTTATGCGGTCAATCTAGCGTATCAAATCATGAATAAGGATCCGGAAGTTCAGGTTGATTTCTTTACCTTGGAAATGAATAAGAGAGAGATGCTAAGCCGCTTTGTTTCAAGAAGTGCTAACGTGGATAGTCAAAGGTTAAAACAGCCTGCTAGTGATCTGGATCTGGCCTTTACTGAACTAGTTAGCGAAGGCATCAAGTGGGTCAGAAACCACAAAATAAGGATCTATGATAGGGTTCTAACTCTGGGCGGTATCTTGAGCATAATCAAAAAGAATGCTGCTAAAGCTAAACCAGACAAATACGTTGCAATTATCGATTACATTGGCTTGGTTAAAGTAAATGGCAGACAAGATCGTTGGCTACAAGTTGGAAAAATTACGCGAGAACTCAAAATCGTTGCTAACGAGTACAATATCCCAGTGATTGCACTGGCTCAATTGAATCGTGGGGTAGAAGGCAGGAAAGATAAAGAACCTTTACTGTCGGATTTACGAGAGTCTGGCTCTATTGAGCAAGATAGTAACGTTGTAGCGTTTCTATATCGGCCAGACGAAGATAACAGAGAGTTGGTTAAATTAGCCATCAGAAAGAATCGTGAAGGCTCACTGGGAGATATCAGTTATTACTTTAATGGCAAATATATGTACTTCAAAGAAACGAGTGAGGATATATAATGAGTTACATGGATTACAACCAGTTTCAAACTATCATGGCTGAGAATGGCTATCAAAAGTCTAAAGCGGTTGATGTGTATCTGGACAAAGCGATGCACTACAACAAGATGATCAAAAGCATTAAAACAAACGTCAAAGATAAAGCCCCGGTAATTAAGGCCAAAATGGAAAAATTCATTAAGCTGTATGATGACAAGCGAGTTGAAGCAGTGTGGGGCGCGATCAAAGTAGCTGAGCTAGAAAAACTGCAAGGCTGGAAATTTATTGAAGATGGCGAGGAGTTTGTCCTACAGCTTCAAATTAAGTATCAAGGGAAATTGAAAGAAGCTACTGATTTCGAAAAGAAACAAGTAGAGTTAGCAACTCTTTATGAGCAAGCTTACAAGAAAGGTGAATTACATGAATAACGGATACAAACAAGGCCAACAAGATATGTTGGCGCTGATTAAAGATGCATATTATAGGGCTGACAAAGAAACATTCGAACAATTACTTGACACAGATGATGAGAACGAAACACTTAATTTTCTAAAGCATGAGTACATCAAACAAGGCATAAAAATTGAAAGGGCTAGACTTTTAGAAAAAATAAGGGGGCTTACAGAGAAATATGGGATTAATTGAGCCACAGTAAAAAACATATCGAAGAAATAGCACATCAGATGCAAAAAAAGGTATGCTAGAGCAATTTTAAACCTGTCCTAGTATAATTATATTAAAAACGCGTTAAACGTCTTAAACGACGTTATATGAGCTTTAAGGAGACAGTAAAAATGAAATTGATATTTAATATTGAACCGCAACAGCAAGAACGGCCTAGAGCAACAGGGCGCGGCAAATTTATTCGAATGTATGATCCACCTAAAACAGCCAAATTCAAGAAACAGCTGCGAGCATTGGCGACAGAAATGTATCACGATGCACCACTTGAAGGCGAAATTTATCTCAAGGTAGCCTTCTATCGGGGAATTCAAAAGAGTATATCCAAAAAAGAACACGATAGACGGGTCTCAGGAACACACAGACCAATCGTAAAGCCTGACCTGTCTAATTACCTTAAAGCATTTGAAGACGCCTTAAACGGCATTATATGGACGGATGACGCCACTATCGTAGAACTGAATGCAAGCAAGTGGTATGCAGATAAACCGAGAATAGAAGTTGAAATTAAAGCAAAGAAGGTCTAAAAAATGAAGAATGACAAAAACATTAAGAACATGTTTAAGGAACTAAAGCACGAATTTCCAGAGGATTTTGGATTGTATGATGGGTTGAAAGTTGATGCCATGGATTTTGAAGGCAACTATGATGATTATGCTGATTTTGACGAAGCACTTTTATGTGAATTAGTAATTTGTTACAAAAATCGAACTGTTACTATTAGCAGATATTATGGGAACGACTGGGAAATTGCGGATGAATGCTATATCAGATGCGAACATCTTGCAGGAATTGGAAAGATCCTAAACATAGCTATGAAACATTTAAGCAAAATCGAATTTAAATAGGCAATGCAGAGTAGCCCTGCAAGGCTCTTAGAAGCCGTTACAAGCATTTTAAACAGATCTGAGTATAATTAACCATAGAAGTTTTAAAAGCTCTTAGAAGACAATTCTAGGGGCTTTTATTTTTTTGCACAAAAATATATTTTTTAATAAAAAGGTGTTGACAAGTAATATATATGTGTTATGATAAGAGTGTAATCAAAAGCAAGGAGGACAAGCAAATGAAAAAGAATATCATTTTATCAGCAGCAGTATGTAGTATGTTATTAGCAGGATGTGGGGCAAACACAAACCACACAAAAACAAGTTCGAGTGTCTCAAAGGTTTCAACTTCAAAGGTTGTAAGATCATCATCAGTCAAGCCTGATCCTAACGCATCTGAAAGAAAGTGGACTTATAAAAACAATGTCTTCGATGCGGGAAACGAAACTTATAAATTCACTGGCTGGGATGTTATGGATTCGGCAAATGAAGGTAAGAAGGTTCTAGTGCTTTATTGTGATGTTACAAATAACTCAACCGAAGAAATGGATCCTTCAAATGTATACATGGTGGTACATGCTTACCAAAAGAATGAAACATCGAATGTACAACTTGACCCTGGAATGGTTGAGCTTGATGAGAACGGAAATGATCCATTACAACAATACGAAGATGGAATGAACAACAGACTTCTACCTGGAAAGACAGTTAAAGCTGTTATGTTGTTCGAATTTAATAACGATAACACGGTTCAAGTAGAATTCAGTAATCCAGAATTCGAAACTATTGGAATTAAAAATTATAAAGTTAGCAAGAAATTGAGTAAGGCTGATAGAGAAAAGCTTAAGAGATCTAATGCATCACAACCAGCAAAACAATCAGATGCAGGCTCACAAACTAAGAAAACTGTTGACAACAATAACACTGGAGACACCCAAGCCCCAGCAAGTGATGATCAAGCTTCAGACTCAGATGATGCTGATCAAGTTGACACAGCTCAACCATCGCAAGGTGGAACAATCTACCAAACTGATAACGATGGTGATGGTTTCAAAGGTGATCCGGATGCTATTGCTGATACTCAACAAAGAATGCTAGAAGGAATAAAATAATTGGGAGGAAGAAATGTGATGAAAGAATTAATTAAAGTAACAGTTAAGAACGACCAACAGTTAGTTAGTGCTAGAGACTTGCACGAAGGCTTGAAGCTCAAGAAACGTTTCAGTGCATGGACTAAACAAAATTTTAAAGATTTTATCGAAGGTGAGGATTTTACGAGCGTACCCGGAGGTACGACCGTTCCAAATGGCGGCAATGGCGCGGTTCGTCAAGTTGATGATTACGCCGTTACACTAGATATGGCCAAACAGCTTTGCATGATGAGCCATACAGAACTGGGTAAGAAATATCGCAAATACTTTATTGAGCTTGAAAGAAAGTGGAATGATCCACAAGAAATTATCAAACGTGGATATGCACTCTTGCAGAATGAGAACGTTCGTTTGAAACTTGAGAATCAAGAAATGAGACCAAAAGCATTATTTGCAGATGTGGTTTCTGTCAGTGACACACCTATCTTAGTTGGAGAACTAGCAAAGATCTTGAAACAAAATGGCGTTGACATCGGTCAAAATAGGCTATTTGGGTGGTTGCGGGAAAATGGTTATCTGATTAACCGCAAAGGTACAGATTTCAACATGCCAACCCAAAGAAGTATGGATTTAGGCTTGTTCAAGATTAAAGAGACGACCATTGTGCATAGTAACGGTTCGGTGTCTATCAGTAAAACAACAAAAGTTACTGGCAAAGGGCAACAATATTTCGTCAACAAATTTTTAGGAAACAAATAAGCGGGAGGAATTTTCATGAAGAAGAAAATAACAGAGTTAGACAAGGCAAGAGCAGCTGTGCTCGATAAGAATAACAGCTTTAAGAAACTGCACGAAGTATCAGGCTGCTCAGTTTCAAGACTTAGACACTATCGCTGTGAGCCTGAGCTACTAGAGACAGCTAGATGGATCACAATCCACAGGCTGGCAAGTTTATACGATGAGATAGCGCAGAGATACAGATAAGGAGGATACAGCTATGACAAATAAGAATTTCGTTGGAACAATTGAGTGTATGGATGGGCTAAAAATTCTAGCCGTTCTAAAAGTCACAAACGACGGGGATGTGGTTAGCGCAATCCCATTTGAAATATCCGATACGTTGCAAGGCAAAAGAATCCAGTTTCACCTTCCAATTAAAGCAAACAAATTTAAGGTACTTTCAGTTGAAGGCGATAGTGTTGATGACTTGATGGATCTAATTGAGATATAGGAGGAATTAAAACGACAAATGATTTACAAATTTTTAACTTTAAAGGAAATGAAGTAAGAACAGTAACTATCAATGATCAGCCATATTTTGTTGGTAAGGATGTGGCTGAGATTCTCGGATATCGCAACGCAAGCAAGGCACTTAGTGACCATGTTGATGATGAGGACAAACTCAATAACAAAACGTTATCGAGTTTAGGACAACGTGGTGGATGGATCGTTAATGAGTCAGGATTGTATTCTTTAATCATTAGTAGTAAGCTGCCAGATGCAAGAAAATTCAAACGCTGGGTAACACACGAAGTTCTACCATCAATTCGTAAACATGGTGCTTATATGACAGATAAGACGGCATACGACATTACCCACAGTGAGGAAGCCTTAGGTAGACTTCTAATGCAAGCTGGTCAACAGCTAATCGATAAAGATAGAGAAATCAAAGCTTTGTCCGCTGAATTGAAAGTGGCTAATAAGAAAGCCAATTATGTAGACGTGATCATCGATAGTAAGGACGATATCACGACTACACAGGTGGCCCAAGACTATGGTATGAGTGCCGTGAAATTCAACAAACTGCTAAAAGAACTTGGTGTGCAGCGCAAAGTCAACAATCAATGGATCTTATATGCCAAGTATCAAGGCAAGGGTTACATTGCTAGCCGAACTATTCTAATCCCAGGCCATGGTGAACATGTGCACACAAAGATTAACACAACTTGGACACAAAAAGGGCGTATGCTCTTGTATGAGTTGCTAAAGGCAAACAATGTTCTGCCACTTATTGAGCGAGAAGACGAAGAGTAAGCTAGGTGGAGGTGCAAAGATGAAGATACTAAATAAATTATTAACTTGGCTAATAGGAATTGCGATTCTTGCAAATGGTATAATCTTGGTTTTAGAAATATTCTATTTCCCTGATATGTTTCTATTTAAGCTGTGGATCGCTGAGTTAGTAGCAACGCTTGCAATAGTAGGAATCAAAGCACATGTATCATATAAGGTTTTTGAGTTGGAGGAGGAAGAAAACAATGAAAGTGATGGAAGAAATTAAAGAGCTTAAAGCATACAAAGAAGCTAAAGATTTACCGATTGCAGAATTAGCAAGAAGGATTGAAGCTGATGATACAACAGTCGGTAGATGGTTGAAAGGTATGGCTACACCTAGCGACTATTCTTTACTCAAAGTACGAAGATTTTTAGATAGTGTCAAAGGCTGGGAAGGCTCGAAACCACTAGAGCCATTTAGAGGAGAACGCGAACAAACAAAAAAAGATGTTGATTATCTAAAACAGCGTATTAAGGCTTTAGACGATATTGAAGAGTTAGATTCACTGGTGGCCGAATTAAGCACCATTGCACAACTCGGGAAGCTTATGCTTGATGCTTAGTTTCAAGCCACACACAATTTGCTGAAGAATAACATTTGACCTTAATACGTCGTTAAACTGTTAAATACTGGCGTGGTTGTTTGAACGGTATACATTCACAAAAAAACCGTAAATCAGGATCTCACAAATAACGACACAGTACAGGCTTGGCATCTGTCGAAGGGTGCTAAGTCATAGGCAATAGGAATGCAAGGAAGCTGCAAACAACAAAATTCATTAGAAAAGGCAGGTGTAATTTCCCTTTCTCATTAATTCACACACAGCAACCAAACAGATTTATTGCCACACCTTGTATCTGCGAAATTTGAGCCAGTCACACGTTTTGAGGGCGTGGCAAGGTATTTATACCGGTATAATATTAAAATGATAGGAGAGTGCAAAAATGGAACTTATAACAGCGATTCATAACCTAGAACAATGGAAGCCAATTATGGAGTGGGACGATCACATAAGGGAGCTACCAGATGAGCTAAAAGAGAGTTGGAATAGAATACTGCAAGCCAGAGATGTAGGAGTGATGGACAGACTAGGATTGACACAAGCCGAAATCAGCGAAATATCCGATCTGATTAACAACGATATGCTGCCAACTGAAGCATTTCGAAGATATGGGATCAAGTATGCAAAGAGCCTAGCCAAGAGATTGGGTATGGGAGATGTGATTGATAGTTATTATAGACGAGTAAAGTCGTATTATTTGATAGATCCTGTTACTAAAGAAAAACATCAATTTTACAACTTGCAAGATGTAGCTAAATTCTTGGGAAGAAAAGATTATAGATCATTGTCACAATACATTGATAAAGCTTCATTCATTGCAAGAACAAACTACAAGATTTACAAATACAGAACATTTAAGAAAAGAAAGAGGTTTTAATATGAAAAAGATCATGGCGTTAATTTTTACAATAATTTCAGGGGTAAGCATGCTTGGAGTCATTGCAGGATATATACTTGATGCAGTTGGCGTATGTGGAGCAGGCTTTTATCTAATAGGAATAGGTGAGGTTGTATGTGTTGCATCTGCGGCGGCAGTTGTTACAATTGGTATTTTTAGTTATTTAGAGTAATATAAAACATATTTTGCGAGATAAAGCAATTGCAGATGGGGTTAAGCAAACAATAGATAAAGGATCACATTTATATTTGAACATTGCATAAAAGCGGAAGCCAAGAGAATTTCTTGGAAACGTACATTGGAAACAAAAAGAATGAAATCAACCGGAAAAAGTGTTATTATATTATTGTCGAAAGACATAATTAATTCTTTCATTTCAATTCCAAAACTTAATAATTAGCTTCAAAGGCAACGAGATGAGTTATAATAAACTTGTCTCTTATGTGGTGTGTAGGCACACCGCACTCTGACATTAAATGACTTTAGCATGATATTCTTTAGTTTCTCATGGCTGAGAATAAGTCTCCTTCGAAATGATATAGGAGTGTGGTTCCGGTTCGATCCCGGGACACTGCTTTGTGTGTATGGCACTATCCATATCGTGACTGCAGCGTTATGCAGATATAATTACATTTCCTATTGTTACTCATGGTTGTTTTCAACTATCATTTTTCATTTCTATTCCCTTACTAGAGAACAGCTTTAATGACTGTTCTTTTTTTATACAATTATACAAAAATGCATATAAACTCAAGCTCAATTATCAATCGTTCTATGACTGGTGTGTTGAGATGGCCAAAGGAAATATTGTAATTATTTCCAGCTACAGCATTCCAGATCCACGTTTTAAGACTGCTTGGGAGTTTAAAACCGCACATAGCACATATAGTGGGACACTGTTAGCAAGAAACATGAGTGGCTTTACATGGTTTCAGATGGATTAAATTGATTAGACAAAGACGAAAGGTGGTGAGTTCACAATGGCTAAAGGATTATATCATGAGTGGCTAAAACCGGAAAAATTGTTGCTATTACAAGGCTGGAAGCGTGACGGCTTGAATGATGAACAAATTGCTCAAAAGATGGGTATAGCACCTAGAACATTGGAAAACTGGAAGAAAAACCACGTTCAGATAATGCGGTGTCTAAAAATTGGGAGACAGCAGGCTAATTTTATCATCGAAAACGAACTATTTGAGAAAGCCAAAAGCGGAAACGTAACAGCAATGATTTTCTACTTAAAGAACAACTGGCGTGATAAATACAACGATAGTAAGTTATCACCAGAGGAACTCAAACTTGCTAAAACAAATGTGAAGAAATTAGAAGCTGAAACTAAGAATGTTCAATTACGTAACAAGTCACTCGAAGAAAACGGCACTGATATTGAAGAAGCGCTCAATAGAGTTATGGATAAGCTTAGTAGCGAAAGCGACAAAGGGAATAATAATGATTGATAATGGCGGAGAGGGAAAGTGCAATGGCAATAGATAATTTGTTAACTGCAAAGCAGCAGGAAGTATTACAGTCCTATTTACATGATGATTGGAGAATTCTGATCCTGTCTGGCGCTGTCCGTGCTGGCAAAACATATATTTCTGATTGGATATTTTTACTTGAGCTGCGAAGGGTTGCACGACTAGCCAAAGCCCAAAGCAATCCGCATCCTGTGGTTATACTTGCTGGATATAGTTCTAATTCAGTCTACACGAATGTTATCGTTTCGATTGAAAACGAGTTTGGCGTTGAACTAAAGGCAGATAGGCATGGGCATTACCATCTGTTTGGTGTCGATATAGTGCCTGCTTATACTGGAAACAAACGAGGAATGAACGCCATTCGTGGTGCGACTGCATATTCTGCTTACATTGATGAAGGATCTTTAGCCGACCAATCCGTGTTCCAGGAAATACTTCAGCGTTGTTCAATCGAGGGCTCACGAATTATTGTGACTACTAACCCCGGGAACCCGGTTCACTACTTGAAAACTGATTATATCGATAATACAGATCCCGAAGCCAGAATTCGGGCTTTTAACTTTACGATTGATGACAATACGTTCCTTAGCCCAGAATATGTAAAAGCCTTAAAGGCACAAACCCCTTCAGGAATGTTTACGGACAGAGCCATCTATGGCCTTTGGGTATCTGGAGAGGGACTAGTATATCGTGACTTTGATAAAAATAGAATGATGATCGATAAACTGCCGCCTGACCGTTCGTATAAATATTACTGTGGGGTTGACTGGGGATTTGCCGAAGGGCACGATACATCAATTACGGTGTGGGCCGACGATGAACAAGGCAATACTTATTTGATCGAAGAACACACTGCAAACCGTAAGTACATTGATTACTGGATCGAGGTGGCTAAAGACATTCAGAAAAGATATGGATACAATGTTACTTTTTGGGCTGATAGCGCAAGGCCTGATTATGTATCTCAGTTTGTTACTAATGGTATACAAGCTCGAAACGCGAAGAAAGATATTTTGGCCGGAATTGAGTCAGTTGCAGAACTAATGACTACTAAGCATTTTTATGTACTAAAGGATGCGCCGGTTAAGTTCTTGGATGAAATTTATCAATATATTTGGGACGACGATAAGGGAGTTCCAATTAAAAAGGAAGATGACGTGATGGACAGCATGAAATATGCGATCCACAACGAGCATCTAAACAATGACGCTCAATTTATTAATTCAGTTTATATTTAGGAGGTGGTAGCGTGGCAGACAGTGTAAAGATTGCCGGCAGTGCTTATATATCCAAGGAAGGCTTATATCTTTATCCTAATGAAGAACTAACAGGTGAAGACGTTTTAACGTTTATCAACTACAACAGAGGCATCACAACGTACGAAGAGAATTACCGTTACTATACTGGCGAACATCGTATTTTAAAGAAAAAGGTTGATCCTAATAGCTTTAGACCGGATAATAGAGTGATTAGTAACTGGGCTAACTATGTTGTGGATACGTATATCGGTTACTTTATGGGAACACCGGTTAAGATACAACTAGAAGATGATAGCAAGAACAAGCTGCTACAGAATTGGTTGAAGGCTAACACGTTTACAGACAAATTATCAGAGGTGGCTAAACAAGTGGCGATTTATGGATCGTCCTACATGCTAGCATATCAAGATGAAGGTAGTAATACATGTGTTGCGGTAGTGCCGCCAGATGAAGGCTTCATCATCTATGATACAAGCATCAAGCGTAAACCTATCGCGTTTGTTAGATATGCTTATTTTAATTCTGAATTAGTCGGGGAAGTCTATACTGACAGCAAGATTTATAGTATTGACAGAGATGGAGTACTTGAAGAAACAGGAAATATTGTACCATTTAAAGAAG
>OIZV01000202.1_pt1 | contig 38183 bp, 69 predicted proteins | sample 1588681 | NCBI WGS metagenome assembly OIZV01 (sample SAMN03283281) | human gut metagenome | biome: human-associated habitat; material: feces | host: Homo sapiens | place: Peru | collected 2012 | reverse complement strand
CTTACATTTTTAAATTTTGTAGCCGTGGAAACATTTCATATCGTGCTTAATAAATAATTGAAGAATATATGAGCATATGTTCATATGATAATCATTATTGATTAGTGTAGCCCTAGCTACACTTTGTATATTTATGTATCTATATACAAATATGAATATATGAGTAAGTATTCATATATAAAATTATAATTTGAAATTATTTGCACAATGTGTTATAATAAAATAAAAGGAGGTATTAAATGAATTCTAAAACATTACAAAATCAAAATATTAAGTATCTATTTAATGGTATTTTAACGCTTAAAAATATTGATGAATGTTATGCATTTTTTTGTGATTTATTCACACCGTACGAATTAGATATGATGTCTCAACGTTTTTTGGTTGCTAGCGAATTTTATAATGGTGCAAGTTTTACGGATGTTGATACAAAAACAAGACTAAGCCCAGCAACTATCAGTAGAGTTAAAAAAGATTTAAAATATGGTAACGAAGGGTATTCTATGGTATTAAATAGATTACATGGTAAAGGAGGTATTAAATGAAAATTAGATTAACGGAAGAACAAGAAAAGAAAAAAGATTGGATCATCGAACAAATGGGTGATAATTTCAAGCCTATTGACTTGCCGATTGTTGAAAATCTTGCTTTTGCATTGGATAGACTCGCTTTTATGGATAGTCAAATTAACGATATAGCGAGTTTACTCTCCGACAAAGTTTATATGTCTAGCCGTGAAAAGATGTTAAAACAAGTCAACGATAGTTATAAAATGCTAGGCATTACTGCCCAAGAAAGAAACAAAGCAAAAATCGAAGCCAATAATGATGTAGAAAAAGATCCGTTATTATCTTTATTAGGTGATTAATATGGGTAAATTTATAGATCTTACTGGGCAAAATTTGAAACGCCTGTAAAAATTGGAAATAATCAAACATTAAGGAGTGATAATTATTAATACATTATATGATAAGGCTTATTCATATTGCGAATTGGCGGAAACTTCTCCAAATATTCCAAAATATGTGAAAAAGCAATGTGAGATATTAAAGGCTATATTTGATAATAATAATAATAATTATTGTTTAAATCATAAAATTTGTGATAAGATTAACAAGTTATTATCGTTATTGACTATGCCTACTGGCTTTCTAGTAGGTAAACCTATTATCGAGTCTTTATTACCTTATCAATGTTTATTTTTTGTCGCTAGTTTTTGCATTGTACATAAAAACGATATGACAAAGCGTAAATTTGAAAGGGTCATTTTGGAAATTTGTCGAAAACAGGGTAAATCTTTTATAGTTGGTTTGACTTTTATACTTCAGTTATTGTTAGCTCCTCGATTCAGTCGATTGTATAGCGTAGCTCCGGATGGTGCATTAAGTAAAGAAGTCAAGATAGCCATTGAGCAGATCATACAAAGTTGTAAATATTTGAATGATACTTATAATGGTAAGTTGAAATTTAAAATCAATCGTGATGAGATTAAATGTCAACTAACAGATAATATATATTATCCATTAAACTATAGTAATTCTCGACTAGATGGTAAAATGCCTACTGTGTATCTTGTTGATGAAACCGGTGCGTTGCCTAATAGCTATGCATTAACTGCGATGGCTAGTGGACAAGCTACAGTAGTTAATAAATTAGGTTTTGTAATTAGCACTAAATATCCTAAAATTGATAATCCGTTTGAGTCGGAAGTAACATATTGTAAACAGATTCTTGATGGTATTGTTACCGATGAAAAGGTTTTATCATTCCTCTATGAACCGGATGAGGTTAAAGGATGGGAAACAAATGACTTGATATTGAAACAAGCTAATCCTACATCGTTAGAAATACCGGAAATGTGGAACGATTTACTATATAAGCGTGAACGTGCTATCAATATTCCTAGTGAAAGAGGGAATTTTCTTTGTAAGCATTGTAATATTATGTCAGACGAGGGTAACTCAGAAGCATTTATAGATCCATCATATGTAAAAGATTGCGTTACAACAGAACCGATAGATTGGAAGGATAGAGATGTTTATATCGGAGCGGATATGTCTCAGACAACTGACAATACATCAATATCAATGGTTAGTCGAGATGAATATGGTAATTTAATATGTAAGCCATTTTGTTTTGTACCAACAAATAGGGTAGATATTAAATCCAAAGAAGAAAAATGCGACTATCAAGAGTACATTAAACGAGGGTTATGTATAGCGTGTGGAGATGATGTAATTAACTATGGTACTGTTGAAGAATTGATATTATCATTGGAAGAAAAGTACGGCGTACACGTTGTACAGTTTGGATATGATAGATATAATTGTTTGTCTACTGTAAACAAGCTAGAAGAGAATGGTATGGATTGCGTGGAAATAAAACAGCATTCTAGTGTTTTACATGCTCCTACTAAATTGTTATACGAGGAGATCTTAAATGGTAATTTCAAATTTGATGATAATCCATTATTTGAAATAAACTTCAGTAACTGTATGTGTTCGTTTGATACGAATCTTAATAGATATGTACACAAAAAGAAAAGCCGTGGTAAGATTGATATGGTTGTCGCAACATTAAATGCAGTAACATTGTTACAACAATCTGAATTGTATGATCAAACGTGGGTTTGTAGTTAGTTGACAGATTCACAAATATATGGTACAATGTATATATCAGAAAAGACAAATTCATTTATTAAAAAGTCCGGTTATCAACTTTGACGGAAAACACTATATTATATTAAGTCTTTTAGCTCACATTAATTTGTGAGCTTTTTCTTTTGTTACAACAAAAAGTACTTGACATTGTTACAACAATTATGTATAATGTAACCATAAGGAGGTGAACCTATGGCGAACTTAACAAAGCGAATTGCGTTCCGTTGCTCCGATGAGGAGTTTGAAATGATTAAAGATCAAGCGGAGTGCAACGGTCAAACAATGACAGATTATATCAAGTTTTTAGTTTTAGAAGATTCTGAGCCGATTGACGGCGAGGATATGACAATGAAAGGAGGTGAGAGATAAGAGTGTTTAATTTCTTTAAAAAGGAAAAGCGTTCCACAGAAAATGATGTGATTGCTGATGTACTAAACGGACTAAGTCCTTTGGTAAATGGTAAGAATATCACAAAGCAACAAGCGATGAGTATTCCTGTTGTAACAAAATCAGTAAACTGGATTGCTAGTGCTATTAGTGGTTTACCTATTAAGATGTACAAGCGTACAGATAAAGGGTATGTAGAAGTATATGATGACTATCGCTTGCCTTTACTTAACAATTATAGCGGTAACTGTATGACTGCTAACGATCTTAAAAAGCAGATAATCACCGATTTACTTTTGGATGGTAACGGATATGCGTATATTAGTAAACTAGGGAATAAAATCGAGAAACTATCTTACATTCCAACAAATAAATTGACATATACTGAATCCGTTGATAATATCAACAAAATAGTTAATATTTGGGTAGATGGGAAGCAAGTACAGGACTATAATGTATTCCGTTTAGTAAATAACACTAAAAACGGTGTGAGTGGTATCGGCTTTGTCTCCGATTGTCAAGATTTACTATCTACAATCTTAGGTAGTTTACAATATGAAAACAGTAGTATCTCATCCGGTGTAAGACGTGGCTTCTTAAAATCTAAGTCTAAGCTAGACAAAGACAAGATGGACGAGTTAAAGCAAGCATGGAAACGTTTAACGAATCCGAATCAGTCAGATGTATTAGTGCTTAACGCCGGTATCGAGTTTGAAGACGCTTCTAGTACGGCTACTGAGAGTCAGTTATCACAAAATAAAACTATCAACATGCATCAAATTCTAGCCTATTTTGGCTTACCTACAAATTTCTTTGAGGGTGCTAATAGTGATAGTTATTTAACTGCGGTACGAATTGCAGTATTACCGATTGTCAAACAGTTAGTAACTGCACTTAACAATTACCTATTATTGGAAAGCGAAAAACAAGATCTCAAATTCGATATTGACACTTCTGAGCTATTGCGTATTAATGCTAATGAACGTTTTACCGCTTATCAAACAGGCTTGTCAAGTGGTATCTTAACTATTGATGAAGTACGACGGATGGAAAATCTCCCAGTATTGGACATGCAATATTTAAAACTTGGACTCGGAGATGTACTTTATAATATCAATAACGGATCTATTTTCGTACCGAATACTGGTGCTATTGTAGATTCCAAAGACACTTCCAAAGATGTTGAAAATAATGATTGACATTGTTACAACAATCTGTTATAATTAATAACATAAGGAGGTGAAACAGTTTGAAAATCGAATTAAGGAATGGAGCGATTCATTTAGAGGGTTATGTAAACGCCGTTGGACGTGAAAGCCGTGAGTTACATGATTTACACGGAAAATTTATTGAAGTTATCAAGCCGGAAGCGTTTAAACATTCCCTTGAAAAGCGTTCCGATGTAGGCTTAATGCTCAATCACAAACGAGATTTAAAGCCGGTAAACTACGAATTATACGAAGATAATATCGGTTTACGAGCATTTATCGATATTGATGATCCTGAAGTTGTAGAATTAGCGGAGCATAATAAACTAACTGGTTTTAGTTTTGGGTTCGTTGCTAAGGCTGACGAATGGGATACATCAAACGAAGTAAGGAAACGTACTATCACAGATTTAGACTTGCAAGAAGTAAGTATCTTATCTGTAACGCCGGCGTATTTTGGTACATCTATTGAAATGCGTGGTGGTGAGTGCTACGAGGAACGGATGGAACAATCCGAATTTGAAATTGAAGATAAACGAGAAAACATTGACTATCTTCAAACGTACAAACGACATCTTGAATTTTTAAAACAAAGAGGAGAACAATTATAATGAAATATCTTATTGAAAAACGTAACCAACTCGTTGATGAAATTAACGCTATTTTCGTACAAGCAGAAACAGAAAAACGTGCTTTGACTGAAGATGAACAAAGCGTATTCGATACTAAAACTGCTGAATTGAACGCACTTGACAAAACTATTGAAGCTAAAACGCAAGCTCGTTCCTTGTCTATGATGGATGATCCTACACCAAAAACACCGGAAGAAAAGAAAGAAGAACGATCTGCTGAGGAAGTTGAAGAACGTGCATTTGAAACATTGATTCGTGAAAATCGTGCTGATGGTAACATGGCTAAGACTGATAATGGTGCAGTAATTCCTACTACTATTGCTAACCGAATCATTGAACGTGTAAAACAAATTGCTCCTTTGTATGCATTGGCTACTAAATTCAATGTAAAAGGTAAATTAACATTCCCAGTAGGTAAAGATAGTATCACTACTGCATATGGTACTGAATTTACTGCTTTGACATCTACAAAAGTAGGCTTCGATTCTTTGGAACTTGACGGTCATTTAGTTGGTGCATTGTCTAAAATCTCCAACTCCTTGATTAATAATAGCCAATTCGACATCGTATCTTATGTTGTAAATAAAGTTGCTGAGTCTATTGCAATCTTCTTGGAAAGCGAATTGATTAAAGGTAACACAAAAATCAACGGTGTACTTGATACAACAAACAATACTAATGTAGCTAAGTTTGATACTACTGCTGAGTTACCTACAGTAGATGAATTGATTGCTATGCAAGTTAAAATTCCACAACAAAATCAAGCCGGTTGCATGTGGTTAGTATCTAATAAAACATTGGTTGCACTTCGCCAATTAAAAGATGGTAATGAACGTTACTTATTGCAAGATGATATTACAAACGGATTTGGTTATACATTGTTAGGTAAACCAGTTATGGTATCCGATAATATGACTGATGAAAACGTTGTATATGGTGACTTCTCCGCTATGTATGTTAACGTACATGAAGATGTAGCAATTCAAGTATTGCAAGAAAAATATGCGGATGAACATGCTACTGGTGTTCTTGCTTGGTTAGAAGTTGACGCTCGAGTTATTGAACCACAAAAAATCGTAGTATCTGCTAAGAAAACAGGACGCTCCATAAAAGTGAGTGAATAATAAGTAAGAATTAAGGGGTGAGGGCAGTACCGCCCTCCCCCTATTTTTATATAAGGAGGTAACATTGAAAGTATCAGAATTAACATTAGATACTATCAAGCAATATTTACGAATTGATGGTAATGATGACGATATGATCTTAAACATGCTTTTGGACTCCGCCGTTCAATATTGTACTTCTTATATGGGATGTACCAAAGAGGATTTAGAAAAGTATGACGATGTTACTGTGGTTGTATTGGCTTTAATCTCAGATAGTTATGAGGTTAGACAGTTTACTACTTCAACGGTAACGCTCAATCCTATTATGCAAGGTGTATTAGATTTACATTGTGGCAACTTCCTTGGTGGTGATCATGTATGAGATATATTAAGGACATGCGGTTATCTAGTATCTGCAAGAATCGTATTGAGGTATGGGGAACAGTAACGGCAACAGAAAAGAACAGGCTCGGACAACATTCAAAAGAGGATAAGAAACTATTTGACGTATGGGGTGCGGTGTTACCACAAACCGGTTCATTATTAAATGGACGTCAAGCAGATACAACTTTAACACGTACAACTCACAAGATAGTATTGCGATATACAGATAAGATTACATCTGCGAATTGGTTTGTATATAACGGCGTTCGATATGATATTTTATATATTATGGATCCGTATTTGAATAATGAACGCTTAGAATGTTACTGTGAAGTTGTAATTTAACCCTTTACAATTTGTTGTAACAATGTTATAATAGTATGTGAAAGGGGGTGAATACATGAAATTAAAAAATATTATCGGTCAAAAATTTGGTAATTTGACTATAATAAAAGAGTTAAAACCACATTTAACACCAAACAAAACCAAACAACGAATTGTATTGTGTAAATGTGATTGCGGTAATTTATTTAAAACTCAATTATATCATGTAACTTCTAAGCACACTAAATCGTGCGGATGTATACAAAAAGAAAAATTTTCACAAATTATAAGTAAACATAATTTATCAAATACTCGATTATATAACACTTATTATAATATGCGTTCACGGTGTTATAATAAAAATAATAAAGAGTATCAACATTACGGAGGACGAGGTATAAAAGTATGCGATGAATGGTTAGATAGTTTTCAATCGTTTTACGATTGGTCTATGAATAATGGCTATAAAGATAACCTCACAATAGATCGTATAGATAATGATATTGGCTATTCACCGTCTAATTGTAGATGGGTAAATTTAAGTACTCAACAAAGAAATAAACGCAATAACAGAATTATCACTATCAATGGTATAACTCATTGTATAACTGAATGGTGTGAGATCTTAAATCTGAAATTAAACACAGTATATAAGAGATTGCGGTATGGGTGGACTATTGAAAAGGCTTTAAATTATGGAAAGGCGTGTGATAATAATGTTAAGCGTGATTGATGTCATTAAATCGCTAAGCGATTTAATAAGTAGTGAATATAGTGAATATAAATTAATCGATTATGATGTTGATGAGGGTTTTGAAAAACCATGTTTTTTCATTGATGTTGAAGATGTAAACACGTCATGGGTTGCTAGTGATTACATCAAAGAATCAAGCACTTTAAAAATAGTTTTCTTCGCTGAAAATAGATACGAGGGATTCCTTGATTTATTGGACATGAAAAACAATCTTACAGTATTGTTTGATGATCCGCTATATATCACAGATGGAAAAACTGAATATCATTGTCAAATGCTCACAACTGATTCTGACTTGTACAAACAAGATAAAGTTTTGACTTTTAATATACAAGCGGATCTTATCCAAAAGGTTGAACGTAAAGAAGTGAAACCTTACATGGAAAATCTAGAAACTAATATTAATTAATGAAAGGAGCTATATATGGCTTATCGTTTAGATTTACCTAATATTGATATTATCTTTCAACAAAAAGCCGTAACGGCAGTACAACGTTCTGAACGTGGTGTATTGTGTGTTATCATGAAAGATAGCAAACAAGAAACAGGGATTAAAAAATTCATTTATAAGCGTGGTGCTGATGTACTTAAAACTGATTATGATGTTACAAACTATACTGCATTAATGCGTGCGTTTGATGTAGCAGTCAATAAAGTATATGTGCTTCGTTGTGCTGAAGCTACAGAATTTACAGATGTAGCTAAGGAATTGGATAAACTTAAATTCAATTATGTTGTAACAAACGTAGAAGCAGATCAACAAACGTTACTTAATGATGTAGTACAACGTAACCATGATAATCAAGGTCATAAATGCGTGGCGGTTGTATCTAATCCAACGCGAGCAGATAGTAAATACATCGCAAAACTTAAAGGTACCGGTGGTACATTAAAAGATGGTACTGATGTAAAAGCTGAGGACTATATCATCCGTGTTGCTTCTACATTGTGTAACTTACCAATGAACCGTTCCTTGACTTACTATGTATTTGAAGATCTTGCAAGTTGGGATGATTCCTATATCGATACTGAAAATCCTATTGGTAAATGGATTAGCGAAGGATGGTTGACTCTTATCAATGATGACGATGAAGTCAAATGTGGTCGTGCTATCAACAGTCTTACTACTTTTACAAGTACTGATACTGAGGATATGAGTCACATTATTATCGTTGAAGCCATGAACCTAATCATCGAGGATATTTACACAACATTCAAGGATTATTATGTTGGTAAATATAAAAATACACTATCTAATCAACGATTGTTTATTACTAGCGTGAACTCTTACTTCCGTCAATTAATGCGAGAAGAAGTATTAGATGATAGTTATGACAATCAATGTTATGTAGATGTTGAATCTCAACGCCTAGCGTGGACTGGTATTGGTAAAACTGAAGCTGAGGACTGGAGCGACGCAAAAGTCGAACAAATGACATTTAGAACAAATGTATTCTTAGGCGGTAACGTAAAAATTTCTGACGCAATGGAAGATCTTCGATTCACTATCAATATGGAATAACTTGACAAATATCTTACCGAAAGGAGTTACAAAACACAATGAAAGCAGAAAATTGTATTCTAGGTAGTCATGGACGCCTTTACGTTAATAATGTACGAATTGCAGAAATTAAGTCTTTTGAATTAAAAGCTAGCTTGAATTATGAAGATATTCTAGTAAATGGTAATTTAATTACACAATCTAAATATACTGGTTCTACATTAACAGGTACTATGGTAGTTCATAAAGTAAACAGTTTTAACATTAAACTTGTTAAGGACGCTATCAAAACCGGTGTTATGCCTAGCATTAAATTCATGGGTGAATTATCCGATCCGAATGTGGACGGCGATGAAGCTATCGAAGTAAGCGATGTTATGTTCGATGAAGCTACTTTGTTATCTTTCGCTAATGGCGAAGTACGAGAAGAAAGCACATCGTTCCGTGCCGGAGATTATAATTACTTATCTACAATCTAATTTTTGTTGTAACAATAGGGAGTATTTTACAATGCTCCCTATACATTTATCATAGTTATTTTATTTTAGAACATTTTGTTACCACAATATTATATGTTAAGACCTATTTTTACCGCAATTAATATGACTAAATGTAATACGTGGTATGCATTTTATATATTAGACATTTTGTATAACCTAGTGTATTATAATAGATGTAAGGAGGAAGTAAACCTCCTAGGATATTATTAATAAGAAAGAGGTAGACAAAATGAAAAGATATGTAATTTTAAAGAAAATCGATAATGTTTGGTATGCAACTAAAAACAGATATACTGCAAAAGAGTTAGAAGTTATAGTTGATAAACATTATAATGATGATGTTGATTTTGACTTACTTGATAATGGTGAATGTCAAGGATTAGAAGATGGTGTGATTATCGTTAAAGATGATGGTCGAGAATTGGATAAAAACGGTAAGTATTTAAACGATGATTTAAAATTAGAAACAAATACAGAACTAGAAAAAGGATTGAATTATTTAGTAGGTATGCCTATTTTCTTCATGGGTGTTTTTACCAATGTTATGAGTATTGATACTGCTTTATTGTTGATGTTCATTTGGGTTGCGTTGGTACACTTTGTTATTGTACCAAACTTGAATAACAATAAAGAAAATCAAAAATCTTATAAGGAGCAACGAGACGCCGTGAAAGAAATGCAACAACAATTACCGGAAAATCACAAAGCAAGAGGAATGATGTAATAATGTCAGTAGATACAAAACAACTAGACAAGTACATTCAAACATTGGCGAATATTAAAGATAAGAAGATAGATAGAGGACTTCGCAAGATGTTCAACAAGTCTACATCAAAGGCGTTGACATATGTCAAACGAGTTGCCAAAGGTAACGCCAAAAGTAGAAACAATGGATTAAACGATAGATCCTATTTATCGACTTATAAAAAAGGTAAGTTAGTACATAGCGGTTCAAATTGGAGGATTCGTATTTACAACAAGAATGGAAAAGCACATTTCTTGGAAAAACCACGATTCCATCATCATAATAGCCGTAAAGGTATTAATGCATTGGAACAATCCAAAAACAATGCCAATAGTATTTTTATTGATAATTGTAACAATCTATTAGATGATCTTATAAAGGAGCTAGGTAAATAATGATTAAAGTTGAAAACCTATTAGAAAAATTTAATAAAAATCAGAATCAAGATTTCACGGTAAAGCTAGGTGAAGATGAATATCAATGTCATAAACTTCCATTTAAACAAGTGCTTGCATTGGATGATGAATATGATGTGGAAACACAAAAGGGAGCATATGAACGTAACCTTGAAATGATATATCTATCTTGCGAAGTGTTCCGTAACTTGGCTAATAAATTGGATGTAGAGGGTGAACCACATAATGTAATTGAGCAAGTACTTTCTCCTATTGAGGTGTTGACATTCTACACTCACATTCTAAATCAATATACAGGACAAATGACACAGGATATTGACACGGTAAAAAAGTAATGAAAGATGGTAAATCAGATGAACTATTCGTCTATAAATACTATCTTGATAGAGGTCATACGTTCAATGAGATCTCAAATTGGACTTATGATGAATATGTTTGTGCATTAGCATTTATTTTATATGAGGTTGATAAATGAGTAAAACATTAGATATTATAATGAGCTTAAAAGATAATGTATCTCCTAACCTCGGAAAGATGAACAGTAACCTACAGACAACAAGCGGTAAACTTAATGCCGTAGGTAAATCAGTAGGTAGGTTAGGAGGTCTCATCAAAGGAGCCTTGGTAGGTGGTGCTATTGCTAAGTTTTCTTATGATTGCTTAAAGGCTTATGATGTACAGATTCAAGCTGAAAAAAGTGTTCAACGTGCATTGGAAAAGACCGGAAAGACATCAGAACAGGCTCAACAAGGGTTAAAGGAGTTTAAAGACTTCGCTAGCAAGCAACAAGATATAACCGCTTTTGGCGATGAGGGAACATTACAAGTTATTAGCGGTTTAATCTCACAGGGCTTTGGGAAAAAGTCCATTGAAGATATTGTCGCTATGTCACAAGATATTGCTCGAAGTACCGGAGATGAACAAGAAAACGTTACTAAGGCGTTATCCGCTTATGTTAAGACCGGTAAGGGTGCGACTAAACTAGCTAAGGCGTACAAGTTAAACGCTGATTTATTAGGTGAGGGTACAACAGAATCCGAACGCTTGGCTGAGGTTTGGAAAGCGTTCTCACAATCAAGTCATATGGGAGCTAGTACTGAATATCTTAAAACCTTTGATGGACAATTAAATGCATTAAAAGGTCGCTTTGATGATCTCAAAGAACCGGTAGGGGAACTTATTAATACTTTACTAGGTGGTAATTCTGAGGGACTTAGCGGATCTGCCGGAGCGGTAGCTAGTTTAGGCGAAGCAGTTAAAAATGCAACCGATGACATTCAAAGCATGACAAATAAGGCTCATGAACTCGGAGGTGGTATAATCGGTGTAGGGTTAGCGTGTGCTGAAGCTCATCCATTAGCTACGGCTTTTGCGATTGCAATAGGCGGAGGACAAACGCTTAGTATGGTGGCTTCTGCTATTACATCAATTAATACCATAAAAGGAGCCGTTACTGGGTTAGGTGGTGCTATATCTGTTACAACTGGTTTAGTAATGGGTTTAGTCGGTGCTATTGGTTTATTGGTAGCCGGTGCCATTAATTGGATGTCGCTCGCTCCGGAAGTACAAGCAAGTCTCAACGAAACACAACGAGAAGCTAATGGAGTACAACAGTTTAACGATGAAATATATAAAGGTAGGAAAAGCATTTTTGATGATCCGGATAGAAATGCAACCGGTACCGAATATTTTAGAGGTGGCTTAACTCATGTCAACGAAAATGGCGGTGAGATCATGAATTTACCAAACGGTACACAAATTATACCACATGACATTTCACAAAAGATGGCAAGTGGCGGAGGATATACTATTAACTGCCCAGTAACAATACAAGGTAATATAGTAGGTAATGAGGAATTTGTAAACGAGATCGGAAATGCAATATCAAATAGGGTAAATCTAGCGTTATCGAACATGTAGTAAATAAGAGGGTGTTTTTTTGCCCTCTTATTTTTATATTCATAAAATGTAACACTACACTTGTATAATAGTTTATTTTATGATATAATATTATATGAAAGGAGGTGAATATATGAATAAATTTAAAGATATAACCGGTCAAAAGTTTGGTAAACTAACTGCATTATATAGATTAAACAATCATAAGAAATGCAAGTACTATGGTAGTTATTGGCTTTGTGTTTGTGAATGTGGTAATTTAACTGAAGTTTATTTGGGTAGTTTGACACGTGGCAATAGTACGTCATGTGGATGTTCAATTAAAAAACACGGAAAATCTAATAATCCATTATATCGTAACTGGCTAGGAATGAAAACAAGGTGTTGTAATAAAACAGATGAACATTATGAAGATTATGGTGAGCGAGGTATTAAGGTGTGTAATGAGTGGTTACATGACTTTCAAGCCTTTTATGATTGGAGTATGTCAAACGGATATAAAGAGGGTTTAACAATAGATCGTATTGATGTAAATGGTGATTATGAACCGAATAATTGTAGATGGGCAAGCAGAAAAACGCAAGCGAGAAATAGAAGAAGCAATAGAACATTTACTATTAACGGTGAAACACGTTGCTTATCTGAGTGGTGCGAGATTCTAAATCTTAATTATAATACTGTATTAACTAGAATTAATAAATTAAAATGGAGTATATCAAAAGCATTGGAGGTGAAATAATGGATCTTACAAGTTTATTAAATCTATATCGTACATATTTGTCATATCAAGGTAAAAAGAATGTACGTGCTGAAATAACCTTGTTATTAGAGGGTGGTGATTCTGTAACGTTCCCTTGCCCTCCGGACAAACTTCCAACTATTACGAGTCCACAAAACAATGATACATTCAACTCGGTCATCGGCGATGTATCCATCATTGGTCTTTTGGGGTTGCGTACAGTTGAGTTTGAGGACTTCTTATTACCCTCTAATCCGGATAACTACTCATGGGCAAAAGGGGACAACGGAAGTGATATAATTAATTTTATTAATGAGAATAGACAAAAGGGTCAGCCATTTAGATTGATTATAAGTAAGGGTGATAACACTTATCTTAATATGAATGTATTAGTAGATACATTTGACTACTACTTGGACAATCAAATAGACTATCACATGAACGCAAGTTTTACTGAGTATAGAACTTATAATAGTCATACTGGAGGGTTAGAAACATGATCAGAATTGAAACAATGCAAGATAACTCACCATATATCATTAGTGCGTTTTGTGGTAACATTAGTCGAGAAGATGATATTAAATCATTAGGTGTTAAACTATCTTTTGACTATTTAAACAATAAGGTCATTGATAAAAATACCGTATGGATTGATATTCATATTGGTGATACAATCTGCATGTACGATGATGATGAACTATTATTTCAAGGTACAATCCAAAAAGCAACAAGAGATGGTTTATCATCTTATCAATATGACGTGTTTGATAATGCGTGGTATTTAAACAAACAAGAAGCACGAATACAATTCAACGGTGTAGATGTAAAAACTGCTATTGAAACTTTGTGTAAACAGGAAAATATTCCCTGTGAGGTTGCTTGCGATATTCCAACTAAGGTCACAAAGATTTATAATGGTGATACAATTTCTAAGATCATAGATGATTTATTGAAGTTAGCAACGGACGAAAACGGCAAGCGATACCGTAGAGAATATAACTATGGTAAGTTATATATCAATGCTTTTGATAATTTGAAGATGATTTATGATCATGAACCGCTTGTATCTGATTTTAGTCAAGAGTTTGATTGCGACGGTATGGCTAATAAGGTAGTCATCTTAAGTGGTAATGAAAAGTCTACTACTGTTGTTGCAACGGCTCAGAATGATGAATCTATCAAAAAATATGGATTGTACGTACATTATGAAAAGGTTGACGATAAGAAAAAGGCGAAAGCAGATCAGATAGCGAAGACTAAATTGCAAGCTATGGCGTATCCTAAGAAGTCCATCAAATGCACATTACTTGGTGATAACTATGTACGCTCCGGACGTATTCTTAAATTTAATCAACCTAATATTAGTATGGTAGGGGAATATCTTGTAACACATTGTACACACAGTTACGATATGAGTAAACATATTATGGAGTGTGAGTTAATTTTAAATGATGAGGTGAATGTAAATAATGAGTAGTTGGGACTATGACTTAGCTGAGCAGTTTAAAAGCCGTGATAATCCAAAAACTAAGATGGGAGCTATGCTTGGAAAAGTAGTATCTACTTCTCCGCCTGTTGTAACAATCCAAAACGGTAGATATACTATCAAGGGCGAGCAGTTATACATAGCATACCATTTATTGGAACGTAAAAGTACATATAGTAGTATGAAACAATCCGGAAGTATCACAGTTAGTTGCCCTCATGGTGGCGGTTCCTATACATCAACAAGTACCGGTGATATTGTATTAGATGAAGTATGGAAAGCCGGAGATCTTGTTTTGGTGATTCCATCAGAAAGTGAGCAACAGTTTTTCGTAGTTGATGTAGTACGTCAATTAAAAGGTTGTAATGAACATGCTATTTGACATTGTTACAACAATATAGTATAATATACTTGTTAGGAGGTGAATACCATCAAGAATATTAAATTCGATTATGAAACGAATACGTTTATACCGGATGAATCTACAGATAATGTCAACGATATAAAGCAATGGGTGGAACTACTCATTAAGGTTGAAAAGGATAAGTATAAAATCTATAATGAGAACTTCGGTATGGACTTTTCTGACATTGTAGGTTATCGTTTACCTAGAAGCGTTCAAGTATCTGAAATTATTAGGCGGTTAAAACGTACTATCATAAATGGGTGCGATAATGTAACCGATGTTAAAGATTTCAAATTTGACAAAGGAGCATTTACATTTACATTAGTAACTGATTTAGGGGAGGAGGTAATATTGCATGTATGAGGATAAAACATTAAAGGATATTCATTCTCTAATGTTAGCACAAATTGACAATGAATATCGTAAAAGACAAGGTTATCCTACTTATGATCTTACACGAGGATTCGCCTATGGTGTAAAAGCGTCTTGGGACTTAGCATATGAAACGGCGAAGAAGTTAGATATTGAAAATCTAAATGGTACTGAACTAGATACTTTCATTTCAGAACGTACCGGACTAGATAGAAAACGTGCTACAAAATCCAAAGGTAAAATTACTATCGTACAAGGTAACGGCAGTATTTTAAAAGGTGACTTATTCGCAACAGTTGATGGTATACAATTTGTTGCAACAGAAAGTAAAGAAGTACATAATGGCGATACAGTAAACGTAGAATCTGTTGTTGGTGGTTCTGATATGAATGTAGGGATTAACGAAGTAACAGAAATGCCTATTACATTGCAAGGTATTTATAAAGTAACAAATGACGCACAATTCACAGGCGGTTATGATACTGAAACGGATGACGAGTACCGCAACCGATACTATACGAAACTACGAACACCGGTCAATGGTGTTAACGCTAACCAGTATGTATTATGGGCGGAAAGCGTAGACGGTGTAGGGAAAGCTCGTTGTATTCCAATTTGGAATGGGATTAATACTGTGAAAGTTGTGTTGATTGGTAATGATTTTAAACCGGCAAGTGAAGATCTTGTAAACCGTGTACAAGCGTATATCGATCCTAATAAAAACGGTGACGGTTCCGGTGTTGCAACAATAGGAGCGGTAACTACTGTTGTAGGTGCAACTACTAAGACTGTTAACGTGAACATTTACGGTTTGAAAGTTGCTTCTAACTTGGAAACCACAAAGGAAGCCATTAAAACTAATCTTGATAGATATATTAAGTCAACTGCTTTTAATAAGGATTATATTTCATTGGCTAAAATTGGTTTAGTCATTGCGGAAACTCCGAATGTTGACGACTATAAGGAGATTCGTGTAAATGGCGGTCATGATAGTCTACAACTAGCACAAGATGAATGCGGTGTATTAGGGGAGATTACATATCATGACTAAGGACGAAATGATTAAAACGCTCCCCAAATTGTATCGTAAAGATAAATGGGTAAATCAGATATACAACTCAGCTCAGTTGGACGAGGTTGACAAACAAAGTAGAATAGATTATAATAATATATTCATGGCTACACTAGATGATTACGGATGTACATTATATGAACGTGATTTATTGTTGGATGCCAAAGAAAAACTAGAAGATAGACGCTCGGCGATTATCACTCAATGGCGAGCGAATTATAGATGTACATTAAAGTTATTACAAGATATTGTCAATAGATGGTTTGGTGATAAGTGCGAGGTAACATATGATGGTAACGCAACCGTTACACATACAACAAAAGTTGGTACAAGATATGATCCTAATTCATACTATTATCAAACATTCCTAAAACACTATATGGATGTGTTCCCAGCTCATTTCAATTTAGTATGGAACCATACTCATAATAGATGGATAGACTATTGTAAACCGCACAACTGGGGATATGCTAAGTCCAAGTATCTTAACTGGAATGAGCCACATGATCATAAATGGGGCGATGAAAAATCTGTACTTCGTGGTAAGTATTGGAACTATAATTTAACTCGTACATGGGATGATGTATACGATAACGCTATTTATTGGGAGGATACTAAATAATGGAATATACAAAGAATTTGAGATTGTCTAAGCCGTCCTATGATGACGATGTGGACATTCAAGTCATCAATAATAACATGGATATGTTAGATGAGAAAGTCGGAAACCTACCATATCTACCACTCGCCGGCGGTACTATGACTGGTAACATTAAAGTACCATCCAACGTTGGTTTATGGTATAATGCAACAAATTATTTAAATTTTTATAATACGGATTTTAATGGTGTACGAAAAGACACGGTATTATTAAAAGGGGATAGATTTAAATATTATGCTCCATCCGGTAAAGAACTTGTAGCAGATGATACTGGTGTATGGTTTGATAACGATGAATTAATTAGGGATATATACACCAATTTACAAGATTTTACCGGCTATACAAAATTATCAACCGGTGTTACCATGCAATGGGGTTTTGTCAATCCAACAAATACCGATGGTAATATTCAACATGTAACATTGAGAACACCGATGCCAACTCCAAAGTATGTTGTATTTACTAGCCGAAGTAATTATACACAAAATATTAAACCGGATCAAGATGTACCATCTAATAATGCAACGTTTAATCTCACTAAAACTGGATTCGATATTTTATGTGCTAGATCTAGCCGTGGGCAAGCGGTATTTTGGTTTGTGATTGGAGGTAATATATAATATGCTAGGTAAAAAAATGTACAAACAAGAATTTAACGAAGTCGAATATAAAAATACGGCGGATTGGTGTAACGAACATAACTGCACTATCGAAGATAAGGGAGACTTTTATGAAGTCGTTAAAGTAGATAATACTGAATTAGAAAATCAATTTAAAAAAGAAAATTTAAAGAATGATATTCAAGCTATTAACATCAAAATCTCCGAATTGCGTGGTGTGAGTGAGTGTGCTATTTCTGTAGATGGCAATAACGAATATGACGTATTTAAAGATGATGTGTTAGTTACTATGAATGAAACAGAATTCTTGAACTACTTCGATGAGTTGACAAATAAACGTAGTGAATTGTTACAACAATATAAGGAGTTGAAATAATGGCAACTAAAACCACAAATTATAATTTGACAAAACCGGACTTAACTGACTGGGCTGATATTCGTGTACTGAATGCTAACATGGATATTATTGATGATACTATGAAAACCATTTCAGATCTAGCCGGAAGCGGTAGTGGTGGTGCGGATATTGATTTATCCGCCTACGCTTTAAAATCTCAATTAGATGGGTACTTACCTTTGAGTGGTGGCAATGTTACTGGTACACTTAAATATAACGGAAAAGAAGTTGCAACTGTTACCACAAATAAAAAAGGTACCACACAAGGTGACGAGTCCTCTATGTGGAAAACATATCTTCCGGATGGTCGAGTTATGTTAAAGGTTAAAGTTGGGACACAATCACATGTTACGTTACCGGTTGTAATGGCTAACACACAATATAGCGTGATTCATTGTGACGAAGAGTTATGGAACGCTTCCGGAGAAAAAGAACCGTGTCAGCTTGTGAATCGTGGTATTGCCAATAAAAGCACAACTGGGTTTGATGTGTATTCAACCAAACAAGTTGCCAATACAACATATTATAGTAAGTGTTGGGCGATGAGTAGCGATAATTATATTGGCTATTGCGATTGTATTATTATTGGATGGGAGAAAGAGTAACAAATGAAATGTTTTGATATTTCTGATTGGCAAGATTATTTCACAAGCGTTGATGATTTTAAACAAGCTAAGGAGCAAGGGTACGATGTAGTTATCGTGAAACTTGGCGAATCCTATAACGAGACTGAATGTTGCCGTAAGCAGATTCTAAACGCTATCACCGCCGGTTTAAAAGTAGGTGTTTATTATTTCAGTCATGCATATGATCTTGAAACATGTGCTTATGAAACTAACTGGGTCATCAATAAACTATCTGAAATTGGCTTAACGCCTTGGCACTTGCAAGCCGGCATTTGGTATGATTACGAGGATCATACACGCTTACGGAGTTATATCAACAATGGTAATTTAAGTTATCAAGATATTACAAATATTATGTGTGAGTTTGTCAATCGATTGAATAAAGCCGGATGGGATTATGTAGGTATTTATAGTGGCTATTCCTTGTTATGGGATGAAACATACATGTATAGTCAGGTACCATGGGTTCCAATTTGGGTTGCACAATACAATAGTACTTGTGATTATCCAATGGAAAGTGTGGCTATGTGGCAGTACACAGATAGAGGGGATGTATGCGGACATGAAATGGATGTAAGCGAAGTATACATGAAACCATGGGAAAAGCCAAAACAAGATCATAAATGCACATGCGGATGTGACTGTTGTAGCAAGTAAAATGTAGGGAGGGTATATACCCTCCCTATTACTTTATGTAATAACAAGTATGCGTTTTTGATATTAGACAAAATAGTAGACATACTATATAATAATAACTGTAAGGAGGACATATAAATTATAGAGGTAAATAGTAAAGTGAAAGTGAGGTGAAATAATATGGATAAAGTATTTAATGTATTTTTTGCTTTAATGTTTTTTATCGGTGTTGTTACAACATTAAGTCTTATTACAATGGGTTTAGTATATATCGGAGGTTAGTATGATTAGTGGAATGGTAATTACAATCATCTGTCTTATTGCATTAAAAGTATTTAAGGAGGGAGTATAAGATTATGGAACAATTCATTCAAGCATTACCATGTTTTGGTGTAGTATTGGCAATTTGGTTTGTAGGGTTTATGATTCTCGATCCGAAAACATTCTTACGATTCTTTAAATAGGAGGATATATATCATGGATAAAAGTGCGATTATCATTGCAATTGTATGTTACGCTATTATGTTAATTATCATTGGTGCATTATCTTATGTACACTAAGTTATATGAGGGCTATTTACTAGCCCTCTTTTAAATAAGGGAGGTGATATGTTGCAAAAATTAATTCAAATGGTAGGTAAGAGATTTGGTAAACTTACCGTATTGGAAGAATGTGAGGAACGTAAACATCACGAAAAATTATATAAATGTAAATGTGATTGCGGTAACATCAGTTATATTATTGGTTCAGAATTGAGACGTGGTAAAAGGAAGTCATGTGGTTGTATGCGTGGTAACCCAATTCATAATATGAGTAACGATAGAATTTATAGATTGTATCAAAACATAAAACAAAGATGTTACAACAAGAATAATAATCACTATGAATATTATGGTGGACGAGGTATTAAAGTATGCGATGAATGGTTAGATTTTCAAGTGTTCTATGAGTGGGCTATGTCAAACGGTTATCAAGATAACCTCACAATAGATCGTATCAATGTAAACGGAAATTATGAACCATCAAACTGTAGATGGGTTACACGTAGAGAACAAGTACTCAATAGGAGAAATAATGTATATCTAACATATCAAGAAAAAACACTAACTTTATCTCAATGGGCTGAAGCGTTGAGCATTAGATATAATACATTAGTTACTAGATATAATAGAGGATGGGTTATCGATGATATTTTAACGAAAAGATGTGATAATAAAAGTTTATATCCACATCAAGTAGAAGTTTTAGGTGATTTATATGATCATAAATCTGCCGGTATTTTCTATGATATGGGATTAGGTAAGACAATAATCGGAAGTATAAAATCAACATCTTATAAAAAGCCAATTTTAATCATTTCACCAAAAAGTGTATGCTCACAATGGCTCGAACATTTTAAAGAGTGGCACAACGAATATAAAAGATATAATCTAACTAATAAAAAAGAATTTGAAGCATACATAAATGATAATGATAATTTAAAAGTAGGTGTTATCAATTATGACATATGTTATCGTAGAAGTGAATTATCAAAATTAACAGGTTATATTCTCATATTAGATGAAAGCCATGCTATAGGTAACATAAACAGTAAACGCACGAAAGCAATAATGAAATTAAAGTTTGATGGCGTGTTACTGTTAAGCGGTACACCGGCGACCAATAGTGATTATATGAAATTGTATCCGATGTTGAAATTGCTTGGATTAAAGATGAATAAAAAAGAATATGAAGATCGTTACGGAAATTGGTTTATGATGGAATTAAATGGAATTAAATTCCGTGTACTATCAAAAGTGAATAGTTATAAAAATATTGACGAACTTAAAAAAGTCATGTATGATCTTGGATGTAGATTTAAAAAGACAGATGAGGTTATCGACTTACCACAACAAAGATTTATTGATGTACCGATTAAGCCCTCTAAATATTATAAGACATTTGTCAAGGATGGTTATGTTGATTGTGGTGAATACGAATATATATCATCTAGTCCAACTACTGATATGTTATATCAACGTCAATTATGTAACAGTACTGAAAAGCTCGATATGGTTAAAACACTATTGGAAAGTACGGAAGATAGGGTGATTATATTCTATAACTTTAATTGTGAACTAGTTTTGTTACAACAATTAGTATCAAAACTAAAACGTCCCTTATCATTTGTCAACGGAAGCGAAAAAAATCTAAATTGTTACAACAATAATGATGATAGTGTAACGCTTGTACAGTATCAATCCGGTAGTAGTGGTGTAAATCTACAAAAAGCCAATAAGATGATCTACTATTCACCGCCGGTAAAAAGTGATTATTATGAGCAATCAAAAAAACGTATTCACCGCATAGGACAAGATAGTAAATGCACTTATTGGAAACTTGTTACAACAAATAGTATTGAACAGAAGATATATAATACACTAGATCTTAAACGTGACTATACGGAGGAGTTATTTAAACATGAAGTATAATTTTGACATTAAGGAAGTATCAAAAGAAACCGCACTTGATATGATTCAAAAGTATCATTATTCAAATACGTTACCACGATTAAATAAATATTTTCTTGGAGTATTTCTTGACGGCGAATTGGTTGGTGTGGTAACATTAGGTTATGGAACTCGTCCATTGCATACAATTCAAGCATTATTTAAAGACGCTAAAACAGAGGACTATCTTGAAATTGGTAGAATGTGCATGACTGATGACATGCCTAAAAATAGTGAAAGTCAGATGTTGCATGCCATTGTAAAATGGATCCGTGCTAATACAGATATTAAAGTATTATTTACATGGGCTGATGGTATGCTAGGTAAATGCGGTTATGTATATCAAGCTAGTAACTTTATGTATGTAGGTAAATCTGAAAGTGATATTTATCTATTTGATGGGTATAAGATTCATCCTCGTCAAACAAAACCTATTTTCAAAAAGGATGAAAATGATAAACGAGTAACAATCCGTCCAACGGTCGAGCAGTTGCGTAAATATCATATCAGCAGATATAAGGGACATCAATTTAAGTACTTGATTGTGCTTGGTTCCAAAAAAGAGAAAAAGGAAATGATGAGCCGTGCATTATTTGAAGTGCTTCCGAATCCAAAGGAAAAAGACTTGACGTGGAAAACATATGATTTAGATACTAGAAAATGGGTTGTATGTGGCAAGCCACCATATAAAACGGATTTTAGTAAAGACTTTAATAAGGATGAATTAATTAAAATGATTAGAAAAGCCGGAGGTGAAGAAGTATGATCAGAATTGACAATCTACAAATTTATGGTATTGAAAGTGCTATGCGTGGAATGAGAAACCCTATGAATTCATGGCACTTAAACGATACAACAGATATTTTCATTGGTGATAATGATTTAAAGCTACTCAAACAATTAGTAAAAGCCGGAGCAGATCATAGAAAAGTATTACGTCAAATGTTTATCAGTTGCGATATTACGGCTCCTTTGTATTGGTGGAAAGAATTCGATACATACAAAGTAGGCGTTACTGCTAATAGTCAGTCAACCATGCATAAATTATGTAGTCGTCCATTGACGGTACATGATTTTAGCTTTGAGGATATGCACGATCAAGAATGGATAGTCGGTGTATTACTTGACAATCTAAATTCACGAATCCGTGATTACAAAGCAGATATGAAACAAAATAAATCATTATGGCGAACTATCATCCAGTTATTACCTTGTGCGTACAATCAGGCACGTACTGTTACAATGAATTATGAGAATGTTCTCAATATGTACCAACAAAGAAAGAATCATAAACTATCTGAATGGCGTGACTTCTGCCAGTACATGTATGACAATCTTGATTACTGTAAAATTCTTATTGACGAATTAGAAAGTAAATGATATAATGTACGTACAACGGAGGTGATATTATAGCCGGTGAAAAAAGACTAGAGGAACGCCTAAAAAGATGGCTACAATCTAAGGGGGTATATCCTCCTAATACACCTAAACAAAAGATTAAGGTTGAGCCAATAGGGTATTATGAGAAAAGGTTTGGGAGTCAATTTACAATCAATGGACTACCGGATATGCACATATGCATAAGAGGTAGAAGTATTGATGTTGAATTGAAAGATGTAAGAGGTAAGCCTAGCATGGCACAAGTCAAGATCTTAAATAATATTAATGCTTGGGGTTGTGAGGGATGGCTTGTATATCCAAAAGATTGGGACGATATTATCAAACGTATAGAGGAGGTTATTAATGACAAATAAAGAACGCTTTATCGATCTTGTACGTACATATGTATTGATTAATGAAAGGGATAGGAAATGAGGGAAAAATTAGAAGCTATAGTGAGAAAATATGTTAAAAGGGATGGTATTGAGGAGCTTTTGCAATGGGCTAGCAATAACAACTTCTATAACGCTTGGTGTTCTACATCTTTTCATTGTAATTGGGCTGGTGGCTTAGCGGAGCATACTTACAATGTTGTTATCAATAGTTTAAAATTGGCAGACGCCTTTGATAGCAAGGTAGATAAAGAATCTATTGTATTATGTGCATTTAGTCACGATTTAGGAAAAGCCGGCAATTACTATGTACCTAATTTGTTAAAGAGTGGAAAGACTTCAGGAACAAAGCCAGTTAAAATCAATCCGGATTTACGTATTAAAAGTCATGCATTTAGATCTTTAATGATTGTATCTAAATTTATCGAATTATCTGAAAGTGAGCGTATCTGTATTTTATGTCACGACGGATTTTTTGAAGCGTCAAACAGGGAGTATATGTTGTCTCTTGATGAGTTACTATATATTGTACATACTTCTGATTTAAAAAGTGCAAGATTTCAAGAAGCAGTCAAGAACTATAAGGGAGGTGAAAAGATTGATTTATGAGAAACTAAATAATATTCAGTTGGAGTTGAAAGCTCCAAAGAATAAACGTAATACGTTTGGAGGTTATCAATATAGAGATTTAAGCGGTATTTTGGAAGCGGTTAAACCGTTACTTAAAAAGTATAAGTGCGTACTTATGATCTCAGATGATGTTGTAACAAAGGAGGATCGTACTTATATTGAATCTACCGTAACGATTGTAGATTGTGAGGACGGTACTATGTGTGCATGTAAAGGTTATGCAAGGGAGCAAGATTCTAAAAAAGGGATGGATGACGCTCAACTTACTGGGGCTTGTTCATCGTATGCTAGAAAATACGCTTGCAACGGTTTATTCGCTATTGATGATAGTCGTGACTTAGATAGTATGGATAATACCAAAGAGGAAGAAAAGCCAAAGACACGTAGAAGCCGTAGAAGTAGAACTATCACAAAAGAAGATTTAGAAAGTGTTCCGTTTTAATAGGAGGTAATAATTATGAGTTTTAAAGATTTTAATATGGATATGACAGATTATAACGAACAAATTAAGGAATTGGAAGCTAATAAACCAAAAGAGGAAACTAAGAAAGAATATAAAGATCCTGTAGATGGTGAATATGAATGTGCTTTGATGGGTTTGGAGCTAGGTACCAATAAAGCCGGTGATAAATTAATGTTGAAAGGCTCGTTTAAGATCTTAGATGGTGAGTTTAAAAATCAACGTTTATGGATTAACAAGGTACTTACTGGTTGTAATAACTCCGCATGGTGTGTAAAATCTGCTATTGACTTCTTAAATACAATGGGTAGTGAGCAAGAAGTAGAGTTTACAGGCGATTTTGACGACTTGGAAACACAAATTCAGATTGTATTCGCAGATGTTAAAAACTGCACTTTCTTAGTCAATAAAGTTACTAATCAGAACGGATTTACTAATCTGTATGTAAATGACGTATTCGATAATTAATTGTTAGAGGGTGGTAATTACCACCCTCTATTACTTTATGTAATACTTCTTATGCATTTTTGATATTAGACAAATTACTATACATAGTGTATTATAATAAATGTAAGGAGGAGTTAACCTTACAGATTAGATATTACATGGAGGATATGAAAATGAGAATTTTTAAAAACGGTGAATCTAGTACAAGCGAAGAAACAAGACAAGCCACAATGGATGGTATTATTGAATTAGGTTTAACTGCTGATGATTTAGTTGAAATGACTGACTTGACAAAAGCAACAATTAATAAATTTCTTAAAGGTAAAAAAGTAGGCGGTAGTACAATCTGTACAGTATACAACAAAGTAAGTAAATTATATAAGGAGGTAAAATAATATGAATAAATGGGTAGATTACTTGATGATGAGTTTACTAGCCACGGTGTTAATCATCGTGGCTTATTGGTGGATGGTGTTACTTATTGTATTTTTAGGGTGTGTATTGTAGGAGGTGAAATAATGGAACTTACAAAAGCTCAAACATATGTATCTGATTTTTTATATAATATCTATCTTGAATCAGATTCCAAAGACCTTGATGAATGGCTTATCTATCTAGCTCGTGAAAATGGCGATGAACAATTAGCAAAAATGATGGGAGATAATAAATAATGACAAGGAAAGATTATGTGAGGTGTTTATCTGAAAAAACCGGAATTAAGGAAAACAGTTGTAAGTATAAAAATTATGGTAAGCGTGATATTACTGTATGCGATGAATGGAAAAATGATTTTCAAGCGTTCTATAAATGGGTGGTTGATAATGGCTATAGGTTAGATCTAAACGCTGATAGACGTAAATATAATAATAATAAGATATTGATTAAATTTATGGAGGAACATAAAAATGATTTTTGTCGACTGTGAGGTATTTAGTAAAAACTGGCTTGTTGTAACATTTGACGGTAAGGACTTCACCTACATCGAAGATGATACTAAATTGTTACAACAATATTATCAAGATCACAAACACGATTTATGGATAGGTTATAATATCAAAAATTATGATACTTACATCATTAAAGCTATATTGTTAGGTATTAATCCTAAGATAGTGAATGACTGGATTATCAAAGATGGTAAAGCCGGATGGCAATTCACAAATAAGTTTAAAGATATTGAACTTAATATCTATGATTGTATGGTGTTTGGTAAATCCTTGAAACAGTTAGAATCATATTTAGGAGTCAACATCCATGAAACAGATGTAAACTTTGACATCAAACGACCACTTACAGAAGAAGAAAAGCAACTCAACAGGGAGTATTGCCGTGACGATGTATATAACACGGCTTTAGTATTCCAACATACGCAAGATGATTTTAAAGCTCATATGGGCTTATGTCAGCTAGCCGGTGAACCTATATCCAGTATGGCAAAAACAAAGGCTCAGTTATCCGCTAAGATATTAAAGGCGGAGCGATTAGCACAATCTGTGATAGATGAGGAATATGACTTTCAATATGTTCAATGTGTTAAAGATTATGACTACAAACATAAAGATGTATTAGCGTTCTTTGATGGTATCAGAAATACAAAAGATCCTAAATCTAAATATGAAACCGAATTATACGGCGTCCCCCATGTGTTTGGGCTTGGTGGACTTCATGGTGCGATAGAAAACTATTTTTATGATGGTGAACAAGATACGGACAACGTATTGCTTCATGTGGATGTCAGGCTCAATGTACCCATCAATAATGATTCAATGGGATTTATTATCTCGTGCCGTTCCTAATTCTAAAATTTATAGCGATATTAGGGATTTACGATTGAAATATAAACACGAGGGAAACCCTTTACAGGCTCCGTTAAAAATCGTACTTAATGGCTCGTATGGTGTTAGCTTGGCTATCAATAGAGAAACAAATAAGCCTATGGGAGATATGGCTGATCCTAAACATGGACGAGCGGTTTGCGTTAACGGACAATTAATGTTGTTACAACTTATTGAAGAATTATCTAATAATGATTATGAATTAGTGCAGACAAACACAGACGCAGTCGTTTATAAGGTACCTAAAAAGGAGCTTGATAATTTTAAGCGGATGGTTGCTACATGGGAAAAACGTACACGCTTAAACATGGAATATGATTATATCACATACATGGCTCAAAAGGATGTAAATAACTATATAGCGGTGTTTGACAATGGAACTATCGAGCGTAAAGGCGGAGCCGTTAAAAAGTCAAGCACTTTGGATAATGATTTACCAATAGTTAGTGACGCAGTAGTCGAGTACTTCGTAAATGGTGTAGATCCTAAACAGTACATCATGAAAGAAGATAATATGATGAGGTTCATGAAAACCTACAAACTATCTAGCAAGTACTCACACGCTATCTATAATGACAAGGTGTTGACAGATAAGGTATATAGAGTGTTCGCTTCTAGGAGCCGTAAAGATGGTATTGTGTATAAATGTAAAGAGGGAGGTAAACCGGAAAAATTCGCAAGTTGCCCTACTCATGCTAAGATCATAAACGGTAACATTCAAGATATGAAAGTACCCAATTGGTTAGATAAACAATGGTATATAGATATGACATGGGATAGAATTAATTCATTCAAAGGAGATAAATAATGGTAAATGTTATAACATTAGCGAATCAGTTAAACAAAGATTATGACTATATCAAGCAGTTATGTTATAATTGTGAGATACCTATTCACGCTGACAAAGAGGGTGAATTTATTAGCGATGAGGACGCTAAGCTATTTATGAATAATGAGGTAAGTGTACCAACAAGATATAACAAACGAGGGATGGAATGTTTAGATATTACCAATATATTGAGCGGTGATAATAATATTCAGTATTTTTATTTAGGTTGTATCATGAAATATCTGTATAGACGGATGAATGTAACAGATCTTAAAAAGGCTAGAACATATCTTGATAAATGGATAGAAAATGCAGAAAAGCAAGGGGTGATTAAATGATTGATGGACTTAGTTTTATTAATACAGTAGGCGAATATGCTTATGACTGTGCTAACAGAAATGACATGCTATTACGAGAGGTATACACAAATAACACAATGATTATCACTACCGAACATGATAGTATTGTTGTAACAAAAGGTACTAAAATTATGATGGATAATGGAATGTATATCTACGCTAACTTATTACATGTTGGAGATTGCTTAAAACACTACACTATGAATAAATCTGTTGTAACAAGTGTTACGTTTTTGAAAGATAAACAATATATGTTTAAAGTAGTAGATTGCGAAAACAATTACCTAATCGTAAATAATTTCTTTGTTGCTAGTGATTGCTAAGTATGATATAATATATAGTGTAAAGGAGGTGATATTGAATGTGGGTTAAAATCAGAAATTTTTTAGTACCAATGATCTTGAATGAAAATGCGTTGCGTGGTATTTGTGGTGTAGCCGGCTTAAATGAAGAAAAATCCAAAGTGATTGCTAATGCAATTATGAATGTAAAATACTTCATCGATACACAAGATAAACGCTATATCAATCAAGCTATTGACGAATTGCAGAAATTGATTAAATAGCCGGAGGTGATCCGCTATCTCGTGCATACCGTAGGGTTAGTATGCTGAGGGTACATAATGTACCCTCTTTTTATTTTGTAGTTGACAATGTTACAACGGTGTAGTATAATAACAGTATGGAGGATATATTATGCATAATATCGATCATACGATTATATTAAGCGTCACTATATCATTTCTTTCATACTGTTTTGGCGTGGTAACACCACAACTAGAATTATTGATATGGGCTATTTCACTAGACATATTTGTCGGTGTGTTAGCTAGTTTTATCAATCCTAATTTAATGTTTAACAGTCGCAAGATGTTCAAAGGAGTAGCGAAAAAAATAGTCCTACTTACTTTGGTATGTCTAGCACATCAACTGGATCATATGATGGGGACTGAAATGATAGCGTTGTCTAGTTGCTATTTTTTCATTGTCAATGAAGTTATGAGCATATTAGAAAATGCTTGTAAATGTGGACTAGATGTACCGCCAATTATCAAAAATTCGCTTGAACAGTTAAAGGGGATGAATAACGATGTCAACAAAAAACGTTAAAAATATCCTTGATTGTATCGGATTCATTACAACGGTTATTTGTATTTCTGCCGTTCCGTATATGTGTAAATGGTTACTGGGAGCATATATAGTGTACTTGTTTTCGATATGGTTAGGGGATGATGAGGAGCATTAATAATGCTCCTCTTTTTTCATGTATGCGTAAAAATCATATCATGTATGCGTTTTATATATTAGACAAAATTTGTACCTAGTGTTATACTATAATTGTAAGGAGGGGATGAACCTCCTAGGTATAGTAAATGAAACGAGGTAAACAAAATGATTGAAGCAATTAAAAAGAATGGTGAACGTATCGGCAAGTTTGGTGGTTATATTGACTTCCACATGTGGTTACTAGATAGCGACTGGGCGGTTGTAGATATAAATAAACCATTACGAGCATTTCAACGTGATGGCGGTGTTGTAACGCTTGAACCTATTAACGGAGCGTACTTGCAAAAATTACATATTAAGCAAGTGTGAAACGATTCTTTAAACGAAACTACGGTTTAGAATGGGAGGAGCAGTAATGCTCCTCTTTTCTATTATGCATTAAATGAAACTTAGCTATGCATTTTTGATATTTGATTGTTGTAACAAAATGGTTTATAATAAGATCATAAGGTAAAGGAATTAATAAAGGAGATAAAACAATGACTACAAAACAACTTACAAACAAATTACAACAATTAAATCAAGGTATGAAAATCGAAGTTAAAAAAGTAACTTCCAAAGGTCGTATTACTGGTACAAGCACAACATACCAATTACAAGTAAATCATGGTAAATTCATGATTGGTGCTTTTACATTGAAACAACTTGTAAAAGACATGATGGAAGATGGCAATGTATTGACATTAACTAGCCGTTATGGTAAACATGAAACTATCAATATCGTAGTAGCATAGGAGGTAGCGATGTTTATAAAATGTAATATGAATCCATACGGAGCCAATATTGACGACTGTATTATACGAGCTATTACAAAAGCAACTGGTAAAGATTACTTCGATGTCATGGACGGATTAATCGATATTGCAGATTCTAATGACGGATGGGAGATTGATGATATTCGTACCGCCAATAAGTATCTAATATCCAATGGATGGGAATTTTGTGTATTAGATGGTCGATGTACTGTAAAGCAATTCTCCGAGCATATAACCGATCCGAGATTGATAGTTGTAAATGGACATATGACTTATAGCGAGGGAGGAAATGTATTCGATACATGGAACTGCAACCGATACAAGGTGAAATATGTATACCGTAAATGCAATTCATAAATGCGTTTTATATATTAGACAATTTGTTGTAACAGATGTATACTTTAACCATAGGAGGTAATAATTATGATGTACTATATTACAATTGATAATGTATGTAAATACATGACAAATGATGTAAACGATGTGAACAAATGGCTCAAAGCCAATAACAAACACATCAAGAATATTTATGCTAAGAATTGGAATAATGAAGTAATTGTGGAGGTGAAATAAGATGAATTTCATTAAAGATATTTTAAGCCGTGACATGAGCATGAAACAAGTATGTAAGAAGTATAATGTTGCTATGGATGACATCTTAGAACGTTACCATGAGGAACGGAGCAAGTACACAGATGATGAGATTGAGGAGATTATGAGCGAGGTGTATTATGAATGATATACAAATTTGACTATCTAGGAGGTAATATATTAGCAACATATGATAGTATTAAGGAAGCAAGCATAGATAATAAACTAACATATGCGAAAGTATACAAAATGTTACAACAAAATGAATTAAAATATCCGAGGGATGATTATTATTTGGGGTATGATCGCAAACCACGATGGGTTGTGAAATGTTATGATAATGAAAGCCTTGATTTAATAGATGTATACAAAAATATAAAAGACGCTTCTGTTAGTACAGGTGTATCACCGAGTCAAATACAATGGCAAGTAGCGAAAGATTTACCAATAACACAAAACAGGATCAAAGGTAGTACAACCCTGTTTTTCAAGCGTGATAAAATATCATACTAGCTATGCATTTTTGATATTAGACAAATATTTGTATCTATTGTATTATATAGTTGTAGGGAGGAGATAAACCTACAAGGTGATTATAAAAAGGAGATACAAAATGAAAACTCGCAAACAATTAGCAGAAGCATTAAACAAAGTAAACAATACAACAGATATTGAAATCAAAAAAGATGGCGATATGTACATCGTTGTTATGGGTGGTTATGAGTCAGCTATTTGGGGTTATGGTTTGAAAGACCTTGTAAATGAATTAAAAGGTTTAGAAACAATCAAGATGGTATATCGTAGTTGGACAATGCAAGGTATGAAAGTTACAACTATCAAAGGTTTAAATTAGGAGGATATAACAATGAAAAAATTAGCAGTTGCAATTATGTTAGGTATTGGTGTTATGGTTAGCGGTTGTGGTAACAATCAAGCTACACCACATCTTGTACAAATGGACGATGGTAAATATACAATGTCAACTGGCGATGAATACGGTATTGTGTATGTAAAAGGTTATTCTGATGATAAGGTGACTAATTATAAGATTATTCGTGTTATCGGTGAGGACAATAATAACACGGTAGACGATTTTGTAAGATGTTATAACAATAACAAATTTAAAGCACTTGCGAATATCCAATACATCGGAGAAGCAGTAGAATATAAAGGCGATGTATATAAGGTAGCCAATGCTGGTACACATGTATATAAAGGTCAAAAATGTATCATTAATGCAAAAGCTAAAGATGATCAAAAAATCACTATCGACGGTACATTCAAAGAATGTGCTTTGGTTGAAGTAACAGATGTTGAACGTGATAACACCGGTCATCTAGTTGGATATGCGGTTACTGTGGTACAAGATATGAAAGTTGTACAAGGTGACGTAGTAAAACACTTAGAGGTGAATGAATAATGATATACGATGTATATATTATCGGTAAGCCGGAGTTTGATATTGAGCGTTTTACCAATGGCGATGACGCTTTAAAATTCATCCACAATAACGATTATAGAGTTTATACAGTATATTATGCAAGTTACGATAGAATGATATTCGAGGTGATATAATATGGATTTAGAATTGTTACAACAAGCATTGATGGTCGAAGTAGATCATAAACAAATATATCCGGATATTAGTGAATATAATGGTATGAGGGGTTAAAATAATGACGATTGATTGTATTAGAAAACGAACTGAAGTGTTACAACATTTATGGAATAGACATCATGACAATAGAATCTGTAGTATCTTATTGAAGCAGTTGACATCAGATATTACATATTTCTTAGGTGAGAAACTTCCAGAAGATTTAGAAAAGCAGTTAGACCAATTAGAAGATGAGGTGAACGGAAAATGATTATAACAAATAATGCTGACTTTCACGCTTACTTAACCAATCGTGGTGTACCTTGTACATACCTAGTATATCCACCAGATTATTATATCGAGGATTCACTTGTAATTGTATTCCCTAATACTCACGTATCAAATGTATCATGTAATGCTCACACTAATAAATATATTGATGAATATAGAAAAGAAATGGATAATATTGTGAATTGGTTAGAATGTTGTGAACACATTATTATGGTTACACCAGTTATCAAATTTGATAGTAAATATATGAAAGACAATGCTCCAAAGCAGTATGAACGATTACAAAATATCAAATACCATAAACAAGTTATACATGAACGCAATATAGGATCATTAATAAATCCGTCAAGATTACAATTAAGGTATAAAGGAATAGATAAAATTAATTTTGACATTGTTAAACATGAAAACTTAATAGATCCTATGTATGAATGGTTTAATAAATACGGCAAGCAAAAACAACAACAACAACATTATATGAATGTACTTTATGCAACCAAAGATAAAATTGAACGGCGTAAATTGAGACAAATTCCACGATATACATTATATAGTCAAATTTATAAAAAATTAATGGAGCAAGGTGGATTATAATATGAGACATGGAAAATCAAATACGAGATTATATAGAGTTTGGTCTCGTATAAAAGTACGATGTTATAATAAAAAATTCCAACATTATAAAAGTTACGGAGGACGAGGTATAAAAGTATGCGATGAATGGTTAAACGACTTTATGGCTTTCTATAACTGGGCTATGGCGAATGGTTATGCTGACAATCTAACAATAGATCGTATTGATGTAAACGGAAATTACGAGCCGTCAAATTGTAGATGGGTTACGAACGAGGAACAACAAAACAATAAAAGAAATACTATATTTTTAACATATAAAGGTAAGCGTCAAACAATAACACAATGGGCTAATGAGTTAATGATTAGCCGTGATATAATCGAGCGTAGGTACCGTAGAGGGTATATAGATAAAGCGTGTTTGTTTGGTACAAAAGTACTTTACAAAAAATATAACTTATGATATAATTAAGGCATGTTAGATAAAACTACCTTTAGAGGATCGGCTAAGTGGAAACGCAAGCGAGCGGAGATACTTAAAAGAGATCATAAACAATGTAAAATATGCAATGGAACAAAAGGCTTGCAAGTCCATCATATCTATAGCCTTGATACTCATCCGGCTTTGAAATTGGAAAATAGTAATTTGATTACCCTTTGTTCCGAATGTCATCATAAAGCTCACAATGGAGTTTACAATCAAATATTTCTAACTAACAAAGTACTGCATGCATAAAAGTCATATTATGTATGCAGTTTTACTATTTTACAAGATAGTGAATCTATGTTATTATAATAGTGTAGTAAAGATATTGTTACAACAAAGGAGATAATATGAGAAAAAAAATATGTTCGTATTGTGGTAAAATTGTAGGAGCAGATCATATCTGCCCTAATAAACCAAAAGACACTAGGAAGAAACAAATTAATATAGATAGTAGATGGAGGAAGATACGACAACAAGTAAGGGAGCGTGATTTATGTTGTGTGTTGTGTATGATAGAGGGACATTTCACCAATTACGATGAATGTCATCATATCGTACCTCGTGAAGTCAACGATAATGAGCAGATGGTGTTTAATCCGGATAACTGTGTTATGCTTTGTCATGATTGTCATCATCGAGTGCATAATGACGGATGGAAGAAGTACAAGGATGTTTTTCAAAAGTATGTTGCAACAAAGGAGGATAAATAATGTATTGTATCTTGAAAGCGTTCCAAAAAGAGGATGAAAAATATAGCTATAAAAAACTATATGATACTGAACACGAGCCGGTAAACGAGCCTAGCTACGGCGAATATCTTGGTGACTGTATTGTGATTGATATTGATAACCATACATCTGAAAAAGTGGTTGACAAATGGATGAAAGAATTTAATGTGGTAACACAAGTAGACAGAACTCAACACGGCTCGCATTACTGGTTTAAAAAGCCGATAGCAGATGATACACAATCATGCAAGCTATTATTATGTGGTGTGCGAGCTGACTATAGAAACAAAGAATGGGTTACGGTAAAGCGTGACGGATACTTGTACCAAAGGGAAAATGAGGGAGTTATAGCTGATTATCCGTGGTTCTTAAAAATCATCGGTAAATCTAAGGAAAAGGCTGAAGAGACATGGCTAGATGATCAGAAACTATCTAGGAATGATAGTTTAAGAAATGCTATGTTACAGATGGGAAAATATGTAGATGACATAGCAGATCATATACGCCTAGTAAACAAGCTTACGTTACATACACCACTTCCAACAAGCGAACTAGATAGTACAATCTTACGCAAGGAAAGTATTGAGTATTGTGAAAATATGGCGGATGATAGTGAATCGGAACTATCTCGTGTATGCTTAGCGTTGATGAGTGATTATACTATCATAAAACACGATGACAAATTATATTATTTTAATGGTGAAATATATGAGCCGTTTGAAGATAAAGCACGCCAATTAATGGCAAGGGGATTAGCAAAAAATCCTACTACTAGATTTAAAAAAGATGTACTCGAAAATATCAGCGATTATATAGAAGAATATGACGGACGTATTAACGTAGGTAGTTACGTAGCGTTTAATGATTGCTTATATAACTGTGATACACATACAAAGGAGCCATTCAATGAAAATGTTGTTACAACAATGAAATTGAAATTTGACTATCCAGTAGACGCTGATAAACCTAACATGGTTGACGAAGTTATAAATAAACTACTTTGTTGTAACAATGATGATATAAATACACTTTATGAATACTTAGGGTACATCTTACATAGGGACATGAAGTTAGAAAAAGCATTGACATTTAATGGAGATGGGTATAATGGAAAGTCGTCAATTTTAGATCTCATAACCTACACTTTTAAAGATTGTTGTACTGCATTACCATTTAAAAAGTTATTCGCTAAAAATGGATTACAAGTTGTTGGTACAAATATGTTCGTATATGCACATGAAATGACGTCAGATTACATCAAAGACGCAACAGTATTTAAAGAGGTATTATCTAATAATCCAACAGTAGTTGAAGATAAATATATTAAGCAACATGAAATATCTGATTATAATTGTAAGTTTATTTACTGTAATAACGGTACTACAAAAATGGATGTATCGTGTATTAAGGCAATTAATAGACGATTACTTCCTATTCAGTTTGAATATGATTTAAGTAAAGAAAAACGAGATCTTAACTTCTATCGTAAATGGTTAACCAAAGAAAATGCTGAGCGTTTATTATATCTAGCTATCGAGGGACTTAAACGACTACAGGAACGAGGAGGATTCAATGTCTCAGAACGTAGTCAGAAAGCAAGTGAAAAATATGTTACCGATCTTGATACGGTTCGACAATGGATTAATGATTATGATGATAGCATTCTATATAACTTTGTAGATCCGTTATATGAATTATATAAAATATATGTATACGATAATACCAATAGTAAAAAAGTATCGAAAGAGAAATTTAAAACGCAAGTATGTGAAATTTTAAAAGCTAAGGTAAGCCGTGTTACAGATACCAAAGGGAATAGAAAATGGGCGTTTGTTAGTGAGGATGATAATACAAAAGCACATGAAAAAGAATATGGTATCAATCCTTATAAAATTAACGTACAAATTAACGATATTACAAAATGAATATAACATGAAAAAATAGCTTGTAATTGAGAATATAATTGAGAATGTGCGTACAAAAAAAGTTAGGACATTGCAAAAGTATATTAAAGATATTCGATATATGTTAGTACAAAATAGATAATATTCGATATACTTATGAATGTCCGATATGACATTGATAGGTTTTAGGACAATTTTCGGACATAACTATCCAGATATTATCTAGCTTTATAGAGCAATGTACTAATGTCCTAACTTTTTATTAAAAAAATATATATAATAAAATAATAAGAAGAGAAAGGGTAGTATAGAAATATAAAAATTGTTGAGAAAATTTTCTGTACATTGCTCAAGGAGGAAACATGGGAAATATATCATATCTGATTCACGATTTTATTGGATGGGCTTTTTATGATAACGTCATCGGACACGATGTAGATTTAGTTTATAAATGTTATCTTATTTACTGTTATACTTTTGGAATTGAAACTGAACTAAATAGGCGAGAATTAAACACAAACATTTGTAAAGAATATCAATGTATGATCTCAAAAGGGCAGTTTATTAAATCGTGTGTACAATAAAGGTATAAATTAATACTTTACATAAAACTATAAGCATGATATACTAAACGTGCCTTAGAGCGTAAATAAATGAATTTTAGAGGTATTGTAGGAGGTTAGATATATGATAGTAAAGACGATGAATAGCGATGTAATTACTAAAATCTTTAACGAACACGGTATCGATGGACTGATTAAAGCGGTACATGATTATTGCAACTATAGATACGAACAAGCATATAGAGACGGTTATATCATGGGTCAAGGTATTGGCTATCAAGACGGCAAGTATAATGGATATGCAAAAGCAGTAAAGCAGATTATGAAAGCGAGGTGATAACTATGTATGATTTTATAATGGGATTTACAATCATTGACTTTATATTATGTATCATAGTATGTGTTAGCTTTGTTATTAGTGATAACTATCATGAATGGTTAGAATCATTATTTCATGTGTATGTACTACTGACTATCTTCACATTGTTATTACATTTTAGTTACATAATAGTTTGTAGGTAAAATTATAAAGGGAAGATAGTAAACAGGGCTTACAGGCTAAATAAATGAATTTTAGAGGTATTGTAGGAGGTTTATATATGGCGTATAGCTATTTAGATAACTGGGATATTAAACGATTAGATGATATTATTGAAGATAGAAGTCAACTATTCCTTGCGATTGATGATTTAATTAGCAGTTATGCTCAACATGAATATGAACGAGGTTATAGTAACGGATATGAGGAATGTTATGAGCAATGTGAATTACATAAGGAGGGTTATTAATATGTATAATGCAACTGAGTTAAATGAATTTGATAAACACTTATTGGAGATTCTAAATCAACATGGTATCGATAGTATGTTGAGTGTGGTACACGATGAGATCGAGAAAGCATATGCTTATGGCTATGATATCGGTAGAGATGATGGATGGTGTGATTGTTACGATACATATCAAGAAGAGATTGACGGATATGATTATTCATGGGAGGATATTAAATAGTCCCCCCCTCTATTCATGATAATCAAAATCCGTCCCACGTGGGACAC
>OIZV01000201.1_pt1 | contig 38327 bp, 31 predicted proteins | sample 1588681 | NCBI WGS metagenome assembly OIZV01 (sample SAMN03283281) | human gut metagenome | biome: human-associated habitat; material: feces | host: Homo sapiens | place: Peru | collected 2012 | reverse complement strand
ATTTTGACGCTAAATCCACGTTTTTACAAACTGGATGGCACTACATATTGTCTATCTGTAACATTATTTCTGGAGATTCTGTATAACGTTCTTCAGAAATGTAACCGGCTTTGTTCCAATCTATTCCTGATTTTGTGAGGGTTTCACCATTAATAATTCGATAGTTTGATTCTGAAAGATATTCATTTTTCTTAAGTCCTTTCCAGCCAATACGTCCTTTTATGTAAAGATAATCTCCAAGTTTTACAGAAGTTGTTTCTCTTTTTGATAAATAATTTAAAAGAAGAGCTTCAATTTGCTGTTCGAGGTTGGTGTTTATTTTATTGTTCAGTTCGATTTTGTCGTCGAGGGATGAGAGGATGGCAGCGATTTTTTGCTGGGTGGGGAGAGGGGGAAGTTTTATGATTGTGTCGGCTATTGTATTTGTTGAAATATTAGCTTGACTTGCACTGCCTGTAGCTTTTGAGGCTAAGGCATAAAAGTTCTCCCACTGTCGAAAATAGTAGTACAAGAATTGATTATCAATTTCATCAGATTTTTTTATTTTACAGGTTCGTTGATTTAACAAAGCATTTTCATCGCTTCTATAAATCGATACTCTTCCTACCCAACTTAATGGATTAGGTTTACTTACAGGGTCTCCAGTTAAAGCGAAAAGAACATCATTTCGGTAGATTTTATATTTTTCAAATTCTTTAATGTCATGAACATCTACACTTGCAGAATCATCGAAAAATTTAACAAGGCCATCTTTTAGTTCTTTGATTTTGACAATTTTATATTCACCATTAGTTTTGAATTCTGAAGATTTAAATGCGTAACCGTTTTGAAAATCACAATAATCTCCAAGTTTACATTCTTTCCACGCTTCCATCCCATTCCTCCTCACACATACTCAACCGGCAGCGAAATAACTTCATTGCTCAAATACAGAGGATTATCGCACTGGCAAATAATGCAGCCCTGACCAACAGAAACTCCAGCGATTTTAGACAGGACAGAGAAATGCTTTGCCATGTCTATTGTTGGACGGGCTGATTTTTTGATTTCGATTGGGTAGAGGATATTGTCTTTTTCGATTATCAAATCTATTTCTTTTTTGTCTTTGTCGCGGTAAAAATAGATTTTTTCGGTTTCGTGGCCGGCGTTGTAATATGATTTGATTACTTCGCTTACAACAAAGTTTTCAAAAAGACTGCCCGACATTGCGCCGTTCATTGCTACACTTGCAGAAGACCAGCCTACTAAAAAGCAGACCAAGCCTGTATCCATAAAGAAGACTTTTGGAGTTTTTACGGCTCTGTTGGATACATTTTTTTCATAAGGCTGCAAAAGACGGATTACACCGGAAGATTCAAGGATGCTTGTCCATTCGGAAATTGTTTTGCTTGTAACGCCAACATCACGGGCGATGGAATCTGCGTTAAACAGTTCTCCAACCCGAGCTGCAAGGCACTGCATAAAGTTATGGAACTTTACCAGATTTTTCTGGCTTATTATATCCGCCACATCGCGGTCAAGATATGTCCTTATGTACGAGCGGTAAAATGGTTCCCATTCGATTGACTCATCTGCCAGCTCCGGCATACTTCCACGCCATATATGATTCCATAAGTTTTTATATGGCTTTATTTTTTGTTTTCGGGATTCGATGTATTCAGATGTCGGTAAGAATTCTGTGTTAAAATCAATTTCGTATTTTTCTCTAAGCGAAAGAGATGTCATATTGATGATGCAAACACGTCCTGCCAAAGAATCTGCCGCTTTACTCAAGAGCCTATAGCTTTGTGACCCTGTAAGAATTAATTGTCCTTTATTTTTTGTGCCGTCTGCAAGAAGCTTTATTTGCAAAAACAGGTCTGGGGCTCGCTGTACTTCGTCAACAATAACAGGAAGCGGATGATTTTTGAAAAACAGAGCTGGATCTTTTTGTGCTAATCCAAGTTCTGTAAAATCATCTAGGGTAACATATCCATAATCCGGGAGAAGTTTTTCTTTTAGCAAAGTAGATTTTCCGACTTGACGGGAACCGATAATTAAGAGAACTCTGAACTGTTTTTTCATTCTGTGCAAATATGGCAGAATGTGACGGTTTATATACATAAAGCCCCCTTTTGTGTAGTCCGACTAATTTGGAGTATAACTCCGAAATAGCCGAAAGTCAAGTATTATAGGAAGCGCCCATACAATGCCCTAAACCTTAAACCCAATCCCTTCCAGATTTTTCTTTATCTCTTCTTCGAGCTCGTGGCTCTTTGTAAACATTCCGCCAAGCTCGGTGGTAAGGCGGTTCATCTTATCAGCAAAAGGTTCGTCGTCCTCTTCTTTTTCTTCAATGCCAACGTAGCGACCTGGAGTAAGAATGTAATCCTGTTCGGCAATTTGTTTTGTTGTTGTAACTGCACAGAATCCTTTTACATCTTCCAAGGTTCCGTTCTGGAACGCAGTAAATGTGTCTGCAAGTTTTGCGATGTCTTCTTCGGAAAAGTCACGGTGCTTACGGTCTACCATGTGGCCCATGTTGCGGGCATCTATGAAGAGGGTTTTGCAGGTCTGCTTTTTGCCGCGGGTGATGAACCAGAGGGTTACCGGAATTGTTACGCTGTAGAAAAGCTGGGTTGGCATGGCGACAATTCCTTCTATTAAATCTGCTTCGATTATCTTACGGCGGATTTCTCCTTCGCCAGAGGTCTGGGTGGAAAGGGCGCCGTTTGCAAGTACGAGGCCGATTTTTCCGTTTGGAGCCAGGTGGTAAATCATGTGTTCTATCCAGGCGTAGTTTGCGTTGCCTGCGGGTGGAAGTCCGTATGCCCAGCGAGGGTCGTTCTGCAATTTATCCTGTCCCCAGTTGCTTAAGTTGAAGGGCGGATTTGCCATGATGAAGTCGAACTTCTGTGTGGAATGCAGGTCGTTGAAAAAAGTATCTTCCGGATGGTCGCCAAAGTTTGCATCGATTCCGCGGATTGCCATGTTCATTTTGGCCATTTTCCAGGTGTCGGCATTGGCTTCCTGTCCAAAGACTGAGATGTTGCTTCTGTTTCCTGCGTGCTCCTGAATGAACTTTACGGACTGAACGAACATTCCGCCCGAACCGCAGCAAGGATCATAAACGCGTTTTCCTTCTGAAGGCTTTAAGATATTTACGATTGTTTTTACTACGCTGGCCGGTGTGTAGAACTCGCCGCCCTTCACTCCTTCGTAGGATGCAAACTGTGCGATGCAGTATTCGTAGGTGCGGCCCAGCAGGTCTTTGCTTGCTTCGGTGTCGCTCATGTCCATGTTGGTGAACACGTCTACTACGTTACCAAGAACGCGTTTGCCAGTTCGGGGTTGGCGTAGTTTTTTGGAAGAACACCTTTGAGGCTTTTGTTGTCGGCTTCTATGGCAATCATGGCTTTGTCTAAGATTGTGCCGATTTCCGGTGTGTGGGCTGCCTTTGCAATTTCTGACCAGCGGGCTTCCGGAGGGACGAAGAAGATGTTTTCGGCCTCATAAGCATCCGGGTCATCTTCAAAGCCATCGACTTCTTCTACAAGTTCCTTGTATTTCTTTTCAAAAGCGGTAGAGATGTATTTTAAGAAGATAAGTCCTGTAAAGATTTTGCGATAATCTGCAGCAGGGATATGTCCCCAAAGTTCGCAGGCTGCATCCCAAATCTGCTGTTCAAATCCGATGGTGGCGGAAGATGATTTAGATTTCTGGGATTTTGATTTTGCCATGATGATGTCCTTTTGTAAAATAATGATTGATTATATCATTAAAAAGGCATTTTTACTAGGAAAACGACTGGTGATTGTGTCAGACGATGGCATTTTTACCGGTGTTTTTTGTGGTTCCAACATTGCCAAAGTCGATAATCTTATGAAGCAGTTCCAGTGTTGAACTTTCAAACATCTCCCTGATTTCAGCAGCTCCGAAGAATCGTTGTTTTCCGTAGGATGTTTGTTTTTTTTATCCTTTTCTACTTTAACTCTTCAATCTCCGTCTTAATACGAAGCACAATCTTATTTTTCTGCATAAACTGCTGCTGAGCAATTTTATGAATTGATGGGACGAATGGTCTTCTGGAATTGCAAAGATAAGCTCTTTTGTTTTCGTATTTATTCAACTCTTCACCAAAAAAGCTTATTGTGTTTGTAAGCTGTTCCATCCCATGATTAAGCCAGTCGTTACCTTTTTTATCAGCTTTCAATTCAATAAAGCAAACTGTTTTTGGAATATATAGCATAGCATCACAGGAACTTGCAGTTTCATCTTTACCATTGTTTTTTACTGTTAGGGGAATATTATTATCTACTGCAATAAAGGAATAATCAGTTCGGTTATTACATTCTACTGTTGCATTCCATTTATCTGTAGTTTTGTCATAACTTACAAAAACTGGCTTTTTTCCTTCTTTATCGTCTGGATCAACAAGTCCAAATTCTTTTACTTGGTTTACTGTTGTGGCATAGTCGTAAAAATTTACTTGCAAAACTTAGCCTCCAGCTGGAGCCGATAGTCGATATGTTTGTTTCAGCCTTTGCAAACTCAAATAAGGCAATCAAAGATGGATATGACAGCCAGATTAAGCAGTATGACCACGAGCTGAACGGCTACACAAAAGAGACAACCTACGGTAAAAAGCACTTTTTCGGAACTGCCGAGATAAGCCAGATGTTAGAAAGTGCAACACCAGAGCTGCTTCGTAAGATTGCAGGAGTTATTGCAGAACACGGTTGTAAGGACGTAAAGGAATGGATGCAAAAAAGTCCTTGGTACAGGGAGTTTGAACTGGGCCGGGAGGTGGAAAGGCAGCTGCGAAGAGAGCGGGAATGGGAGAGGTAACTAGTTTTGAAAAAAATCTATAATAGTAACCTTCTTTGTCACTGTCATCTGTTATAATCTCTATAAAACTATAGAAAATCTTGCTATAATACACTTTAACAAAGTTAGGAGTTCTAAAAAATGATTACTGGCGAAATAAAAACAAAATAGATTCAATCTGGGACGACTTTTTCAGTGCAGGTATGAGCGAATATCTTACTGTCATCGAACAGTTTTCATACCTTATGTTCATACATTCTCTTGATGAAGTTGAAAATGAAACTGAACAGTACGAAAAAATGTCAGGTGAAAAGAAGGAACACATTTTCCCGGAAGATAAGCAGAAATACCGCTGGCACATTTTTAAGACCTTCGAAGAAAACGAACTTTTCAATTTGATGAATAAAGAGATTTTTCCGTTCATCAAAAAAATCAACGCAAACGAAGAAAGCGCATTTGCCCGCTACATGAAAGATGCAGCATTCTCTATTCCAAGCCCGCAAACCTTAAAAGCCGTAATCACAAAGCTTGATGAACTTTTTGAAAATCCAGAAGTTCAGACCCGCGACATGCTTGGTGATATTTACGAATATGTCTTGAGCAAAATTAATTCCAGCGGACAGGTAGGAATGTTCCGTACTCCAAAACAGATTCGCGACATGATGGTTCAGCTTATCCGCCCTCAACCAATGGATACAATCTGTGACCCGGCATGTGGTACAGCCGGCTTCCTTATTTCAAGCGCTGAATTTATCCGTGATACTTACGGAAACAAAATGGGTGACAAGGAATGGGAGCATTATTCAAAAGGACTTCTTACAGGCTTTGACACAGGAAGTACAATGCTCAAAATCTCCGCAATGAACCTTCTGCTCCACTCAATCCATGAGCCGCATATTGCATATCAGGACAGCGTTAGTAAGAACAACGAAATTGAAGGTGAATTCGATATTATTCTTGCAAATCCGCCGTTTACAGGAAGCGTAAATAAATCAACAATCGCAGAAAGTCTTACAAACGTATGTTCTACAACCAAAACAGAGCTTCTTTTTGTTGCCTTGTTTATCCGAATGCTCAAAAAAGGTGGACGCTGTGCCTGCATTGTTCCGGATGGAGTTTTATTCGGTTCATCTAATGCACATAAAGCACTTAGAAAAGAACTTGTAGAAAATCATCAGCTTGCAGCGGTAATCAGTATGCCAAGCGGAGTATTCAAGCCTTATGCCGGAGTAAGTACTGGTATTCTTGTTTTCACAAAAACAGGTGCAGGTGGAACAGACAATGTCTGGTTCTATGATATGAAAGCAGACGGATACTCGCTTGATGATAAACGCCAGCCAATTGAAGCAAATGACATTCCAGACATCATCAAACGCTTTCACAATCTTGAAGCAGAAAAAGACAGAAAACGAACAGAACAGAGTTTCTTTGTTCCAAAGTCTGAAATTGTTGCAAACAACTATGACTTGAGCATCAACAAGTATAAGGAAGTTGTTTACGAAAAGGTTGAATATCCTGCTCCAAAAGTTCTTATTGGTGAAATTAAAGATTTGCAGAAAGAAATTTCCAGTGACTTAATTGAACTGGAGAAAATGTTAAATGCGAGTTTGTAAGGGCACGAAGTGACCTTCAAACTCGGTAAGTTCGCAAAGCGAACGACATGCTCGGAGAATAATTGATGGAAAGTCAGAACATAGAATATAAAAAAACATGGCGAGATGAATACCTAAAATGGATTTGTGCATTTGCAAATACTGAAGGCGGAAAGCTTTATATCGGCATAGATGACAATGGAAATGTTTGCGGTGTAGATGATCCTCATAAGCTGAGCGAAGATATTCCAAATAAAATCCGTAATACAATGGGATTAATTTGTACGGTGAATCTTCTTAATAACTATCTTTCTACCACTCCAATTCAGATTCGCATTTACAAAGATAAAATTCGTCTCTGGAATGATGGAGCACTTCCAAAGGAAGTTCCAGTTGAAGATTTGTATAAAGAACATGTTTCAAAACCATGCAATCCTAACCTTGCAAATGTATTCTTTAAGTGCGGTATGATTGAAAGCTGGGCCCGCGGTTTTAGTAAGATTACACGATACTGCGAAGAAGAAAACGCAAAACTACCAGAAATTGACCTTTCTCTTGGTGGTGTTACAGCCCGTTGTTTTGCTTCTGATAAATACCTGGCACTTATGAACGAACATCAAGAGAAAGAAAATGTCCCTTTAAATGTCCCTTTAACCGAGCGCCAGAAGTCGATTTTTGAAATGATTGCAAAGGACAACACACTTACAGCAGCAATTATTGCAGATAAGCTTGGAAAGAATGAAAAAACAATCAAGCGTGATATAGACGAATTGAAAAAACAAAATCTTTTGAAGCATTCTGATTCTAGAAACAACGGTTATTGGATAATTTTGTCAGGAGCTGAAAAATGAACGAGTGGAAGACGGTGAGACTTGGAGATGTTTTTGACCTGCAGATGGGAAAAACACCAGATAGAAAAAATTTGGATTTTTTTTCTACAACAGATAATAAATGGATTTCAATAGCTGATATTTCAAAAGCTGATAAATATATATTTGAAACTAAAGAATTCATTTCTGATGAAGCTGTAAAAAAAAGCGGAATAAAGCAAATTCCCGCAAATACGGTCATAATGAGTTTTAAGCTATCAATTGGAAAAACTGCAATTACAAAAGGACCAATGTATTCAAATGAAGCAATAATGGCTTTCTTACCAAACGGGAAATATGAAGTAGACAATGATTTTCTTTATCATTTATTTTCAAATAAAGATTGGTCAGAAGGAAGCAACAAAGCTGTAAAGGGAATCACGCTTAATAAAGCAAGTTTGTTAGAAGTAAAAATTCTATTGCCTCCTCTAACAATTCAAAAGCAAATTGCAAAAACAATGGATAAATGTACAGAAATTATTTCTAAAAACAAAAGAATGCTTGAAAACTATGACACACTAATCAAATCCCGATTTATCGAGATGTTTGGTGATCCTGTACAGAATCCTATGGGATGGGAAACAAAATCATTAGAATCTGTAGCAGACATTGTTTCAGGAATAACGAAAGGTAGAAAAACAAAAGAAAAAGAACTTTTTGAAGTTCCTTATATGGCGGTTTCAAATGTAAAAGCTGGTTATATTGATTGGACTAACGTTAAAACAATCGAAGCAACTAAAACTGAAATTGCTACATATCAATTAAAAATAAACGATGTACTTATGGCAGAAGGAGGAGACCCTGATAAAGTTGGTCGCGGAGCTCTTCTAACAACAGTACCTAAAAACTGTATCCATCAGAATCACGTTTTTCGTGTAAGGCTTAATCAATTATCTTCTATATATTTTTCACAATATTTGCAGCATGAGAAATCTAAACGCTACTTTTTTTCATGTGCGAAGCAAACAACAGGAATAGCAAGTATTAATATGACACAACTAAAGGAGTTGCCGGTTTTAATACCTTCTGAAAAAAAGCAAAACGACTTCGCCGCCTTCGTTCATCAAATCGACAAATCAAAATTTGCCGTTCAGAAATCTTTGGAAAAAGCAGAGACTTTGTACAAATCATTAATGCAGGAGTATTTTGAGTAATCAAAACGGGATTTTAGGAGAATTAAGAATATGGCTAATTTACTTTTTCTTATTGGCAATGGATTTGATCTGAATTGTGGAATAAAATCAAAATATAAACATGCATATGATTATTATTTAAACAAAACAACTGATGATTCAGAAATAATAAAAAAATTTAAAAAAGATTTACTTAATAATCATGAAAATTGGGCTGATTTTGAAATTGGAATTTCAAAATACGCTCAGAATCTTTCGAATGAGAGTGAATTAATTGAATGTATCCGAGATTTTAGAAAAGCTCTAAAAAATTACTTAACTATCGAAGAACAAAAATTTTATGAATATGTAAATTCAGTTGATGGATTGATTCAACAAATTAACAGAGAAACAAGCAGATCTTTAGATTCATTTTATGAAGGAATTTCATACAACATAAGTAGAAGTATTTCTCAAATAGATAATATCAGTTTTATCACCTTTAACTACACAGCGATCTTAGACAATATTATTTATTTTAGAATACCTCATATGTATGAAGCCACAGCGTATAAACTAGGGTGTCTAAATGATAGCGTAGTACATATTCATGGTTCATTTCACAATACCACTCCTGTTTTAGGAGTTGATCGCATTGATCAATTAAATGTAAGTTACGATTTATCCTCAAGAGGAAAAAGAACCATAATAAAACCAACTTTCAATTCAGAAATAGATAGCAGAAGAATAACAGCAGCACAAAATTTGATAAAAAATGCACAATATATATGCACTTTTGGATTATCATTAGGTCTTTCCGATTTAACATGGAGAGAAAGTATTATTTCATGGCTGAATGAAAGCAATCAAAATCAATTATTTGTTTATGATTATTCGGCATACTTTCAAGATAATCTAGAGGATGATGAAAGACTTGATGAAGAAGAGGAATTAAAGCTTAAACTTTTTGCTGATTGGGAATTAGATACTTCTTCTCCATTATGGAAGCAGATACATATGCCTTGTGGAAATAAAATTTTTAATTACAAAGCAGTTATAAATGAATATGTAATAAAAAAAGAAGAAACTTCTGTCTGATAAACTCAAAGGTAGAATATGTGTAGTTACGAACCAGAAAATAATGTCATAGATGTTTTAGATAGAAAAGAGAGCCTAGACCAAATATTACAGCTAATAGAGCATTATACATTAAAAAAACAATCCATTTCTTTTTCAATTCAAGGTGACTGGGGATGCGGTAAAAGTTGGATAGTTAATAAAGTTTATAATGAACTATATGATATACAAGATTTTGATAACTGCGGTTCTAAATACTGTATTTTTACATATAATGCATGGGATTTCGATTATTACGATGAACCACTAATTTCTTTGTTCATTTCAATTTATAAACAGTTAAATAATGAGAATGCTATTTTTATTAAAAATGAAAAAACAAGAGAAAAAGTAAAAGCCCTATTTGAAACATTAAAAGATTCTTTTCTTGATGAATTAAAACCTATACCACTTATTGTAAATATTGTAAATTTTAAAAGAGCTTATAATAAAACAATAGAAAAGCGTCATGAAAAAATCAGGAAGTATGATTATCATTTTGATATTAATCAAATAATGGAAGCTACAATAAATGGTCTAAATAAAATTACAAAAGAAAGAACATTAGTAATATTTGTAGATGAGTTGGATAGATGCTTACCAGAATATGCAATAAAGGTTTTAGAGAGAATGCATCATATTTCAAAAAAAGTTCAAAATCTTCAAATCATTTATTCTATAGACAAAAATCAATTTAAAGAAACTGTTCGTAATATTTTTGGACAAAAGATTAATGCAAGTGATTATTTGAAAAAATTCTTTGGCTTTAGTATTAATTTACCAATCGGATTTATAAATGAAAATTTTACAAAAAAATATGATAGTCTCTTTAACAATTTCGAGTTTATATTTACGGATAATTTTGAAAAGGAAAAAGCATTTAGCTTAATACTCCAAAATTTAAATATGCGAAATCGTGAAATTATCATTAAAAAAATTGAACTTATAAATAATATAATAAACAAAAAACAAGATAAATTAGATATTTCCATCTTATATGCAGAATTATTTCTAGCATATTGCTTAAACAAAGAAATAAATATTTACAACAGTACAATTCATTATGAAAATGACAATCTATATTTAACAGTTGAAAATGATAATGCCCAATTAGTAAAATCTGCTGCTATTTCCAAATATTTTGAAGGGCTATCACAATGTCATAATGTGAAACATAAATTGCACGGATATGAAGGATTTTACTGCGCTTCTATCGAATATGTTGTCTTTAATTTAATAAATAACTTAATAAATATGCAGTTTCCAGAATATCAAATTGCATGGGAAACAGAATTTTATAGCACAGGCTTTGGAATACTCAATAATTTTACGAATTATTATAAAAGTATTGAAATGTAAACTTCTGATATTCATTTTTAATTTTTGCTAATTTTTCACGAAAATTAACTTTAAACTTGTTATTTTTCATAATTAGTATTATTCTATAAATATGTTAGTTCAATTTTCTGCAAGGAATTTTAAATCATTCAAAGAATCTTTTACTTTAGATTTGTTTACAAACAAAGACACGACAGTTTCTCCATTATATACCGATGGAAATCTGAAATTATATCCATCTGCCGTTTTTTATGGTGCTAACGGAAGTGGAAAATCTAATATATTAAAAGCTTTTGCAATGATGAGACGCCTGGTTCTTAATCAAGATAAAATTATACAATCTACTGATAATCTTCCAACAAACAGATTCCGACTTTCCACAGAGTCAGAAGATGATACAACAGCATTTGATATATGCTTCATCTACAATTTGAAAAAATATAAATATGGATTTGAGTATGATGATACTTGCGTTTATAGTGAATATTTTTATGTATATGAATCAAATCAGCCAACTACAGTGTTCGAATATGATGTTGAAGATAATGATGGAAAAATAAAAACAACAAAATATAAAGAACTCTCAAAATTAAAGCATTTGAAAAACTCATTATTTCTATGGGAAGCTGACCGTGCAGAAAATCCAGAAGCAAATGCAATTCTCACATGGTTTAAATCATCACACCTTGTTGAGTACTCATCTAGACAACTAGGTTCACCAAAATATTGGGAAAATCTAAATAAACCTTCTGTGAAAGAAATATTTCAAACATTCATTCGGGCTGCTGATATTGGAATTAAAGATATTCTCCAAGAAGCACGTCCTGTTGATAATGTTTTCTCACAAATTCAGGGAATTCCGAAGAATGCAATTGTTGAGGAATTATCTGTAAAAACTATTCATTCAAAATTTGATGAAAATGGTAATTATATAAAAGATGAAAAATTTAATTTGTTCGAAGACGAATCTCTTGGAACTCAGAAATATTTCTATGCAATTGGTCCAGTTATTGATACTTTACAAAAAGGTGCAACACTTTTTCTTGATGAATTAGATGCAAGTCTACATCCGATTTTAACTAGAAAAATCGTCAAATTGTTTAATACAAAAGAAACGAACCCTAATGGGGCACAATTGATATTTACATCTCAGGATACAAATCTTCTGGATCAAACTCTATTCGATAAAGAGCAAATTTGGTTTGTAGAAAAGGATAAATTTGGAGCCTCACATTTAGTTAGTCTTTCTGAATATAAGGATGTTCGCAAAGAACACAAAATTGAGCGAAACTATATTATGGGAAAATACGGCGCAATTCCGTATTTGGGAGACTTTAAGTTTTAAAATGGCAAGAAAGAAACATAATTCATTTAAGAATACAGAGCCTCTTGTCCGAAAAGGAGAAACAAAAGCTTCCCTAAAAGCTTATTTAATTAGTTGTGAAGGAATTTGTTCTGAACCTAATTATATAAATGGTCTTGTTCATTATGAAAAAGAAAACAAAAGAATTGCAGAAGGAACGGAAGTAATAATTGCAAAACATAGTCATTCAGATCCTTTAGGAGTTTTGCAAGATTTATTAGATACACCAAATTATGAAAGTTACGACGAATTATGGATTGTTATAGACAGAGATGAAGTTGAGTTAAAAGGCAAAGGCTTTGGAGGTCATAGTGAAAAAAACTTCCAGAATACTATTTTAAAAAGTAAAGAATTTGGCGTAAATGTAGCTTGTTCAAATCCTTGTTTTGAATTGTGGATTGTTTTTCATTTTGAATACAGAGACACAGCTTGTTCCCGTGATGATATCCAAAAGAAGTCCTTGGAAAAAGTGAATTCTATTTTGCCTAAAGATAAACAATTGAAAAAAGTTGACGATTTAAAAGTAATTGACAATCTTTATATTTTATTAAAAGAAAAAGTTGAGACTGCTCTAAGAAATGCAAAAAAATTGCAACAAAATGAAAAAACAAAAGACAATCCTTCTTCTGGCATGTATTTACTTGTAGAGTCTTTGTTTAGTAACAATTGAAAACAAAAAAAATACAAAACTCTGCATTCTTGTTGTATAATAAAGGGATGTTATCTTAAAAAAAGGGAAACAGTTTATGGCGAACTTTGATTTCTTAACTTATGATACGAACTATTCCGCCTTTAGCCAGATGGCTATTCAGGCAGAACTTCAATATAACAAAAATACTGTGTTTTCAGCTTTTGCAGCAAGAAAATCGCTGGAGCAGGCTGTAAAATGGATGTATTCAGTTGATCCTGACCTACATAAACCTTATGACGATTCTATTCAAGTTCTTGTTCATGAATCAAGTTTTGTAAATGCTGTTCCCTCTAATATTCGCCATGACATTCAACTGGTAATTAAAGTTGGTAATAGCGGCGTACATGATACTCTTTCTGTAGAAAAGAAATATGTTCTTCTTTCTCTTAAGGCCCTTTTTAATTTTTTAAACTGGCTTGATTACACTTATGGAGCCGATTATAAACAACGTACTTTTAGTGAAGATGCAATTCCAAAAAACAAAGTTGTTGTTGCAGTAAAAAAGCCTTCTCAAGATGAGCTTCAGAAATACAAAGACGAAATAGATTCAAAAGATAATACAATAGAAGAATTGAAAAAGCAGCTTGCCCAGGCACTTGCCTCAATTCAAAATAATAAGATCCATCCTTCTAATAAACCAGACCTGAAAGTTGAAGATTTAAGTGAATTCCAGACAAGAAAAATGTTTATCGATGAAGATCTTAAAACTCTTGGCTGGAGAATTGATCAGGTTCAGGTTGTCGAAGAATATAAAGTTGATGATATGGAAGGTATACCTGGCAAAACAGGTTATATAGACTATGTTTTGTTTGGAAAAGACGGGGCTCCACTTGCTGTTGTTGAAGCAAAGAAAACTACAAAAGATCCGAATGTAGGTAAACAGCAGGCTGTCTTATATGCAGATTGTCTTGAACGAAAGTTTAATCGACGTCCATTTATCTTCTATACTAATGGCTTTGAAACCTTCTTTTGGGATGACAGTCAGTATGCACCTCGTTCTGTAAGCACGATCTTTGCAATGGCTGATTTACAGAAACTTATGGACCGCCGTAATCTTCTTTGTGATTTGAACAGTGTAAAAATCAATACAGAAATTTCTGGCCGTCCATATCAGATGAAGGCTATCCGCTCAATCTGTGCTGAGATGGAAAAGAAAATCCGTAAGTTTCTGCTTGTTATGGCAACTGGAACCGGAAAGACTAGAACTGCAATCAGTATTGTAGATGTATTGAGTCGAGCTCATTATGTTTCAAATGTGCTGTTCCTTGCAGATCGAATTCAGCTTGTTGAACAGGCATATGACGCTTTCCGTGAAAATTGCCCGGATGTTACTGTATGCAATCTGCTTGATGCAAAAGACAAAGCTGAAAACAAGGGTGCACGAATCGTATTCAGTACATATCCAACTATCTTAAATGCTATTGATACAGAGAAAAATAAAGACGGCAACCGTACTTTCACTCCGGCTCATTTTGATTTGATTATAATTGATGAAGCACATCGTTCCATATTTAAGAAATACCGGGCTATCTTTGAATATTTCGATGCATATCTTGTAGGACTCACAGCTACACCTCGCCGCGATGTTGATAAATCAACTTTTGAATTCTTTGAGCTGCAGGATGATGTTCCAACTGATGTTTATGAATATGAAACTGCCGTTGCAGCAGGCTTCTTGGTTCCGTATCATACAATCGAAAAAACGTCTACATTCCTTGATGAAGGAATCAATAAAGATAATCTTAGCGAAGAAGATTTGGAGAAGGTCCGCCGACAGGAAGAAGAAAGCGAAGAACCTTTTGAGGAGATTCCTCCAAAGGCAATTAACGAATATGTATTCAATGAAGATACAACTCGCCAGGTTCTTGAAGACTTAATGACAAAAGGAATTAAAACTGGTGGCGGTGATAAACTTGGTAAGACAATCATCTTTGCCTACAACAAAAATCATGCCCAGCACATTGTAGATACTTTTGATAAGTTCTGGCCGCAGTATACAGGCAAGATGTGTCAACGAATTGTATGCGATGATTCAAAAGTAAAATCAACAATCAAAGAATTCAAGAAATCAGATTCACAGTTCCAGATTGCAGTAAGTGTTGATATGCTTGATACCGGCGTTGATATTCCAGAAGTTGTAAATCTTGTTTTCTATAAAAAGATTCGCAGTAAAATTAAGTTCTGGCAGATGATTGGCCGTGGAACCCGCCTTGCTCCAAATCTTGTCTGCACTGATGAAACTGGTTCTTATGTTGGTAAGAAATATTTCTATATTTTTGATTACCTTAGGAATTTTGAATTCTTCCGTGAGGAAAAGAACGGCATCGAAGGTGCTTCTGGAAAATCAGTAAGCGAGCGTATTTTTGCTCACAAGTGTTCTGTAATAAAACTGTTGCAAGATTCGGCATGGGCAGACCAGAAATTCCTGGATTACCGTGACCAGCTTGTAAGCGAAGTTCATGCACAAGTTTCTGCTTTAAACACAAAGCTTACGCCAGTGCATCTTGTACTAAAACATGTTTTGAAGTTTCAAAATGAAAAAAGCTTTGAATGTCTTACCGATGAAGATGTAATGAATCTTACAAAGTACATTGCTCCACTTGTTTTCAACGGAGAACTAGACCAGTATGCAAAAGGCTTTGACAATTTCTGTTACGGAATAATGGAGGCACAATTGTCAGAACAGCCTATAAATCTTTACCGCTCAAAGATTAAAGCCGTTGCTGAGAAGCTTTTAAAGAAGACATCCATTAAAGTGGTTCAAGATAATCTTCCGAGATTACAGCTCTTATCTGTAAATTCATATTATGATAGCTTGAATGTTCTTGATTATGAAGAAATCCGAAAGGAAATAAGAGAACTTGCACAGTTTACTGTTGAAAATGGACACGAACCTCTTTTTATAGATTTTGATGATAAAGTAAAAACTGTTGATGTGCCGAGCGGAACTGCAAATCCAACTTCTGCAGACAACTTTGAAGAATACAAAAAGAAAGTGGATGCTTATCTTTCTGAGCATATGAAGGATGAAGCAATTAATAAGCTTCGAACAAATCAGCCTCTTACAAAAAATGATTTTGACAATCTAAACCATATCTTTAAGGAAGAACTTGGAAATGAAAAGATGTTCGATCAACTCTCTGAGGGAAAATCTCTAGGAGTTTTCATCCGCTGGGCTACAAAGATGGATAAGGATTCTATCAATGATTACTTTGCAGAATTCATCAACAACACAAATATGAACAGCATGCAGATTGAATTTGTTCAACGTCTGATAAATATTATCGTTGAACAGGGCGAAATCAACATGGATGCGCTCATGAAAGGCCGAGCTCCATTCGACCGTCCGAAGTTCTTTATGCTTTTTGGAAAAGAAGCTCAGAACAGGATTTTTGATGTTGTACGGAATATCAATATGAATGCTCGGGATGTGGCATAATTTAGCCTGAGAATATTATAAATACTGACTTAACTCATCAAATAAAGGTCGAAAATTTGAATAGTCAATGCTATCCTGCTTTTTTTTTATGATATTAGTTGCAAAAACCTGTTTACCAAAATAATGCTCTGGATCATGTATTTCATCAGGTACGTTGTAATCCAGAGACTGATGAAACCTCGCCGTATTGTAGAAATTGAAGTAGGCTATAATGCGTTTGCCCTGATTTTGCAGAAAATCCGTCGCATTTTCACAAGTCTTGCCAAGCATTTTCCGCGCTGATATTATAGGCGCATGGCAGAGCGGAACAAGAGAATGAAATCTGTAATCCTTTCACTAAAAGAATCCGGGGAAAACAACAGGCTTGTAAAAGTAATTTCTGCGGAAAACGGAATTTTCAACGCAATGCTCTACGGAGGACCTAAAAGCCGCCTAAAATCCCTTGTCCAGCCGTTTTATTCAGGAATTCTCTATATATACAGCGACGAATCCCGCAATTCAATAAAAATAACCGACTTTGACGCGCAAAACTGCCACCTTTCGTTCAGGACAAGCCTTTTAAAATCCTGGGCGGCATCATTTGCCTGCGAGCTTGTGCTAAAGACAAAGTGCGCCGGAGAAACGGAAAAAGCCTTTGTCCTTCTGTGCGCCTTTCTTGATGGAATAGACAGCGTGGATGAAAACGAAGCCCGGCTTGGAATTCTGCGCTTTGTCTGGAGATACCTTGGACTTTTGGGGCTTCAGCCTGAACCAAGAACCTGCTGCGGCTGCGGCTCTTCACTTTTAAGCCATGAGCATAACGCCTCTTATATAGAAAGGCAAAACGGATTTGTCTGCGCCGACTGCATTTCTTTCGCCCCGGAAAACAGAACACAAGGAAACTTTAGAATCGACCTTGACTCGCTCACCTACCTTACCGCAATAAACGAGCTTCCGCCCGGACAAGTAAGAAAACTGCTTGTTCCCTCGGAATCCGTATACAACATGAAGCGTCTTTTGTACAGCATGATAGAAAAGGCCTGCGGAATGCAGCTTGAAACCTTAAAAAGCGGAATCGGAATACTGTAGCGCAAACTGTCATTCCCAGTGCGAATTCAGGAATCCATGTACATAGATTGCCATGTCAAACGCGGCAATGACAAGGCAACAAGTCATTCAGCCTAGTTACTCAATCACTTCTATTTCATCAGTTGTGTTTGCAACTGGATATGAGCCTTCGCCGTTTTTCTTTACAAACGAAACCGTATAGACACCTTTTTCCATGTCCTGCGGCAGGATTGCGTCGATTGTCCTTTGAGTGCGCCTTATAAAGCTTGTGATTCTGACGGCTTTTTTCCTGTCGCCTTTCAATGCAAGGAACACACCCTGCTTTTCATCCTCAAAGTCAAAGCCAAGGTTCTTTCCGTAGATTCTAAAGCACATTCCAGCCTTTACAACGCGCTCACCAGAATAAGAAGCATCCTTAGTGATTGAAAAGACCTGGAAAATCGAAGGATCCATTTCCGCCACGGACGACTTTGTCTTGTAGAACACTTTTTCCACCGCCTTAGCCTCGAATTTCTTGTTGACCAAAGCCTTGAGGACAAACCTGTTGTCGCCCCTCTTATTATAAAACTTCTCTGAAATGGATTCGGCAGTTCCGTGAGCCGCAAGCTGCAAGTCCACCCAGGGAAGCCGCACCTTGCACCCTTCCTGAAGAAGCCGCTCCACAACCGCATCCAGAACAGAAAGAGCCGCGCGGGTGTCCGCCTCGGTAAGAGTGGAATTATACCTGACCATTTCCTTTACGATTTCCTCAATTCCTGCGTCTGTGTCCGATGTGCTTAGAAAGCAGAACCCGGTCTTGCCGTATCCTGTGTTGTTAGCTACTGTCTTTACGCTGATCATAGTGCCTCCACTCTCTTACATACTGCCTGCAATGACATTCTCCACTGCTTGTGAAACCGTGAAATTAATTTTATTACAATATAATATTAAGTTAAAAATACTCAGAAATCAAGTTAAAAAAATCCTAAAATCAACTTAATTTCATTTTGATTTTAACTTGATTTTATTTCGATTTTAAGTTAATTTCGTTTTAATTTTAACTTGATTTCATTTTGTTTTTAACTTAATTTTACTTTCATCTTAACTTAATTTCATAGACGCCCAAGTAGTTGTGCAGAGGCAGGGCAAATGACTTTTTTTTCTTTTTTGGATATAATAATATTTGCAAAAAACACTTAACAGCGGAGGTCAAAATGCGTGCGGCGGACATAATCATTAAAAAGCGTGGAACTGGAAACCAAAAAGGACAGGAGCTTTCGCAAGAGGAAATAGAATTTCTTGTAAACGGCTATGTTGACGGTTCAATTCCTGATTACCAGATGTCGGCTTTTCTTATGGCCGTTTATTTCAGCGGAATGACATTCGGGGAGACAGGAATTTTAACAGGCTGCATGCTCAGGTCCGGCGACACAATCGACCTTGAAAAACTCAAGGGGCTTAAAGGGCCTTTTGTGGACAAGCATTCCACTGGCGGCGTGGGAGACAAAATCAGCCTACCGATTGCTCCTATAGTGGCGTCTCTTGGCGTAAAAATCCCCATGATGAGCGGCAGAGGCCTTGGGCACACAGGCGGAACTTTGGACAAGCTTGAGTCAATAGAAGGCTACAACGTAAATCTTAACGAGGAGCAGTTCGCTTCGATTATTGAAAAAACAGGCTTTGCCATGATGGGACAAACAGAAAAGATTGTTCCGGCTGACAAGAAAATGTACGCTCTTCGGGATGTTACAGGAACTGTTGAAAGTGTTCCGCTTATTACGGCAAGCATTCTTTCAAAAAAAGTCGCGGAAGGAAGCGATGCCCTTGTTTTTGATGTAAAATGCGGAAAAGGCGCGTTTATGAAAAGCGAGTCGGATGCAGGGCAGCTTGCGTCATTCCTTGTAAAGACAGCCCAGGCAATGGGAAAAAGCTCATGCGCGCTTCTAACCAGAATGGACTCTCCCCTTGGATTCAAAGTGGGAAACTATCTTGAAATAGAAGAAACTCTTGAGTGCCTGCAAGGGAAAGGCCCTGCCGACGTAATGGAGCTTACTTACGCGCTTGCCTCAAGAATGGCTGTCTTCGGCGGAAAGGCAAAAACCCCAGAAGACGGAATAGCCAAGTGCAAGGAAGCTGTAAAAAGCGGAAAGGCATTAAGCAAATTCCTTGAAAACGTAAAGGCTCAGGGCGGAAATCCAGACAAGCTTCTAGGCGAACAGGGAAAACGCCGCTCCAAGTTCAAGTCGGAACTCTTCGCAAAGCAAGACGGATTTTTAACAGTTGACGCGTACAAGACAGGAATCGCCTGCATAAATCTTGGCGTGGGCAGAAACAAGTCGTCAGACAAAGTGGACGCGGACTCTGGAATAATCTTTTGCAGGCGGCAGGGCGACTTTGTAAAGAAAGGTGAAAAGCTTCTTGAAGTCTACGGAAAAAGCCCGGACGCTCTTGAAAGCGGAAAACAGCAGCTTGAGGCGGCCTTGGATTTTTGCGAAGAAAAGCCAGAAGAAAAGAAATTGGTTTTAAAGGAAATAAAATAGTGTCATCATCAAAGTGGGTAAAAAAAGCAATTTCAAAGGAAGAAGTTGAAAAGCTAAAAAACAAGTTTTCACTGGACAGCCTTACAGCAAGTATTTTCGCACGGCGCGGAATCACCAGCGGAAAAGACATTCTTTATTTTATGGAAGATGACTTAAGGTTTCAGCATAATCCATTTCTGTTCAACTCAATGGAAGATGCAGTTGATAGAATTCTTGCCGCAGTTCCAGAAAAAGACAGTCCGAAGGAAGAGCATGAAAAGGTTTTGATTTTCGGCGACAAGGATGTTGACGGAGTAACGGCGACAACTGTTCTTTACGACGAGCTTTGCTCATTGGGAATCGATGTTCAGTACAGGGTTCCTGAAGGAGATGACGCCTACGGACTTTCGATTCAGGCTGTAGATGATTTTGCAAAGCAGAACGGCTCGCTTATTATCACGGTTGACTGCGGAATTTCAAACAATGCGGAAATTGAGCACGCGGCGGCTCTTGGAATCGATGTAATTGTATTGGATCATCACAATCCAAAAGAAAACATTCCCTCTCCTGCGATTATTTTAAATGCGAAGCTTTCAGACTCAGGCTATCCGTTTGAAGAGATTTCAGGCTGCGCGGTCGTGTACAAAGTTGTTTCGGCGTTAAGATTCAGCAAGAGCAAATGGTACAAGGCAGACGCGGCTTTGCTCAATGCGCATGAAGAAGAGAACGGGCAGATTGCAATTGAATGCATAAAGCTTAGAAATCTAGTTCCAGTTTCAAGGCTTGTTGAGCATATTTTGCCGGGCGAAAAATCAATTTACGACACGAAGATTCCACAGTACTTGTCAGGTCAGATAATTCTTTGCTGGGACAAAGCCAACGTTGAACGCTTATTAAACCTAACATTCGGAAACAGCGCGCAGTTTAACATTGCGGACATAAGAACAGAAGCCGCAAAACTTTACCCTTCACTAAAAAATCTTCCGCTTTCCAGAGTAAAGGAAATGTCAAAAATCGCAAAGTACGGCGACCACGCTCCTACAGAAATCGGCGGATTCTACAATATATTTGTAACTTATGTCCAGCAGGATTTAAAGAAAAACTTTACATCTGACTCAGAAAAAGAAAAGCACGACTTGCAGCTTGTGGCTTTGGCGGCTTTGGCGGACATAATGCCGATGAGAAATGAAAACAGGCTTTTTGTGCGCAGCGGAATAAATTCAATAAATGAAAACAATATCCGTCCGGGACTAAAGGAGCTTATGTCAAACCTTGGTCTTCTTGGAAAGCGCATTACTTCAACTGACATTTGCTGGACGCTGATTCCAAATTTAAATGCCGCAGGCAGGCTTGGCCAGGCAGGAATTGCCATTGAGCTTTTTACAACAAAAGACGATTCATACCGTGAGCAGCTTGCAAAAAAAATAATCGAGCTTAACACAAAAAGAAAAGCCTTTACTCAGGAAGCAGAAGCGATTGCCGGAACACAGGCAAGAAATTCCGTGAATGACTTCAACGGAAAACTAAGCTTTGTAATTGATGAAAAAATAAACAAAGGTGTTTCAGGAATTCTTGCAGGCCGCTTGGTTTCTTCTCTTGGAGTTCCTGCAATGGCGATGACTTACGTGGGAAACCTTGTTGTAGGCTCAATGAGAAGCTGCCGCGGATATGACGTAACTGCTTTTCTTGATCAGCTGAAAGATTTGTTTGTAAGCTACGGCGGACACAACTTTGCCGCAGGATTCAGCTTTGAAAAGGAAAAGTTCGAGGAATTTAAAAGGCGTACAAAAGAGCTTTCAGGCACAATAAATCTTTCTGACAAAAATGACGAGATTCAAATTGACGCAGAGCTTCCGTCGTCCTACATGACACCGGATTTGAAAAAAATAATAGATAGATTCGAGCCGACTGGAAACGAAAATCCCAAGCTTGTTTTCTTAGCAAAAAATCTGCCTATAGTTTCCGGACTTGTAATGGGCAAGGCAGAAAAGCAGCATCTGAAAATCACTGTTGACTGCGGAAAAAACAAATGGCCCTGCATCTTCTGGAACGAAGGAGAACGGCTTCACAGGGACTTTGATGTGGGAGACAAAATTGATATAATTTTCAACATCGAGAGGAATGTTTTTAACGGAGCAGAAACGCTTCAGCTTATGCTTTTAGGAATAGAAAAATCAGTTCAATAAAGAAATTAAAAATATTTTGGGAGTAAAAAATGAAAAAAAAGATTTTAGCTTCAGCGTTGATTTTTATGTCGGCTTTTATTTTTGCAAGGGAAGCTTTTTTTACAGGAGATGATTATTGCATTTCCGCGGAATACAACGACAAGGCTTTTCCGGGAGATGCAGTTTTTGTAAAAATGACCTTTTCTCAGTCGACAAAAAAAGGAAAATCTTCAAAGCTTGAGTTTTCAAATGCAAATGCTTTCTTGCAATTTTTTGCGGAAGGCAAACTAAGCAGGGAAAGCACTTTTTTCACAGTTTCAAAAAGCACAAAAAGCAGCAGGACATTTCTTGCAGGCATTCCGCTTTCAACTTGGTGGACGGAAGACACAAAATGCTTTTTGAAAATTATCTACAGCACTGACGGCGCAAAAAAAATGGAATTCGAGCTGCCTTTTACTCTGGAGAAAAAAGAATTTGTTTCAGAAGTGATTGATCTTGACGAGTCGAATTCAAATATAAAAGCAGACTCAAGCTTAAAAAGAATGGAGCAGATAAAAAAGCTCAATGGAATTCTTGAAACCGCCAATTCTTCCGCAGTTTACCAGACAACACCGTTTTTGCTTCCTACAAACGCAACAAGACGGACATCTTTTTTTGCAGACCGCAGGGAATACAAATACACAAATGGAAAATCAACGACAGGACTGCACTACGGAATTGACTTTGGAATTCCTGAGGGCTCGGAAGTTTCTGCTTGCGCGGAAGGAAAGGTTGTTCTTGCAGAAACCCGCGTTACAACAGGCTGGAGTGTTGTTATAGAACATTTGCCTGGACTTTATAGCCTTTACTACCACATGAGCCAGCTAAAAGTAAAAGAAGGCGACACTGTAAAAGCCGGACAAGTAATAGGATTTAGCGGTTCAACCGGGCTTGCGACAGGTCCGCATCTTCACTGGGAAATGCGGCTGAACATGGAAGCTGTTAATCCTGACTTTTTTACCGGGGACTTTGCATTCTCTGGAAAAAACTAATCTTTAATTAGAGCAAGGAATTCTTTTTCATCTATGACAGGGATTCCAAGCTCCATTGCTTTTTTGTTTTTTGAAGAGCCGGAAGAAGTGTCGTTTGTAACAAGAAAACTCAAGCCTTTTACAACAGAAGACTTCACGGCTCCGCCATTCTGTTTTACAAGATTCTGAGCATCCTGCCGCTTCATGGAAACAAGCTCGCCTGTAAAACAAAACGACTTGCCTGCAAGTTTTCCCTGTGCGGCTCCTTCAATAACAGAAATTGTTCCGCTTGAGACAAGGCTTTGCATTTCTTCACGGTTTTCTTGAATTCCTTCAACAAGAGTATGCGCCAAAGTTTCCGCAAAACGATAGACGCCTGCAATTTCTTCTTCTTTCGCATCGAAAATTTTCTGCAAAGTATTGAAGCCGCCTGCAATCAAAGTTTCAACAACAGTTTCACCTATTCCTTCAATGTCAAAGCCGGCAATAAATTTTGCAAGTGGAATTTTTCTTCTTGACTGGATCGAAGCAAAAACCTTTTCCGCGCCAAGCGATTTTTTTTCTTTTTCCATGCTTTCCGAATTCAAAAAGTACGGAACTAAATCACTGGCAGTCAAAGAATACAAATCTGAAATTGACCGGACTTTTTTTGTTTCAAAAAGACTGGTGATTAAAGTTTCTCCCAAGTCGCGGATGTCAATCACATTTATCCACTTTAAAAGCTGATGGAGAATTCGCTTTTCACAGTTTTTATTCGGACAAAAAAGCCTTGTTCCTTCGTCAATAAGAGAAGTTCCGCAGCAAGCGCATTTTTCAGGAATCTTTACAGACGGAAGATTTTCTTGCTCTGGAAGCACGCTCACGATTTTTGGAATTATTTCACCGCGCTTTACAACAACAACGTGGCTTCCGATTTTTACATTTAATGCGCGTATAAGGTTCGGATTTACAAGACTCGCTCTTTTTACAGTCGTTCCGTTCAAGTCAACAGGATCAAAAACTGCGACTGGAGTATAAGTTGCGCCGGTTTCATTCCATTCAATATTTCTTACAATGGAAACAGCTTCTTCAAGGCTGAATTTAAAGGCAATCTGGCGGTCAGGCCTGTCGCGCAAAGCATCTTCGTGATCCACAGCACGCTCTTTTACAACAAGTCCGTCAATGTCATAGTCAAGGTTTTTTCTAAGCTCCATGACAGAAGAACGGTAGTCTATAACTTCCTGCGTGCTTTTGCAAATTTTAAGTGGAACAACATTAAATCCGTTTCTTTGCAAAAAATCAAGTTTGCCTTCTTCATCATTGAACGGCTGTTTACCTTCGGAAGCCCAGACATCGTAAGTTATCAATGTAAGATTCTCGCTGCCCTCACCGTCTTTTCGTTTCATAAGTCCGTTAGCGGCATTGCGGCAGTTAGCTTTGTCAGAAAAAAATTTCTCGTGAACCTGATGAGTCATTATGACTTCGCCTCGGATTCCGCCTGTAAACTTTTCCTTTAATTCCTGAACAACACCCTGCATTTTTTTTGCATTTGCTGTAATGACGTCCCCTACAGTTCCGTCTCCTCTTGTAACGGCACGCAAGAAAATTCCATCGGAATACTGAAGTTCAAGGGAGGCTCCGTCAAGCTTATATTCAACAAGATATTCTGAATAGTCGTGCTTTTTCGCCCAGTCAAGAAATTCTTCTGGAGTCGCGGCTTTTTCCTGACTGCCCATCGGCATTACATGAGGAGATTTTTGAAAATTCCCGGAATCTGCGCCAACTTTATGGAGAATAGGATTTGCGCTGTCTAGCGATTTTAATTCGTCCCAAAGCTTGTCAAATTCCGCATCAGAGATTTCAGCCTCGCCGTTATAATACGAAGCCTGGTATTTTTCTATAAGTTTTTCAAGCTCAGAAATTCTTTTTACAGAGGATTTTTTTAAGGCTTCGTCGTTTGCCTTTTTGCATTCCTCAACATCAAAAAGCTCCATCGGGCTATTCCTCATCTTTTACAAAAACAAGCTCGAAAATTTCACGCCCGGCATCAAGCCCTTTCTGCTCAAATTTTGTCCTTGGCCGCCATTCCTGATGAGGCGCGAATTTTTCATATTTATTATGAATACCTTCTGTGCAGGAAAGTTCTTCAAGTGCGCTTAAAGCATATTCTTCCCAGTCAGTTGCAAAATAAATATATCCGCCGGGAGACAATTTTGAAACAAGCAGATCTGTGCGCGGACGCTGAAGCAAACGGCGTTTGTGGTGTTTTTTCTTCGGCCAAGGGTCAGGAAAGAAAATATGAAAGCCTGCAAGAGAATTGTCAGGAATCATAGTTTCAAGGATTTCAAGCGCATCATATTCAATCAAATAAAGATTTTTCAGCTGCCTTTTTTTTATTTCACCAAGAAGACGACCAACTCCAGGAACATGGACTTCGCTTCCTATATAATTCATGTTCGGATTGTCCTGCGCAATCTGAGCAGTAGCGTGTCCCATTCCAAATCCAATTTCCATTGTAACAGGATTTGTGTTGTTAAAAATATCTGTAAAATTAAGCGTTCTATGCTCAAAAGGAATGCACCAAACATGATGAAGTTCTTCATAGCTGCGCTTCTCATTTTCGGTCATGCGTCCAGCGCGGATCACATAAGTGCGCACCGGGCGTCTAAAAATACTGTGGTCTTCTAAATTGTCAGTGGGAATATTCCCATCGGCGTCGTTACTAGGCATCAGTTTCCTCGCTGTTTTATATTTTATTGCTGCTCCAAGTTTTCTGGAGGCATAAGGCAAATTACAGAGTCATTTTTTAAAGTATAGCAGGTTCTAATGAACCCCGCATCTTTATAGTCAACAAGAACGGTATTTCTATTTTCCCATTCTTTTTTTTCTTCTCCATAATAAAGCAAAACTCCATCTTTTGTATAAATGGCGGATTTCTTTTCTGAATAATCAAATCCGTCTGGAAAATCTTCACTCTTTAATGTCAAAACATTTTCAGGATAATCGATGGAAAATAAAATTTCATCTTCATCGCCAGCCATGTCAAAATAAGTCAAGACATATTCTCCAGCAGGAATTTTCATTCCAAAAGCGGCGACTATATTCGCGCAGCCTGTCCATGAATTTTTGTTTTTATCTTCAAACTTTACAAGCTCATCGCAGTTCCATTCAAGCCCGGAATTTTTATTCACGATTTTAATTTTCGAGGCAAGCCTAACATCGCTTTCAGAATTTACAAAAACAGAAAGGCGCATATCAGGCGGATTTTGACTATAATCAAAAATCACAGAAGATTCCGCAGAAGCAATTTGCGCGCTGTCTTGTGAGCACGAAAAAAAGAGAACTGAAAAAATAAAAACAAACAGAGCAGTTTTCCGCATAACTTAAAAATTGAATTTCAAGTTTATAACGGTAAGATCGCTGGATGAAGACTGATTTACAATTGATTCAAATTTAATATTGACTTTTTTACAGGCATCTTCCAGATAAGACAAATAGTAAAGTCCCAAGTCCGTTCCTTCCTGACCATCCGGCATCTGGCGGTAAAAGTCAATCAGCGATTTTTTGTTAAGGTTAGCGGACATTTTGCTTTCGATGTTTTCTTTTACTTCCTGAAATTCATCGTCTTTATTGTACAATGTAATTTGCAAAAGTCCCTGTTTTCCAATTGACATAGAGCCACCGCCCAAAGTCCAGGAAAGAAAAACAAGCTCGTGCTTGCGCTGAAGTTCTTTTACGATTTCCGAGCGGATTTTCGGGTCAAATATGAGCGTATCGGAATTATCAATTCCCTGATAAAGATATTTTGCAGCCTTTTTTACATTGTTGTTTTCGCTGTTCAAGGCAAGCTCCATGACCATTACCGAAATATACTCCGCAACTTTTGATTTTGTCATGTACGAAGCGAGCTGCTGGCGCAAAATTGTAAGCATTTCATTAAAACCGTCAGTTTTATAAAATTTCACAATTATGTACCAGTTCATCAAAGTGAGCCTGTTCAAAAATTTTTCAGTCATAAGAAGATAAACATTTTTTTCTTCAGGGCTATACTCTGAATTGGACATTATGCTTTTCCAAACCGGCTCAAGAATTGTCTTTTTCGCAGCCTGAATTGTAGAATCTTTCATTGCAAGAGTCATTCTAAGCTGTTTTTCCGGAATCACAGTTTTTTCATCAATAAGCGATGAAGGATTTTGCCTGTTATGATGTCTTATGCATTCACATTTTATAATCGCCGAATAAATTTCACTGTCAAACTGCTTGTACAAAATTGAAAAAACAATCAGCTTGGACAAATCCATAACATCTTGGCGATGTGAAACAAATTCCGGCATGGAAATTTCCATCTTGGAAATATAGCCCAAAAGAATCATGTCCTGCAGAGAGCCAGGCGAAAAAGATGTCATGCTTACACCATGAGCCGAACGGTTGTCTGCGAGTTTTAGATTGAGCAGCTGCTTTTTATGACTTAAAAAATGCGATGTACCTTCTTCCGTAAGAATAATTTTCAAAGGCAAATCCAAAATAAATTTTTTCTTTTCAGCACACATTCGTTTGATAAAGCTCCTTTGCTTTACATGACTTTAACAATGCTTACAGTATACAACATTGCTGCCTAACTTGCAAACATATTATACAGAGCAAACATATTATAAATGTATTCAGCATAAAACTGACTCCCAGTCACGTTTTCCTGGTTCAAAATCGCGCAATAGCTGATTATTGCAAAGTAGCTATAGAATTGCCCGCTCACGCGGTCGCAACAATCAGAGTATTCTTGCCCTCACGAACCGTTTCTTCGCGCAAACTTTACTTAAATTATTTATAATGCGTTTGCCCTTGACATATTAGATATATTATATTGTAGAAAATTAAAAATTCAAGTAAACTTTGTCTATGGGAAAAAATTTTCTGCTGAAAGCAATGTGTTTTCTCTTTTTTTTTGCAGCAACTTTTACGCAGAATCTTTTTTCGCAGGAAAACATCGAAACAAACTTAAATATTTACACAACACAAGAAATAGAAGATTTTTTAACACAAAGCAAGATTTCATTTGGAATCCAAGACATTGCTCCGCAAAACGCCGGAATTTTTCCTAAAAATATTCTCGTTGAAATTCCTGCTGACAAAAACAGCAAGGAAGACGACACAAATAAAAGCGGAATCACTGATGTATTTTTTGTCTTTAGCCAAGAATTTTTCTTAGAAAAAAAGGAATTTATTGCCGATTTTATCGATTCTACTTACAAAAAAAAGCTACCATACAATTGCATAATTTCATTTACCGCGGAGAATGAATCATTTCCTTTGCCTTCCGTTCAAGCCTCAAAAACAGCAACAGAGGAACTGGCAAAAAGTATTTTTTCATCGGAATCAGCCTGCGCAATTTTAATCCGAAATGGAAAAAACGCGCCTCCTTTCATTTTCACTGAAGGAGCAGGAACAATTTCGCCGCAATGGATTGTTCAAACGCTCAAAAAATCATGTCTTCAAAACCAAAAGCCAATGGGAGTAAAAACTTCCATGCTGTACATCTACAAGCCGCAATACTACAAAAACAACAGAAGGCTTTCCGCTTTCCTAAAAAATGACATTCCTGCAGCAGAAATTCCTTTGGGTCATGCGCAAAAGGACGCAAATATACTTTCTGATATTCAGGACAACCTTATTTCCGCAAGAAGCCAGACTTGGAACAAGCATTACAATTTTATTCCACTTGGAATTTACGGTCTTTGGCTTAATGAAGCACAATTAACAGCAATATATCTTTTTTTTACAATTTCAGTTCTTTTTTTTATATGTTTTTACTCATTTACATACACAGGAAAAAATGAGGCGACTCTAAAAGACATGTCAAGAACATGGTTTTCAATTCCCGCTTATTTAATTATAACAGCGGCATTTTTAACTTTGTTCCAGAAATTGTTTTTTTTCACAGCAGAAAACGGAGTACTTTACTTTGGGCTGAAAATTTTTCCAACACTGCTTGCAATGTTTCTGCTTGTTTTTGTGCAAATCTTGTTCAACTTTAGAATTTCGCTTTCCGCAAACAGATTCCATGGAATTATTTTGACTGCGCTGAATGTCTTTATTTTTTCAGCATTGGATTTGTCTTTAATGTTCATATTTATCATTGAATATCTGATTGTTTTTCTTTTTAGAAAACGGAAGTCTCTTTTTTTTATCATTCCGTGCATTTTTCTTATGACAATTCCATTGCTTTGGATTGCGGCATCGGTTTTTGTTGACATCAATCAAAGAAAAATTTCAAATCTTACCAACACAACTTTTTTTGAAAACCTGATTTTTTCATTTGCCATTTTACCTTTTATTTTTCAGTGGATAAAACTGATTTTGGTTTCGCACATAAAGGAATTCAAGTCAAGCAAAAAAATTTTATTGTTACAAGGAATTCTTGTTTCGGTTGCAGGAGCGGGAATTATATGCGCAGTATTTTTTGCAGCCGCAAAATTTGTGCAGGGAAATTTTTCAGCTCATCAAAAAAAACAAACGCAAATCACAGAAAATGTAGAAATTCATCCGGCGAAATTTTTGTGGTCAAGAAAAGCAAAATTCGATATTTTTGAAAACAAACTGCAAATCGTTCCAGAAAGTGGATTTAAAATACTAAGATGCCTTGCAACTTTTGAATCAAAAGAGGAACTTCCCTTTTATGAATGCAACTTTGACTACAATTTTATTTCGGAAAACAAGGTTTCTATTGAAATTCCCGACGCCCCGGAAAACGAACTGAAAATTTTATTTATGTCAGAAAATGAACTTAAGCTAGAAGCGGAAATTGAGCTCTTTATGATGAACGCAAATGGACAAATTTTTCATTTTACTGAAAAAATCAAAAACGAAGGAAAAAATGCAAATGAAATTTGAAAAAGTTTTTCTTCATGTTGACCTGGATGCGTTTTTCGCTTCGGTTGAGCAGCACGATCATCCAGAATACAAAGGAAAACCTGTAATTGTCGGCGGAATTCCAGGAGACAGAAGAGCTGTAGTTTCAACGGCATCTTATGAAGCTAGAAAATACGGTGTGCATTCTGCCCTTCCTTTGGCAAAAGCAGTTGAGCTTTGCCCGAACGCAATTTTTCTGCGCGGAAACCACAAGCGTTATGCGGAAGTTTCACATAAAATAATGAGCATTTTCAAGGAATTTTCGCCGTCAGTAATACAAATGTCAATTGACGAAGCATTTATTGATCTTACTGGAACTGAAAAACTTTTCGGTCCGCCTTTGGAAATCGCAAAAAAAATAAAGGCAAAGGTAAAAGAGCAAACAGGACTTACAGTAAGCGTCGGAATTGCAAGCACAATGTATGTCGCAAAAATCGCATCGGGATATAAAAAGCCGGACGGAATTACATTCATAAAAAAAGGCGAAGAAGAAAAATTCATTCTTTCACTTCCTATAGAGAAAATCTGGGGCATAGGAAAAAAAACACGGGAACGGCTAAAAAACGCTGGAATATTTTCACCTGCGGATATTCATGGCAAGTCAATTTCCTTGCTGACTACTGTCTTCGGAAACGGAATGGGCTCTTTTTTATATAATGCGGTCCGCGGCGGAAAAGAAATCACATTTGGCGAAGAAGCAAAAAGCCACTCAATAAGCGTAGAGCGGACTTTTGAATTCGATGTGGCAAATGAATATGCAATCGAAACTGCATTCATGGAACTTTCCGCGCAATTAATCTGGAGAATGCACACAGAAAATGTCAAGGCAAAAACCGTAAATATCCGAATAAGATACGAAGATTTTTACACTATAACTGCACAAGAATCTTCAGAAATTCCAGTTTCAAATGCAGATGATTTGCTTGAACGCTGCCTAAGAATTTTCAATAGAAAATATGAAAAAGGAAAAGGAATCAGGCTTTTGGGCATTGGACTTTCTGGAATAGAAACCAGCGAAAAACCAACGCAAGCGGAACTTTTCGACTTTGGAAACTCAAAAAAAGCAAAACTGGAAAAAACCCTTTTTGAAATGGAAAGAAAAAATCCTTCCCTTAAAGTCAGAAAAGCCCGACTTTTATCTACTGAAGCGGAGCAAAATAACCTGTTTCGTCGCGACCTGAACGATTAAGAAGATAAGTTTCAATTTCTACAGGCAAATATTTTCTTCCATATTCGGTCGCAAAAGAAGATGTGTACCTAAACTGATACAAACCAGACGGAATGTCAACAATATCTTTTATGACAGTTCCCAAGCCTTCCGGACGATATATATAGTAGGAAGTTCCGTTTGTGTTTCTTGTTATGTACGAAATTTCTTCCGACGGAGAAGCTTGAGACAAAAGAACTGTGCTAAAAGAAATCGCATTGTTATTAAGATAAGCTGTTAAATCAGAAAGCGCGTACTGCGTAAATGTATTTTCTGAATCTCCAGCCGAAAGATAAATTATTCCGCGCTTTTTTTCAGCGTTGACAAGTCCGTTTGCAGAAAGTCTTACCGCAAGATCCAGAGCAGGATTTTCTGTGTAAGAATTCTTCAAAGCCTTTGCTGAAAAATCAGAAAGCTGAGACGGATTTCCTGAAAATTCTGTAACAGGAACTTTTCCAGCTGAAATAATCGACACTTGTCCTTTTCCGTCCATTGAAGCGGCAAGCTCCCGAACCGCACCAGAAAGCTGTTCTTCGTATTTCTTCATTGAAAGTGAACGGTCTATGAGAATTGCAATGTCTGCAAAGTCATTATTATTAGCCTCGCCCAAAAGCACAAAATCTTCAACTGGCTTTTTTCCTTCAGTTATAAGAAAATTTTGCTGCTTTAAGCCCACAACAGGCTGACGCTTTCTATTTTCCACACGGACTTCAACAATAACTTCCGGGAAATTATCAGAAATCACACGCTCAAACTGAACAAAAAAACCACCCACAAGTTCTGTCATTTTTGACATTACATAAATTTCATTTGCCTTAAAATCAGTTACAATTATATTTCCATTCCGGTCTGAAACTGCGCTTGTAATCAGGCTTTTTCCTTTTCCTGTAATGGCATTTTCAAAAACAGCCCCGGAAGAAAGCTCAACCGCATAAACTTTGTTTCTGTCTGTAAGCAAAAGATAATCGCTGCCCCATTGCTTTAAACTTTCAGGACGCGAAAAAGTTCCGTCATTTACAAGAACTCCAAGGAAATTTCCGGCCTTGTCAAATTCATAGATTCCGCCTTTCACGCTGTCCGCGACAAAAATTCTTCCGCCGCAAACCGCAATTCCAGTTGGGGACTTGAAACCGTCAAAGCCTTCAGTTTTTTCACCGAAATGCAAAAGCCCGTTTCCTTCTGCATCAAAAACAACAACACGGGCATTTCCAAAATCCGTGGCATAAAGGTTTCCAAAGTCATCTTCTGCAAGATACTGAGGTCCCACAAGCTGTCCTTGTCCTCTGCCACGCGCGCCAAAGTATTTTATAAACGAACCGTTTTCAGAAAGAATTGAAATTCTGTCTCCCGCGCTTTCTGAAACTGCCAAGTTTCCGTTCTTTAAGCGAATCACATCCATTGGACGGTCAAATCCATTTATCGGTCCTCTGTTTCGTCTTACCACAGTTCCGTTCACGTCAAACTGAAGCAACTCGTTCGTGCCATAGGAAACAACCCAGATGCTTCCATCATGATTTGAAAGGGAAGAAACTGGCTGGCTGTAAATGAGATTGCTTCCGTTTACATTTGGATAAGAGCCTGATTCCGTAAAACGCTGGGTAAATCCATAGTCATAGTCGGTAACACGTCTGTCACTTACAATTTCAATTCTATTCTGAAGAAGAAGTCCTCCATAACCAGCTTCCTTGGCATAATTCCATTGCTGAAGCGCAGCTCCTTCTATTCCCGCGCGGTAATATGCTTTTCCAAGCCAGTCAAGAACTAAAGGTTCGCCAGGCAAATATGAAAGAGCCTTTTCAAATTCAAGAATACTTTCATTAAAAGAGCCTCTGTAATAGCTTTGAACTCCACGCCTGAATTCTTCTTCCGCAAAACCAGAATTTGCAGAACGTAAATTTCCGGTGCTAGCTGTGTCTTGGAGATTTGTCTGCGCAAAGGCTGAAAATATAAAAGCTATAAAAACAAAAATTATTTTTTTCATTATTCTTCCGCCTTCTTAACTTCCTGAAGGTGCTCCACTATTATAGGATTTGAACTGTCGGCTTTAATAGCGCGATTTAAAAACTTTTTTGATTCTGAATAAAGTCCCATTTTGTAATAAACCCAGCCAAGGCTATCAAGACATGCCGCGCTTTCCGGCAAAATATCCAGTGCTTTTTTGCAGCAGCTTAACGCTTTTGTTAAATCCTCGCCTTCGCAAGCAAGAACATAGCCCAATCCATTTAAAGCAGTGGGATTTTCGCTGTCGTCCTCAAGCGCTTTTTCATAATAGTCAAGGCTTAAATCAACTTTTCCCTGTTCCCATGCAACGTAAGCAAGAGAAGCATAAACAGAAGCGGGCTTATATCCAGTGTCCAAAAGTTTATTCAATTCAAAATAAGCAAGTTTTTTTCTTCCGCTAAGGCAATAAATAACTGCCAAAAGATAGCGGCACTGCAAAACTCTGTCCTGATTCGGATTATTATCTTTATCATAAGAAGCCGTAACAACCTGCTCAAGGTAAAGCAAGGCATCATCGTAACGCTTTAACTTTGAATAGCAAAGCCCCAAATAATAGGCAAGCTCCACAGAATCCGCTCCGCAATCATCAGGAAGTGAAAGAAAATATGTCAAAGCAGCAGGATAATTTCCTTTTTTATATAAAGAGATTCCGTCTTTCATATAGTTTTCTTCTGCCATTTTTCCGCCTTTTATAAATTAAAATCGAATTTTATAGAAGATATATCAGCATAGCTAGGTTCGGTTTCAACAACGCTGACTGAAACAAAACCTTCCTCGCAGGCTTTGAAATCAGCTGAATCATCACCGTAAGAATGAACATAATAGTCGCCGCCGCATTTTGAAGTCAGACAACCGTTTTCACATTCGCAAAGCTCCACAGTTTCCCAATAACGCCTTATGCAAGGAACGGTAAGTTTTGCTCCCTTGTAATTTTTCATTGCAGGAGCATTTACGTTTACAAAATTTCTGTAATACTTATGCGCCGAACTTAAAACTGTAAGATTTCCGCAGAGAGAAACAAGCTTTTCAAGATTTTTACAGGCAAAGTCGGCAAGATTTTCAAAATATAAAGAACCGTTTTTGTCTGATTCATCTTTTGAATCTGAATCAATGCTAAGAGCGATTCCTGGAATTCCTGCAAGACAAGCCTGACGCGCCGCACCGCAAGTTCCAGAATAAACAATATCAGTTCCAAGATTCGGACCGTCATTTATACCAGAAACAATAACATCAATTTTTTCTGAAATATAGCTTCCGTTAAGCCCGGAAAGCACACAGTCCACAGGAGAACCTTCCAAATGATAAGAAAGGCGGCAATTTTCTTTATCAACCTTTTTTAGCTCCAAAGGAACAGCAACATTCATCTGGCTTGAAGCCCCAGATTTGTTGAATTTTGGAGCAACTATAAAAACATTGTGCTTTTTTGAAAGAGCCGCAGAAAGAACATTTAAGCCTTCAGCATTAATTCCATCGTCATTAGTAAGCAAAATATTCATATAAGGCAGACTCCATTTGCAGGTTTTACAGAATAGCATTTTGGGGAAAAGCCGAATATTTTTTCGTATTCCTCCAGTTTTTCCTTGTATTTTCCAACATCGCTGTTTCTTAAGATTGTATAGATTCCGCGTCCAAAGCCTTTTCCTGTTATTCGGCCGCAGTTTACAGGATTTCTTAAGTCGTCGAGATTTTCGTCAAGTTCATGGACTCTTTTTAAAATCCAGTCGATTTCAGGGCAGGAAATATCGTAATCGCGCATATTCTGATGGCTCCGGTTGACAGAGCGCGCAAAAGAAGAAAAATCATACTTCTGAATGGCATTAACGCAGTCAAGAACACACTTATGCTCATTCATAACGCATAAAAGCCGGCGCTTTGTATCTTCTGAAACAACACTTAGAACTTCATTGACTTCAGCCTTGTCTTCCTCATACTGCCAGCCGCCCGAAACATTTGCCTTTCGTTCCTTAAGCTCGCCTAAAAGCAAAACATTTTCCGGCTGCATAAGGCTGTCTTCGTTCCAAGTTACAATTCTAGGAACAAGAGCATCAGTCAACAAAACTGTCTTTTCTTTAAAGTTGAAAGGAACCAGCTCGCAGGATTTTTTCGCATAATCGGTCAAAACTAAATTATTTTCCTTTGAAAAAATCGCAGCAAAACTGTCCGCAGAATGATTTGCTGTTCCAAGAAAATTTTTATTCGCCCGTTCTATAACCTGAAGAATCTGATCCTGACTGCACTTCAAGCCGCAAAGTTCTCGTATAGCCCAGCAAGAGGCAACTTTTACAGCGGTTGTTATTCCAAATCCGGCAGAAGGAAGAATTTCAGAATAAATAGTAAAGTCGATTCCCTTTAATTCAAATCCGCCGCTATAAAATCCATACAAAATAGATTTTATTGAATTCGCCCATTTGTCTTCTTTTTTTAATTTCAGCGAAGAAAGATTTGTGTGCTTTTCGTCTTCAAGCTGAACAAAATAAAATTTAAATGAAGTGTCTTCTCTTAAAGACGCAGAAACATAAACAGGAAGATTGACTGCCATGGACAAAGTTTTATCTTTGAAGAACCAAGTATGTTCTCCAGCCAAATGGAACCTGCCCGGAGCAACCGCAATAACGTCCGGCTCCACTCCATATTCTTTGCGGTGCGCTTCTCTGACTTTTTCCATGATTCCCTTCCCGTTTGTGTTGATTTTTTCTATATATGACATTAAAATAATACAATGAATCAGCTGTTTTTACAAGTTTTTTGTGCAATCTTTTCTGGAGCAACTGAATCTATTTCAATTTCAAATGAAATTCTTCCGTTTGGTTCTCCGCTGACCGCGCTCCTTTGCCTTTCGCCCTTGTACATTGCAGTCTACAAATCAAAATCATACAAACAGACTTTCTGGCTTTTTTTTCTGCAGACACTTACCGTTCACTTGCTTTCAAGTTATTGGCTGGCGAATTTCCACGGATTTGCGGCTTTTACACTCGGAGCTAGCGCATTGGGAACTGCATTTCAAGGCGGATTCTGCGGAATCATAATGCACGTCTTTCCAAGCAAAATTTCAAAAAAAGCAAAACTTCAAGAACAAGCCGGACTTTGCCCGTATCAAATTTTCAAAAGAATGCTATGGTTTTGCGCCTGCTGGGTTTTATATGAATACATAAAATCGACCGGCGCGCTCGGCTATCCTTGGGGGACGCTTTTTATGGCGGCCTACAAATGGAAAATTTTTACACAAATTGCCGATATAACTGGTGTTTGGGGAATAACTTTTATATACGCGCTTTTTTCTTCACTCACCGCGGAAACAATAATGAGCCGTGAATATTTCTTACACAAAACGCAAGCCCAAAATATAAACAAACAGCTTGCGCAAGCCGCAAAATTTACACTAGCAGTTTTTGCTCTCTGCGGAATTTATGGAATAATTCAAATTTCAATTCCACGCTGGCCTGAAAAACTTTTAAACGCAGTAATCGTACAGCAAAACATAGACCCATGGGAAGGCGGAGACAAAAAGTCAATTGAAATTTCAAAAAAACTTACAAAAAAAGGAATAAGGCAGCTTTCGGAGCAAGGAAAAGAAACAGATCTTGTAATTTGGAGCGAAGGTGTCCTTTCAAAAAATTTCCCAAAAGCAGCAAATTATTACTCTCATTTTCCAGAAGATGAAAGCCTAAAGGAATTTATAGCCAGCACGCAAACTCCATTCTTAATCGGCGGCGGAGTTTCATTAGATCGAAAAAAAAGAAAAAGAACAAACAGCGCGATTCTTTTTGACAAAAACGGAATTTTTTCAGGATTCTACAGCAAAATTCAGCTTGTTCCATTTGCAGAGCGAGTTCCTTATGCGGAAAATCCAGTAATGATTTTTTTTATGCGAAATGTTGTCGGATTTTATTCAAGCCTAGTGCCAGGATTTCAATATGCGCTATTCAAAATTCCACTAAAGGAAAATCAGGACTTTGAAACGCCGCTCGACTTCAACAGAGAAAAATTCGCGGAAATAAAGCTTGATGGAAACGGAAATTCAATTCAAAAGGAAAGAATAAAATTTTCAGAAAACAATCAGGAAAATCCAATTTCATTTTTGAAGTTTTCCACGCCGATTTGCTTTGAAGATTCATTTCCGTCAGTTTGCACAAATCTTTTCAAGCTCGGAAGCGAAATTTTTATAAACATCACAAATGACTCTTGGAGCAAAACAAATTCCGCGGAAATGCAGCACTTTATCGCTTCAAGTTATCTTGCAATCGAATACAGAACAACACTTTTGCGCTGCGCAAATTCAGGATATTCCGTAGCAGTCAATCCCTCAGGAAAAATTCTATATGACTTGCCTTTGTTCACAGAAAGTTCCATGGGAATTTCCGTTCCGATTTACAAACGGCAAATTACAATTTTTTCAGTTTTGGGAAACTGGTTTCCACACATTTTGATTTTCGCAGTATTTTCATACATAATTTTTTCCGCAGTAAAAGACAGCTCTTTCATAAACAAAAAGAAAATAAGAAAATTTCTGAAAAAAGCCATAAGGAAATTAAAATGAAAACCATTGCAAAGTTAAAAATTATCCGCGGAAGCACAACAATTTTCTTTGCCGCCATTATTTTTATCTGCGGATTTTTTCCAGAACTGAACATTCAAATTGCGTCGGCAGTTCTTTCAGGCTGTATTTTGGGAGGAATCCAAGGAGCAGGCAGCGCAGGAATTTTTATAATCACACAATTTATTTTCAGCGGATTTTCTTTAGAACAAGTAGGAAATTTCACAGCAATATTCACAAGCACATTTATTTCAGGGTTTGTTTCCGGCTCTCCATCTATAATTGAAAAAAAATTCTCAGCCCAAATATTTTTCAAAGTATTTTTTGGATGCATTGCAGGATTCAGCATTTACTATTTTTTTGAAAGTTTATTCTATAAAAATCTTAACTGGATTTATTTTTTGTCCGCCGACATTTTTAAATGCATTGGAATCATTATCTTCTCAATAGCAATCCGTCCAAAACTAGCCACACTTCTATTCCCACCAAAAGAAACTGAAAAAGAAATCGAAGAACTCATAAAGAAACTTAAATAACAAGAACAGCAGTTCAAAGATGCCATTTCTGTCCGACACGGGATTTCCATGCAAGACACTGCGCGGAAAAAAAAGAAGCCCCTTCCGGAGGGGCATGAAAGCATGTATAAGATAAAAG
>OIZV01000199.1_pt1 | contig 38390 bp, 73 predicted proteins | sample 1588681 | NCBI WGS metagenome assembly OIZV01 (sample SAMN03283281) | human gut metagenome | biome: human-associated habitat; material: feces | host: Homo sapiens | place: Peru | collected 2012 | reverse complement strand
GCAAGGGTCAGATTTGCGAATTAAAAGGTATATGGGGCTATCTAAGGGGCGGGATATATCACGCTCGATAGATTAGCCCTAAAACTTTTAATTTGACATGTGATGTGAGTACATACCTAGTACCCTACGCATTGAACCCGTCATCATACCCTTGCCAATAGTTAGCATGACATAGGTCAATGATATAATCTAATGTGTGTTCTAAATCGTTTGTCCAAACAAGCTCAGATAAGTCGATAAGCTCGTTGTTAGTTATGTAATCATTATCATTAAATAACTGAGATAGCTTATCTTTTGCTGTCGCTTTGTTGTAATCATCTAATACAATACATTCAGTATCATCATCATAATGTAAACCAAGCGAACGCACTTTATAAGTCGGTAAATACAGTTCGTCGTTAACAATCATAAAACCTTGATGATAGTCAACGATATGCTCCTTAATATCATCGATATAATCTTGTGAAAATATTCCGTTACAATTCATTAATTCAATCATTTATAATACCTCCAGAATTCATTTAAACGCCCTGTAAGCCCTGTTTAACGTCTAGTGCTTATAGTTTTACCTTGAGTATAAAATATAACTATTTTGTGTGTACGAGATATAAAATCAAGCTGATAATACACCAAACAATAAACCAAGATAAGAACATGAAAAAGCTAACAATAAAACCAAGTTCGCCCGATAACAAACTAAACAATAAAATAGTTATTACTGTTGTTGCTACAGCCCATATTTCTTTATCCATAAATGTCATATATAAAACCTCCTTGCAGTTATTATAGTACATCAATAGTAACAATATGTCTAATATATAAAAGTCATGGAAACTTGTGCAAAAATCATATCGGCGATTTGCACAATATAAAACAGCCATAAACCCAGTAGTTACCTACTTTTTGCTGTTCCTTTTTGTGATTGTGCAAAAAGAAATTTTTTTTTATATTCTCTATACATATTTTCTTATTCTTATATATATATATTTTCTCAAATTATTAAGTAGAAAAGTTTTTGCACATTGCACAATTTTATTAAAAGTGCTGTCAAGCTAGGTGGTTACTGGCTTTATAGCGTGTTCACATTGTTCAATTTTGTGCAAACTTGTGCAAACACTTTGCACAATTTCAATAATGATTTTCCGTTACAATGAAAAACACAGCAAAATAGCCCTATTTCTTTTCTCTAACTCTGTATATATCTACTGTTTTATTATCTGCTTTCCGTGTATGTCTTGTCTTATATATTTGTTTATTTGTACTCACACTATTAAACATTTTCATAAAGGAATTAAATGACGTTTTTGATGCTGTTAATTCTTTTTGATTGTTATACCATTGTTTCACATCGTAAACTTCTTCCCATTTATCTATACTCATATCAAGTGCTTCAGATAATATAGGGTTAATATTCTCAATAAACATGTTAAATGCTTCTTCATCTAGGTAACAGAATTTTCCAACCTCTATTGCCTCATTAATCGCCTTTACTGCTTCCGTAATTAGCCATGATATAGCGTCTTTGGTTCTTAATGTTTTGTCTACCCATTCGTCATATTTAGGGTTTTTCTCAAACTTATGTTTGAAGTTAATGATGTTAAGTCGTGTTTTCCAAGCCGTAATATCACTATCTAATTTGATTTTAGGAAATTCGTTCATACTCATAATAATTTTTGCGTAGAATGGTAGCCCGTAGCCGTCAATACCCTTTTTCTCTACTTGCATAAGTGATAAACCCGATATTAAACGCTTTAAAAAATTAGGTTTTTCAATATACCCGCTGTCAATATCATCTGAATAATTGAATAGCTTCCCGCATGATAATACCTTATTAAAACGCCCGTTAATCTCATCAATATCGAATGTAGTATAATTTTTAGACCCATATAAAAATTGCACATGTTCCATGAATTTTGTTTTACCGCCTTGAGCTTTACCCATGAGCATAAAGGCTGTACGCAAGTTGCAGTTTACTAACATAGGATAACCAATCAACTGCAACAGCAATTTATAAACATTCTCATTGTTATCAGCTAGGTTCATAAGCCATTGTTTAACCTCGGCTTGCTCCTCAACGCCATCAATATAATCATGTGGAATATGGTTAAGAATAGCATACTCTTGATGAGTTCCAGTTTCAAACTCTAATGTGTTCACATTTAAAACGCCATTATTAAAAGCTATCCTATATTTATCTACCTCTGAAAATTTAGGATAATCGTATATATTATCAACTAGCGTATTATATACTTCCACCCTATCCTGTTTTTTTGTTTCTCTATCATATTCTTTAATTCTTGTACGCACAAATTCAGATACGTCAAACGTATAAGCGTATCCGTTCCATATAGCAATTGACCCATTTATATTGATACATGGGTTATCTTTTACCATATCCTCAGCAACCAAATAATGTAAAAATCGACCTTGTTCCGTTCTATATTTTCCTAATCGTGCTAACTTTTCACGCTTTTTCCTATCTTTTTCATCTTGTATTTTTTGCTTTTCTACCGCGTTTTCATATTCCCATTGTTCTTTAATCTCTGCTAATTGGTTAGGTGAGTAATCGCCTGTATCTTTTAGCTTTTTCATTTCAATTTTAATATTAATCATGTTACACCTCAATTCCTACTATTTCACTAGTATTAGTTATAAATATTTCACAATCACCATAATAAAACTCAATTATCTTGTTTTTATTTTGTGAACACAAATAATATATTTCTTGATGATATATATGTTCATCGTCTTTATCTTTTTCGTAATGATTGCCGACTCCGTATTGTATATCCATTAGGTCTATAGTTTCTAACCTGTTTAATTGCTTTACTTGCCCCGATTTTAAATATAATTTCATTTTGTGAACACACCTTTCTCAATAAATAAATTATACTCATTACAAATTCTATTCTCTACATTGTCAACCTCTTCTATATTAAACAGTTTACAATATAACTTATATAGCTGTTTAACCTGTTTAACCGATTTACCGACTACGTCACCATAAAAAGTGTACTCTATAAAGTCCCTCATTTGAAAGCCTCCTCATCTATCAACCCATATTGTACACACAAGTTAATAAGTTTAGTCTTATCGACGTCTTTTATAATATCATACATTTCTGTATCTGTATAGGTTTTATTCATGTACATGATACTATTTTGAATATCACCGATACTAATGTTAACCGACTCTCGTGCTTTTGTGAACACATTCTCATTAACCCAGTTAAGCATAATAGAAATATTATATGGGTCTTTTTCATAAATAGCATATACGTTCGATAAGTCCATAAGGTACTTATGACGTCCGTCACCCTCAGTAATATCCTGTAAACCCCTAGCACGTCCAAACGGGAACAGCAACCAAGGTAAAACGTCGGGACTATCACAATCAGTAATAACTGGTAAAGGCTCGCCGTCGATAATGATACGTTCATAACCTTTGTTATTGGAACACTTGTAATCACAAATAACACCAGTCAATGTTTCTTTTCTATTGCCATATGCTAATTGCTCGGACGGCTTTTTAAAAATCGCGTGTATTCCGTGGCGTGACTCTGTAATGTGACAACGAATGTGGAAGTCATTGATGATAGTGAAAAACAAATCAACATTTTTACTATCATCAATATCTACTAGTACATAATCATCAGCCAAGAACCCGCCTACTTCTTGCCAGTCGGGTTTAATCATACGGCTTTTACGTTTAGATGTCGGTACTTTATTTATTAATTCTGTATATGCTCTATAAAATTTAGTTTTCATTTTGTTTCTCCTTTGTGATAACTGATTTACTTTCTATAATTATAATACACCATGTACTCACATTTGTAAAATACAAAAAACGCATAATAAAAATGCGATAAGCGTATAACACACTTACCGCACTTCTATTAAATATTATTTTCCTGTACTACCGAAACCACCCTCACCGCGTTCAGTATCGTCTAATTCGTCAACAATTTCAAGAGATACGTCTGCAAGCGGTACAATAACCAGTTGAGCGATTTTATCATACAGTTCAATGTCCCTAATTTCTACCTCACTTGTATTGTATAATGGTACTTTAATCTCGCCTGTAAAACCGCTGTCAATTACGCCTACGCTATTAGCCATTCGTAAAGGCGTTTTACTGATACTGCTACGAGCAAACAGCAATCCAACCATACCTACAGGAATTTCTACGCATACACCTGTTGGAATAAATTCAGTATCTTGTGGAAATACTGATGTTTCTACTCTTGCTTTTAAATCAAAACCAGCGTCAATGCTATGTGCTTTCGTTGGAATACAATTCTTATCTAATACTTTAATTTTCATCTTTTAACACCTCTTGTAGTTTTTTAGAGTAATGCTCAATTTTTTCAAAATCTTGCAAGTTAGTACCTTTTTGCCTTAGTAGATATTTCAGGCAATTTCCCTTTAAAAAGCCTATAAACTCCTCTCGTGTAAAATCTTTTTCCATAATGTCCCATGGTTCAATTGCCAAGCAAGTATATTGTTTATTATTCTTTGTTGTAACGTCCTCATCATCTTTAAAAATAAATTCATACTCTTCACAACCAAGAATTATCAAGTTATTATTATCTTTTCCGTAGATAATACCTTTTGCATGGTCATAATATTCGTACTCACATTCCAAATACTTTCCATGGTCCTTTAATTCTCTGATGATAGTTCCCTTTGGTAATAATATTACGTTGTCGTTATGCAATGTAAATGTTTTACAACCTTGAGCGTTTGGCGGGTCATTCCATAACACCGCGATTGTTACGTTTTGCATTGTTGGTGTAAAATCAATAACCACACCTACAACGCTTTTATCTTTACTACAAACTAGGTCACCCTTTTTCATTATTCACACTCCTTAATAATTTGATTATATAACTGGCTATATAACGCGTATTCTGGAACATAACGCTTTTTACGGCGTTCCTCCTTGCTCGTCTTATTATAGAACACGTTATAATAAAGTGTATCCTCCCTCTTATCGGGGTCATAATATACATAGTCACGTACAGGTTCAATATCTGTAGTAGGTTTAAGCTCAGCCCCGTAAATATGGATAAAGTGAGGATATACAAGCTCACCTAATCGTGCTGTATGAATACGTTGACGCTTTACGTTGCTCATGCTATTTGGATATAGTTGAGCATGTAACACACCATTATATAATGTAATCGGTGTGATAACAATTGTATTAGGTGTTTCAATTAGCTGTTTAAGCTGTTCAAATTCCCGTTTCATTTCACCAGATTCTATACGCTGTTGATTATATCTGTTTCCGCATATCGTGATATTATGTGTTTCGGGGAACCAAATATTTAAAACATCGTCGGTACTCATGATAGGCTTATTATAAATAATACAGTGTACGCCTTTCGCTTGTAGATAGTTGAATAAGTCGGTATTGTTAGTACAAATCATTTTATACACCTCTATCTAACCCAGTACAAACATGCTGTAATCACACCCATAATTAAATAACAGCAAGCTCCAATAATTAACGCTTTTTTATCCATGGTATTTCTCCTTATTTAAAAAATCTCAACCATGCTTGAGGGTCTAAAATCATAAACCCTACTACCCATAGTGCTAAACAAATTCCAAACGCTGGTAATGCTTGAATAAATTGTTCCATGATAATTTACCTCCTATAATGTGATAACAACCAATACTGCAATAAGTAACATATACATAACACCCGTAATAATCAAATTTGACATTTTAAACTCCCTCTTTAAAACATTTAATAGCAATTAACATGATGATAATTAACACAAGTAAAGCCATACTGTTATACCTCCCTCAATCACATAGAATGTACTCACAATACCGATAATTATTTTTGCTCGTTTAGTCTTTATCCTTGCTCGCCACATGATACACGTCCTATTTCAATAAACCTAATTTTTCAGCTTGTTTTACTAGGCTCGCTACTGTACCTACTTTCCAAGCTACTTTTTTACCTGTAGGGCTAACAATACATGTTTCTGTACCTGTTACTTTGTAACCATAATTCTTGATTGTGTAGCCGTCTTTTAATTGTGCTTGTAATTGTTTTGTTGTTCTAATCATTTTCGTTTCTCCTTTTAATAATATCCTGTAGGTTTATCTCCTCCCTACATCTATTATAATACAGGATACCACGCATAATGTCCAATACTTAATTTGCATTGTTGGTATTCGTTAAAGTCATACCTTGTTTGAAATTGTACTCACATAACTTGTCTACATATTGTAGTAGTTCATCAATTTCATAATCGTAATAATAATCTGTAATTGTTTTAATTTGTGCTTGTGTTAATCTTTTTGTCATTATTCGTTCACCTCGACATGCTCAGACACATCACCTTTTACAATTTTCATATCTTGTACTACTTTATATGTGTAGTGTGTTAAATGACCTGTTTCATCGCGTTCCACTTTGGTAACTTCAGCCAATGCACATTCTTTAAATTCGCCGTCAATAGTGATTTTTTGGTTATCTTTATCTTTCGCAAAAATGACTGTTTTTTGTCCCTCATACACATGTTGAGCTGAATTTACAGATTTGTATAAGTTACCTTTATATTCAACGGCGTCCCCGATATATTGGATATTTGTCATTGTTTTAAATGGGTTATCTTTAATACTTTTTACTAAATCGTCAACTGTTTTATTATTATCTTTACCGATAACACGAACCATTTTATAATTGGTTAGTTTATCATCAGAATAACCTTTCACATATTCTACGCCGTAGTCATCGCCTGTACTCATACAATACTTGCCATTATCTAATTGTACTAAATGAGCTGTTTCTGTATTACTACCACAACCACCCATTAATAAACCCATACCGATTAGAATTGTTGCTGTTAAAGTTTTTACGTTTTTCATTTTAATATCTCCTTTTTTATTAATAACGTAATCACATCTTCTATAATTATAATACATCACATTGTATATTATGTCTAATACTTAAATTGCATACATGCTATAACTCTTTATCATTTAACCATTTAATCACCTTGATAACCCATATACCAACAGCAATTGCAATGTTACAGAATGTTAGGTCAAGCCCCCATATGATAGGGAGCGTCAACGCTAGAATTAATGTTAGTGCTTTCATATTAATAACCTCCTTGCATACAGTGCATACCTTTAAACATTTCCTTGCGTGGTCTAATTTCCCAGTCATCGCCGTTCATCTCCCATACGCAAAAGTCATATTTACTAACATATGCTAGTGCTTGACTTCTTGTTTCACATTCAATAATTTCAAGTGTTTGTTTATCATGTAATGTAATCATGTTCGTTTCCTCCTATGCTAGAAATACATCACCATTCATGTTAGCGTCTGTAATATTAATATCGTTATCATCTAAATATGTTACCATTTCCATAAAGTCTGTAAAGTGTTTAACTTGTACACCTTTGTTGTTGATTAAGTTAAAGCTGTTTAATGTTTCAAATAATTCCCAGTTCATTTTTGTTTCTCCTTTCAAGGTCTTATTCCCTTTCCTTGATTATATAATATCACACTATGTAAAAATTGTCTAATACTTGTTAGTCATTTATGATATTCAATTTTTGCAAGTATGCTTTATCGATTGGCTCGACTAATATAATACCTGTATCACCACCAAAGTCACGTACGCCCCAACAACCAACTGTCATAAGCCAATTAAAGAATTGAAAATAATTGTCAAACTCTTCAATAATAACCCCGTTCCATGTTGCTTCATAATGTTTTAATTTTTTGTTAATCATTTTTTTACCGCCTTTCTTGTTCCCTCTTCACTATTATAATACCACACCCTGTAAAAACTGTCTAATATATAAAACGCATAATAAAAATGACTAGAACGCATAATTACGTTCTAGTCTTAATCTTTTGTATTAAATTTGTTGATGATATTATCCCGTTATGCACGAGCTTATGACAATGTGAACACAATAATATTAGGTTATCATTATCAAGCCTCAACTGAGGCAATACCGATAAACTTATTATATGGTGAGCCTCACAATTATCTGTACTCCCGCATACAGCACAACGATTGTTATATAGTTGTTTTATCTCACGTCTTTTGCGTTTCCATTGATACGAGCTTCTAAATTGTGTCGACATTATTTTTCCTCCAATTCTAATGCTCGTTCAATAGACCAACCACATTTTAAACGCTTATAAACTTTCTTATATTTAATATTGTAAATCTCACACCATTCCATAAGACAATGTGTTACACCATTAAGGGTATAATTATAATTGGAACGCCTATTTCTTGCTTGCTGTTTCATGTCAACCCAACGGCAATTATCGGGGTTGTAATTTCCGTTATTATCAATTCTGTCTATCGTTAAGTTATCATTGTAACCATTCGCAATAGCCCAATTTTTAAAATTATCATATTTTAACCACTCATCACAAACGCAAAGCCATTTTGTACGTCCTTTGGTATTGTGTAGTCTGTATAAAGCAGTCAATTTACCAAATTTACGACCGCTTATATCTTTAAAAGCCACCCTTTTTCACCGCCTCTATATGTTTTTTAAATATATCAACATAATTTTTCCAATTGTTCGGAGTTTTGTGTACATCATGATGGCAATTCTCACATAGATATATACAGTTATCCGCATTGTAAATACTATTGTCACTATTATTTACCTCTCTAGGTATAATATGGTGACAATCTCTACCATTTGTTATTATACCATTACACCAACAAAGATAGCACACTAAATCTCTAGTTTTTACAAGTTTCTTTGTATGCACCCAACGAACGTCGCTTAATTGCTCCCGCTTGCGTGTATCTTTGTATTTGTTAGGGCAATCATGATTGACGTCAACTATCTTGCCACAACGTGAACAAATAATTTTACGGCTCATCGTTATGACCTAACCAAATTGCAACGAGATAAATAATATATAAGCTCAACAACCATTTTACCATATGCGGTAGTGCTACGATACAGTACATCGTCCACATAAAGCCTAAAAAGGCTAAAATATTTTTAACGATTCTTATTCTCATAATCGGCTAGTCCTTTCAACTGTTCTAATGATGTTTGTATTATCTTTGGTAATTTAATATTGCATTTCCCAGCATTTTCCAAACAGCTCAAACCCTCATTAATGATGAAATAATATGTTGTTGTTAAACATATAATATCAGTGTGCATTAATTGGTCTAATTGATGTGAAAAGGCAACAATAGATAATAATATGATTTTCTTAGCTATTCCGCGGAACATCTTCCGACTATTAAAATATAATCTCGGGTTAATGAAAGACGCCAATACACCTATAAATATATCCAAAGTAATTGCCCAAAGTAAAAACTCCAAGGCGGGGTTAATTCCGAAACAGTAACTCAGAAAACTTACAATCACTGTTACACCTATGGTTAACGTTTCGCTATTTTGCACATGTAACCTCCAATAATAAAATTACCCCGTGCAATAATACACGGGGTATAATTGCGACTTAACGGCTCTAATCGCTACGAGATGATAGACCACCTCCGACTATTTGATAAGCGTCTGCATTTTGTCAATAGCTTGATTGATATATCTTTTATCTTTTGTGTCAATAAACGCTTTTACGTCCATGATAGCACCGCTCACCGCGTCGGCTTGCTCTTCTTTCAAACCAGCACCAGTCGCGAGGGCTTTTAATGTTACTTCATTCAAAAGAACAGCAATTAAAACAGTTCTAATTTTAACCCACATATTTTACACCTCCTTTCATCGTGTAAATTCGTTACAGTCTACTTGATAACCCGCAATGTACTCATTATCAGTGTACTGCCAAGCATAGTAATTAGGATAATCGCATTGCTTAGAATACTGAGCAACCCATACAGGTATCCAAGGATAACGGCTATATAAATATGTATTATCCCATGCAAGTGAGTACGACATGTACACACCGCAATTATAAAGCCACTTGTTAACCTCATTTAGGAACGCTGTAATATTATTGGTATTTTCTAATGCGGATAAATTCCAATACTCTTCACATTCATAATCGAGCCAACATTTTAATTGCAAGTGATAATCAGTTAGTCCAATTTCTTTTAACTTATCTACCACCCATTTTCCCTCAGCCTTTAACTCTTCTACATTTTTACCTCTTGCAAAGTAATATACCCCTACCTTTAAACCACATTCAAGGGCTTGAAAAATCTGTTCCCTAGCTGTATCGGTTTCGTGCATGTTCTCGCCCAATTTTACAATAACACCCGTAACTCCCGAGGCTTTAACTTGTTTTAAATTAATACCCTCTTGATATGCTGAAATATCTATTACTTTCATTTTTTACTCCTAACTGGAATGGTAACGACAATACCACGCCCTCCATAATCTTTATATTTTCTTGTTGTTTTATTATAACACCTAGATAACATAGATTTGTATACATATCTTAAACTCTTTGATATAGAGGGGTTAGCAAACCATATTGTCCCATGTACTCACCTCCTTTACAATTAATTATACCACACTTATTAGTTAAGCGTCAAGATAGAACCCGTTAACAATTACATAGTCAGTGTCGTTAACCTCATACATATCCATAGTTAACTCAACTTTATCAACGTATAAGATAGTAGCACTACAAGCCACATGTTTAATTTGTTCGCCTTGCTGTAGTCTGTCAGCACATTTCCAAACGCCACGAGCCGTTAATAACCTTGTTTGAGGCGATACATAAATATCATTGGTATCTGTAATGATATGAATAATGTGTTCACAATCTTCATGTAATGTCATACCAAACGGCGTATGTTCGTATGCGTCGAACGCGTACTCAACTCTATGACCTACTTTTAAACTACTCCCCGCATAAAACATCGTTCCATACCTCACTTTTTTCCTTATGCTCGTTGGTATCTGTATTATAATAGCTATCAATATAATGTTTAATCATCGGCGTCAATTCATTCCAAGGTACACATGTTTCAAGCTCAACGCGTAGCCGTTTATTTGTGATACTATTTAGTGTTAATAGAATACCAGTTAAGTCACCAAATGCAAGCTCCTCGGCGTGAATAACTACGCAGTCAATCATTGTAACCTCTTCTAATAGTTCGCCCTCACATAAATGGTAAATAATCTTTTCATCATTCGTAACTTCAACCCACATGATAATTATTCTCCTTTAGGAATTAATGTCATTGAACACTCACCAGCCATAATTTTTGCGTGCCTCCAACAATCGTATACATCATCTTCTAGCATGTTGTAATACTGTTCTACATCTGCGGGAATATCCTCATCTTGTGTGATAAATTCCCAAGATAGTTCCTCTAACGCCCGTCGCATGTAACGGCAAAAATGTAAACTATCTTGATTACCATGCTCCCATATGTCTTGTAATTCGTTTAAGCTGTCAATACATTCTCTAAGCGTTGCCATAATATACCTCCTCCATAATATCGTTAATTTGTTCTTGTGAGTATTTTTTCTTTTCTTCTACATATTTATTAAAAATATTATCAACACTTATATTAAAAGTATCAGATATTTGTTTAAGATTAAAAAATTTACTCAAACACCATATAATAAAATAATGTCCTATGTTTCTATCTCGTTGAAAATTCTTATAATTAACTCCCAAATCATCTGCCCATTCTTTCATTGTTTGTGTTTTTCCGTTATATGTCAAATAAACATTATTTCTCCTATTGTTGGCTTGTTGTTTCCTAGTAGCCCAACGGCAATTATCGGGGCTGTAGTTTCCGTCATTATCTATTCTGTCTGCTGTTAAGCGTCCAAATTTTTGACCGCTTATGTCTTTAACTTCGCCTTTTTTACTCACTTTTATTTTACCTCTTTCCAAACAAAGTATAAACCACTTGACGGCGATTTTCTTTCACGCAATGGTAATTTATTTTGTAGCTGTTTACCTATGCTGTAACGCCCAACGCCTGTATTAAATTCTGCTTCCTTAATACTTATGTACTCACAAATCTTTTCAAAATCTAAATCGTAAACTTCAATTATTCTATGCGGTGTAGGCTTATCACCCTCCCAGCGATAATAATATTCTTGACGCGGTATTTCCGTTCCTCCTCGCCGTTTACATTGGTTAATGATGTACGGGGCTGTATCGCCCGTGACTTCTGAAGCTATTGATGAGTTCGGATACGTTCTAATAATCTTGTTAGTATACATATCAATTTTAATAACTCGTTTCGACATTTCATACCTCCTATGATTTAATTGTACTACGATGTACTCACAATGTCTAATATATAAAACGCATACATGATATTACTTTCCGTAAATACCTCTAAACCATTTCAGACCATTTCTGAACGCCATTATCCCATAACCCAATAATGTGATAACCTTGTTTGTCTTTTTTATCTCTTCGTATTTTCCGCGTTGTAGCCGTAATTACCTTTCCTGTATCGGTTATATAATAGTGTTTGTATCCTTTCACCTTTTTTACATGCTTCATAAATTTCACCTCCTATATATCTTGCTATTGTTTTGTATGCTTCATCAATATACCAAGATTTATTAAGCCATGCGGGACATTTCATATCTCGTATATCCTCATTAATGATTTTACATCGTTCGGGGCAACCCGCGAATTTCTCTTTGTTCTTGCCCTCTTTTTGCTTATATACACAGCCGTCTTTTCTGCTACGGCTTGCGAATACTCTAAATACTTTTCCTTGCTGTTCCTCGTCACCATGTAACGCCCGTACATATGACCCCATGAGTTTATATGTTTTCATGAATGGGGCTAACTCATTAATGCTATTGATGTACTCCTCGGGCGTTATACCATGTACAAAGTATTCTGTTACGGCGTCTTTTACAATCGGTAAATCATAGTCACATGGTTTAGACTCTTTCACCGCCCCGCCTTTACGCTCTATCTTGCCATTATCGAAAACAGCAATATAGTTATTTACATCGGCTTGAGCAATAAAAGTAGTATAGTCATATTCCATTGTCATTTTAGTTCTTTTTTCCCATGCTTTAACTATCGTTTTAACTTCCTCCATACGTTCTATTGGAATACGATATACTAACCCGTCGGTATTTGCAACCCGACTCACATAATTTACTATCTTATGTGTTTAGACTATCTCTTATGACTTTCATCATCGCACCACTTCCCCGTATGTATCAATAATACGGGTACGCCTATCGGCTAGTCGTTACACTTTAATTTTATTGAGTATCGGCGTTTATATAATTTCCCTTTTTTCCAAGCATTACGAACACCAAAGTAACTGCTATCTAATGCGTCCGCAATTTCACTTAAACACTTATATTCATTTTTTTCATTTGTTAAAACGTCCAATACAATGAACCCTTTGTATTTGGAATGATTTTCACGCGTCGCTAAACCTGTACGCCAAGCGTGAGCGATGTTCTCTTTTTGTGTAACCCATTCGAGATTATCAACAATGTTATTGGCTTTATTCCCGTCTTTATGGTTTACTACAATATGTTTTTCGCTAGGTTTAGGTATAAACGTTTCAGCTATCACTTTGTGCCATTGTATCATTTTACATTTATTATTATTCCATATTTGTATACGATGATACCCGTCATAATTTACTTTAGGCGTTAAAAATTTTTTCATTCGCTTAGAGTAAATACGTCCGTCAGTGAAAGCGATATAATTTGTGTTTAATGGATATTCTTTGTACTTCATAGTATAACCTCCTTATTACCCATACTTGATTTAATTTAATTATACTACTTATACAAACTATTGTCAATAAAATTCTTAGCTCGGTATTGCCCTATAATTTAGAGGGGTTCACCGATAGCACTATTTATAATAGTACACCCTTGATAAAGGTTCAATGCGTTTTAATTCAGCCATTGTGTTAACTGAATGAGTTCAAATTGTTCTAAATCTTCTATCAACTGTAACAGCATTAATTGCCCGTTGATACAGACCTCACGCATGCGACGAGGGTCGAACATATTTGATAATATTTTATAGCTTCCGTCTTCTAATTGTTTACCCGCCCCGCTTTGTCCGTATGAACCATTAATAGCGATTTTCAACGGGGCTTGTAATGGGTTCTTTTCTTTTTTATATTTTAATCTCAATTCCATAATATCCTTAAATTTCTGAATGCTAGGAACAGCACGGGTCAAGAAGCCCCATTCAGTCATAATATGAGGGTAGTAACTTGCAACGTCAATATGCACGATGTACTCACAATCATTTATAGTATGAATATAATTAGGTACTGCACCATGTAACCCGCCTAACGCGAAAACATGAGGGACGCCGTACAGCTCACATTCATATTTTGCTGTTGCGTCTTTTGTTTCCCGTAGACTATCGAAAAATTTCAATACATCTTTATGTTTATAATCGTAGTCCTTTACGCATTGATTATATTCAAATTGCCACTCTTCCCGTAACATTTCTATTGGTAGTGGTTTAGCTTCCAATATTTTTGCTGATAACTGAGCCTTTGTTTTTGATAGGTCTGATAATGACCCGTGTGATAGTTTAATCAAACCAAGTTGAGCCTCAAATTCCTGTTTATTGTGCATGAATACCAACGCCGTATTATACACATCAGATTTACAATATTCGATGTTAGACGCCCGTTCCTCATCTGTTAAAGGTCTATCAATATTAAAGTCAATTTCCGTTTCTCTAATATCAACACCGAAATAAGATTCTAATTGTTTTAGGCTTTTACCCATAATCATGCAGTCGTATAAGTTAATATCTAGTTTCGTCTTGAACAGCAACCAACCTTGCCCGCCATTAATAATATAGTCATTGACTAGTTTCGGGTTAATACCCTCTATAATAGCCTGTAGGATATAGCGGTCATAGTTTTTACAGTTATATCCTATCCAAATATCTTGCTGTTTCTGTTCGTAAAACTCTATCATTTTTTGTCTATCGTTTTCAATAATTGTGTATTGCTCAGTTTCCAAATCAAGGGCAACAAATAACCAATCATATCGAAAACATTCGAAGTCAAATACTAGCATTAATATTCGCCCTCCTTAACGATAACGAAATTCAACTTATAACGTCCACAGTCCCAAGTATCTAAACAATAACCATTCTTAATTACTGTTAAATGCCCATTAACCATACACATCATATTAACATCTTCCACGCCGTCAAATTTATGTAGATTATTTAAGAATTTAGACAACGTCAATTTTTCTGTAACTTCTCTAACCTCATAGCCTTGTTTAATCAACCAAGGCAAAAACACGTTACATTGATTAGGTTCGCGATTATCGCCAGCGTACTCACATAATGCGTCGAATACGTCCCAATAGTTCATATCTAGGGCGGTACTAACCGCCCTAATAACACAATCATCTATGTTTTCCCCATACGGGTTAGCGTTGTATTCTTTAAACCATTTCATTTTCTTTCACCTCTACAATAATCTTATTCGGTTCATCTTGGTATACTTTATATATCGTCTTATTGTTGACCTTTAACCAGTTATTAACATCGATAATTGTTGGTGTGATGTACTCACACACATTTTTTTCTAAAATATAAAACATATTACTCATCCTCGCTTCTATAATATACATTGTTAGATTTAAAAGCCATGCGATACTCTTTCACTAGGTCGCAAGCCTCATAAGTATTTTTTGCTGTATCGATTACTTCTTTGTTGTAAATAATTTCGTACATTTTAAATCTCCTTTCAATATAACCTCTTTACAGTTATTATAATACATCAAATATAATATGTTGTAAAGTGCTAAATGTGCATAATAAAAATGCGGTGAACGCATAACACGCTCACCGCTTATATGTTTATATATTAACCCTCAAACACATCATTTACATATAGGTTTTTAAACCCGCTTTCAGAAGTCTTTTGTACTACCTCAAACGTACAATTTTTAACATCTGCAAATACAATATCAACTTGAGTACTCAAATCATCGAAGTCACCTGTAAACTCAACTTCTTGAACAGCACCTAAAGAGTTAAGAAAATCAATAGCACTCTTAACCGCAAAACTATCATTACGCGTACCTGTTAGTACTTTGTTAACCCATAAACGAGCGTTCATAAACTCGCCGTCTGTAATTTTAAAACTACCTTTTAACATTAGCTTATCACCGACTTTATTGGTACCTAATTCCAAAGATACAATATCGCAAGTATATTGTCCGTCTGTTGGCTCTTTGTACTCACGTTTAGGTTTTTCTTGTTGTTGAATTTCCGCAATATCAGATTTATATTGTTCCAAGTTCATATTAAAATTAGCAAAATTAGACATATTTATTACCTCCTATGTCAAACAATTAAATTACAATACTTGTATTATATCAAAATGGGCAAGTTTCGTCAACCTTAATTTTTCTACGGTTACGGCGTACAGGTGGCCTTGGTTGTTCACCGCCTGTAGGTTCTAACGCGTCGGCGTCCTTTGTATCGTCAATAGCAAATAAACCATTTAAAGCATATTTACGAGCATAACTACTTGCTGTTCCTGTCATTTGCGACGGACTTTGTCCTTTTAGGTTCATAGCTTCCCTTGCCATTGCAGTTGTATCAACTGTTAAACCGCTTTCACAGTCTAATAGGCTTGCTGTTGCTATAACATAAATGTCTTCACCTACTGGGAGCAAATCGTCCGACAGCAATATAGATACATTATATTTTTTTAACAGTGGTTTAACACCCTCCAATATATCAGAACATGAACGATAAAAATAACCTCCGAACGTGTTTTTCTGATTTTTAGGGGCTTTTAATTCCACTTGTATTTTATTTAATTTTTCGTAAATAGTCATACATTTAAACCTCTTTCCATTCTAAACAATTTAGCCTCGTGTAATGTCCTAAACCTGTATGTTTTTCCGTTGTATTGTGTGGTATATTTTGATAATAAACCTTTTGTACAGTTATCTTTATAAATACCTACACAACCCGTTATAGGGTTCTTATCATGTCTATTAATAGCATTTATTCTAGGCGGTACGTCACGCAAATTCTCTTTTCTATTATCCAACCTATCCCCATTAATATGGTCTATCATTTGTATAGCTTGCTTTTTATGATATAGATAGTATAGAATTTGATGTACTTTTCTATATAAACCTTTTATTTTTATAGTTTTATATCCGCAATAATCAAGAGGCTGTTTTCTATGGTTATTTCTATCTAGGTCTATTAGTTCGCCATTTTCATTATATGTAAAATGCTCAGATAAGTATTGTTTAAACTCGTCGGACCATTCTTTCATTACACGTCACCTCGTTTATAATTCTTTACAGGCTCTACAAAACGAGCTACGTACAAGTCTGCACTATGTACAATATACAAAAGTTCAAATATATCTAGCATAGCCTGTCTATTTTCCGCTTGATAAAAGCCGTCATGATTTATGATACATACTTTTTCATCTTCCGTCATATCGACAAATTTCGATAAAGTTAATACTGACCTCATTGCGTGATTTTTGATACGCAATTTAGGGTTTATCTTAATCGGCTTTGTACCGCTAATGTTCCCGCTTTTTAAGGTATTAGGAACGTAATATTCATCACCTTTTAACCCGCTTTTGCCTAGTATCATGTGTTAACGCACAAAAAATTACGCTTTCACGGGTAACTGTAGATTTAAAATTTTCCCATAGTGTTAAAGCATAATCACATACGTTTAAACTATGTTGTAATAAGCCCCCGTCCATGTTTAAGTGATAACTGCTACTTGCCCATGCAGTGTAGAAGTCACTATCTCTGTAATATTGGATAAGGGCTTTAATGTTATCTTTACACGTTTCCCTCAATAGGTTTTCAAATCGTTCAATGTTATTCAATTACACCACCTCTTTCCTTGTTTAACGCTCTTGATTTATATGAATATGGTTTTCTTGTTGGTGTACCAAAGGCTCTATCTGTTGCCCAACCATTATGCAACCTATATTGTATAGTTCTATAATCTACATTAATATGTTTACATATAGCCCTAGCTGTACCTGTAAAACCTTTATATGTATACGAGGGTTTTAATATTTGTTTAGTTTTCTTTTGTAATGGTGTGTCTATTGCTTTTTCAACGTCCCATTTCAAATTAGTTAATCTATACCAAATTGGTTTATATGGTAATTTTAAATCTTTACACAATCTTTTTAAGCATACTTTACACCCGTGATATACTACATACAGTGTATCAGTTTTGTTTTCTGACTGTTCCGTTTGTGTGATGAACCTACAATTATTAGGTTCATAATTTCCGTTAACATCTATCCTATCAAGTGTTAACCCGTCTTTATATTTGTTGTCCTTATACCACCTAATATAGTTATCAAATTCCAGCCAATCATTACACACTGTTACACCTTTACCGCCATACCATTTATAAGCGGTTGCTTTATTGTTAGTACATCTATAAATCATAGCCCGCCATATCGCCCGTATGCGTTGATACTGTTCTATTGTAAAGCCGTAATAATATTTATACTTCGACTTCATTTATTACCTCCTCAATTCGTTTAGTGATAAAGTCCCAGTCCTTAGGATATATAAGGTACGCCTCACATTTCCAATTATTCATATTATCAAGTACTTTTAATTGTACCCGTGATGGTTTACCTCTAACGTCTTTTAATTCAACGTCAATGGAATGACCTTTTATACATATGTGTAAATCAGGTAGCCCGTTAATCGTGAACGTACTTCCAAACCGCTTCTCATAATACCCTATTGGCTCGGCTTTTATTTTCTGTTTCGGCGTATTCGGTGGATATATTCCCCGTGATTGTAGCCATTTTTTAAGTCTGTTTTCTAGGTTTTTCTCGCCCGCTATAATATCACCTCCATATATGATATTATATATTAGTGTACTCACGTTGTCAAGACTTTTCAAATAACTTTAACGTATAGTCACGTTTTAAATCTAGCGTGTTATATATTTTTTGTTCGATACTATTCGATGTGATGAGTTTCCAATAACAGCAGTTTAAGGACTGTCCTATCCTATGAATACGCTTTTTGCTTTGTTCATAAAAATCACTCTTAATGGGCGGTGAGTAATAAATTATCTTATTGGCTTTTTGTAGATTGACGCCACTTGAACCGCTTTGAAATTGCACGAGTGTAATACTGTTATTATCATTGTGATAACAATTCAGATTTTTTTCACTTCCATTGATAAATGATAAGGGACGCTTCAGTTTTGATACTAATTGTACTAACAATTCTAACTCGCAATTAAAGTTATAGAATATAATTAACCTATCCTCTGTACTTTCAATAAGAGTTTTAAGGGCTTCTATCTTTTCCTTGCTGTTGCATAACTGTCTGAGATATAACATATCTGTTGCGGGGCTAGATGATAAGTATTCAATGTCACCACAATCAACATAGCCGTCTTTACTGAATGTTTTATAATATTTAGACTGCTTAATCGATATATCTATAAAACGCTGTTCCGGTAACTCTATTACTTCATCGGTCCTCATAAACACACACCCTAATTCTCGCATGGTATTTTTAAGCTCATCGACGTTTTTATATGGCGATGACTTCGACAACACACGGAATTTCACCCCGCCTTTTTCCATATCAAAAAAATTACAATATCTATCCTCATATGAGCGTTTATTCATATGTAAACCAAGCAATTTGAGTTGTGTATACAATTTATCATATCTTGCATTACTGCACGGAGTACCACTCAATAATATTAAATTTTCAAACTTTAATTTACAAATACCCTTACTTTGTTTTGATGTATTATTCGCTATCGCTTGACTTTCATCAAGAATAAGAGTATAATTTTTAAGTTTAAGTAATTCGGGCTTCCTCCAAGCACTTTCATAATTAATAACACCCATTTTCAACTCTTGAGTATCATTTATAAATGATACTAGCTGTTTCTTATTGGTTAAATTATATACTCGATATTCCTCACACCAATCTGCAAAAGTATTTTCCCATTGTTGTATAACAGATTTAGGGCAAACAATCAATATTGGCTTATGATATGACGAGGCTTTAACAGCACCTGTTGCAGATTTACCTAGACCCATATCTAAATACATTGCACATTTATTATAGGGTTTTAATTGCTTTAATACGTCCCTTTGGTGCTTATACAGTTGCATATACAATCACCCTCATATTATCATCTTCCCTTTTTAATTCTATAGAATAACCTAAACTTTTACAAAGTATTTCTACACATTGCACAAGCTCAAGAATAGTACTGGCTGACCACCTTTCGCCGTCGTGCATGCGGAGCCATTGTCTAATAAAGCCAGTTATGACTGGGCGTGTGTTCACATTAACCCCGTCTAAATCAAATCTCATACTACTTAAATTTATAAATTGCCATTTATCCATATTAAGCCTCCTACATACCTTTTACTGTATCCCAAATTTTACAAATACTATTAAACACCATTTCACCTTTCATGAATTTTCTAATAGTTGCTTTGGATAAACCAGTTAATTTTACTAAATCGTCAATAGTTAACCCTAACTCATTAACCTTATTAATTGCTTGTTCTTGAATGTCATATACTGTCATTGCTGTTTCTCCTTATTTAATAATATCCTGTAGGCTTATCTTTCCTACAACATTATAATAGCATACACTGTATAAACTGTCCAATATCAAAAACGCATAATAAAAATGACGGGAACGCATAACGCTCCCGTCAGATATATTATTTCCAACGTCCCCATACAAACACACTAGCACCAAGGCTATCATCAACACTTGCTTTAAAGCCTGTAGTTGTTACATTAGAAAAGGCTACTTCGTATGTAAAGTTATATAAATCTTCGCGTGTTTCTGTTGGCATTTGCGAACGTTTATCACGATTGCCAACAATGATTGGTGGCTCAATAAACGGCTGTAAAAATGTTACATCTATAAATTTTCTCGATACAGAGTCAGGATAATAAAAGAACATTTGTATCATTGTCCCGTTTGAGTATTTTATATATTTTGCTCCATATTGTTCACTTGAACCCTCATCGATAACATACATAGGTGCTACATTTTTTACAGTAATATCACCAGTAAAGTTACCGCCAGTAATTTTCATATAGTCAAGAGGTACGTTGATTTGTGTATCGTCCTTTTTAGTAAACGTTAAGCCCTCATCTGATTTGGTTACATTCTTAACGTAGTCCAAACCGCCAACAGCAGTATCTAAAATATCCATGTTTTGATTAAGTACACGAATATCAGCATAGTCCGCCATTTCGGGCTTAACTAGATTTAAATTAGGTGTATTAGTTGCCATTATTTCAACTCCTTAATTTGTTGTAAAATGTTAGCACGTAACGCCATAATACTTGTATGATAATCGTCTAATTCATCAGATGTCATTGTTACGAGTTCGCCGTTTACTACAACGTCTGTTGTATCGTCCCCGTTATCACACATAGACGCCACGTCTAACTCAGTAATTTGTGTGTTCACATCTTTTAATTGAGCCAACAGCTCAGCTTTTTTACCAGCGTTTAATTCTGCTTGTGTCGGTGTACAGTCGACCACCTCATAATAATCTCCCATATCCTTGATAGTTTTGTATTGGTGGTTATTACACCATGTAGCAAGCTCAGCGTATTTCTCTTGATTAAATTCGCTTTTATACATTTTAGTCCCTAGCATATTTCACCCCGTAGATTTCTACCATATCTGTGCTTTCTAAATCTAACGTAAATAGAGTATCAGTTGAAGTTTTTGTTTGTGTTCCCCATGCTTTATATGGTCGCACTACCCACATACCTTGTCCGTGAGCGGAAGCGCCTGTTATCACAACACTTGATAAATTATTCATTGCCCATTCTAGTTCACCACAATCAATTACATTATATTTTACATAGTTAACTGCATTACTCGTTAATGATAGAATTATCAATTTATCAAAATTCTTAAATGACTCCTTGAGATAAATGTCACCCTTTTCAAAATAGACAACACTATAATTACTGTTAAATAAACACCAATTATAATATGTTACGTTTGTACTCACACCATTTCTAATAGTTGATACTGTAGTTTTTTCTGTATTGCCTCTAACTGTTGCCATTTTATCAAAATCAATCAACGGCGTCAAGATAGGCGATTTGTTACAGAATAAACGCCCTACATCTTTACCATTGTTTGTGAGTACACCTGTAAATTCCGTACCACCCGTTACTGTACCGCCTGTAATAGGTAGATAATTTAATGATACGGGAATAGTATCGCCGTTGCGTTTAATGAATGTCAAGCCGTTATCGGATGTGTTCACATTCTGTACATAATCAAGCCCGTTGATTTGAGTATCAAGGACGTCCATATTCTTATTCAGAAAATCAACGTCGATTGTATCATCATAGTCGGGCTTATACAGATTGTAATTTGTTGTATATTTCATTAATATTTAATCTCCTCGTTTAATGTATTATCCCATGTTCTACTGTTCATATATTTCCATGTTTTACCTTTTCGGTCTGTTGTTTTTGCTGTTCTCCATGACATGTTAATAGTGTTCCATTGATAATTATTTTTAGCCTTGCCCCAATTCAAGTCCGTAAAATAATCACGCCAACGATTTTTCTCATATACCCAATTCATAAGCATGTGAGCTGGGAACACTACAGCATTATCTTTATACCATGCGTTATATGTATCATCGCTGTATTTATTTTTAAACCCTAAACGAGCTGTATATGTTACTTCAGCGTCCCCGTTATATGATACTTTAACAGCATTATCAAAATAACGGCTTGCCAATTTCTGTAATGATTGTACTGAACATTTTTCGTAGGCTTTCCACTTGCTTTCAATCACGTTGCGTCTATCGTTAATATCGGTTAGCGGGTCAAGTCCTAAATCATATTCATAATTTAAACAGCCGTACTCGTTAAGGCTAGAAAAGAAGATATTATTATAGTTATCATTGTTTTTATTATCTTCGGTATTATATACTGCATAACCGCTGTCATATAACGTATTAATAAATTTATCTTTTCTATACAAAGTAGGTAATGATTTAATAGCTCTATTCATACCATACACCACTTAACACACCGCATGCGTCATTTTCAATCTGAATACTATTATGAGCGTCATTCAATAACAATTCTTTAAAATCGGTAACGCCGTCAATATCGATAATTAAAGCCCCGATTTTAGCAATAGATATATAGTCAGTATTAAACGCTGATTGTCTGATATATCTATCTATAGTATCCTTAATTTCTGCTTTTAATGTACTCACATCACCACTAAATTTTACGCCTTTAATAGTGACTTTAATAGGCGTCGTTTTAGCACTCACCACTGTTGTAACAGCTCCGATAGTAGCAACCCCCGAGCCGTCCCCGTTCTTGTTAGGGTCGATATAATCTTGTACTAATTTTACAACATTGTCCGAGGCTGGTTTATAATCGTTACCGATGATAATTACTTTTACAGTGTTTTTCCCGTTCCAAATCGGAATACATCTAGCACCACCAACGCCCGCGACGCTGTTCGCCCATGCGATATATTGATTACAATTCACGCCGTTAACAGGGTTACGCAAGCGGTCGAAATAACGAGCGAGTAGGCTTTCGTCCGTTTCAGTATCATAACCGCCTGTAGTAGGTTCATCGTTTGTAATTTGGCTAATACCAGTAATAGTTTTTGGTACTACTGTAATTGTACCCGTACCTACATTACCGACTAAACCGCCCTCTGTACATTCGACTAGAACATAGTCACCAGCGGTTACGTCTTTTGCTTCTAAAGACTGAAAATAAATATCATTTTCTGTTGCGAATAAGTCAGTTTTTAAAACTGTACCTTGCCCGCTCACAATCTTAACACGTCCTACTGCTTTAACGCCTGTTTTACGAGTTAAGCCTGTACGCTCCTCTATCACTTTTTCTAAATCTGAACCGCTTAAATTGCGTACAGATTGTTTATTTTTTACGTCCTCTATTTTTGCGTCTAATTCATCAAGAGCGAAAGAGAAGCCTCTTGTAATATCATATACAGGATAACCCTCTTGTTTATTCCATTCGTTCGGGATATTCTGTAACATGGTATTATGGATAGTATCAATACTCAAGTTTTATCTCCTCTCCTAAATCTGTAATTGCTGTAAACGAAAACGTCCCATTATTAAATGAGAAGTCTTGAACCTCGGTTACATGTTTACAACCATTAATAATTCCGTCATGTAAACGGCGGATAATCTCAGATACCTGTACGGAACGAGGAAGCCTATAACCAATCAAGTTGCTTAAATCTAGTCCAAAGTTATCGGAATAGATAGCGTACTTATTAAGTTCCACACGGATAAATAATTCTATCCATTGTTTAACAGCCTCAACCCTAGTACTTTCCTGTACGTTTCCGTTCTTGATTACGAATGAGTTAGTTTCATAATCAAACAACAAAGAACGCTCACCGCTTTCGGTAGTATTTGAAATTACATCTTCTACGTTATAGTCTATTTGCGGGAACATATATAATCATCACCTCCTAACACATACTATTATACAGTATTGTACTAACAATGTCAACTATTCAGCGTGAGCGTTACATCCAAGTACGTTCCTTACTACATCAACAATAAAAAAATGTTGCTGTATCGCATCGGGAATCACTAGAACCAAGTCACCAACACGCCAAACCTCGTCCAAGTGAATTGAACCGTTTGACTGAATTGTCCCGCTACTACTAAACGAACCCGAGCAAGGATGACACGATATACTAGCGTTACCCGACTCTTGATATTGGCCTGTATGATTTTTGTACGTTGTTTCACGTTCCAAGATTTGATTACACACATACAGCTGTTCGCCTTGTATCATAAATTGCCCGTTTTGTATAGATACAATCGGCGGACTAACTGACTCAACTTTTCCTAAACACGCCCCGAGCTTTGTCGTAGGGTTATCACGTTGGCGGAATTGTTGAGCTAATGAATATTCCCATGATTCGCTCATTATTCTTTATCCTCCTTAGGTGGCTCACTGCTCCAAGTATGCGTAACAGGTGCATACGATTTAATGAGCGGTAATGATTGAATAACGTCCAAGATACTAACCACGTTAATTTTATCTTCATTTACGCTATTAGCAAAGGTCCATAATTCTTGTACATCTAAATCTTTCCAGTCTGTATCAGTAGGCAATTTAAAGCGTTTGTTTTGTGTAAATGTATCTAAACTGATTTCCACAATACCGCCCGTCATAACGTAGTCAGCAAGTGTAGTATAAATTACATTATTTACTTTCAGCATTTTCGTCCTCTTTCTTTATTTCACACTCCATGGTATGTAGTGAGCCATTATAATTGTGAGTACAATGTTCTACCAAATATTGCCCGTATAAACCTATTTCGGGCTGTTCAAACTGAATAATACGTCCGCTACGAATATAATTATCACCAAGTAGGGTAACAGTCGCTTTTTCAAAAGTTTTAGATAACTCTTTTAATTTTGTATCTGCTATCTTTTGAGCTTTTGCTTTTTTCTTATCGTCTACTTTTTCATAGTGAGTATACTGTCCGTACATCTTAATAGACTGCTCATTTTTAGCTTCAGCATAAACTGTTGTATTCTTTTCAGATGATGAAATAACAACAACCCTATTAGCTAAATTATCTATGCTTTCGTCATAACTAAAATCAGATACAAGCGGTTTAGATTTCCAAATCATTTTAAGATTATTCATAGCATTAACATACAAGCTCCCGTAATTGTACTCACGGCGATATTTTAAGCCAGTATCATTTGTTGCTTGTTTTAATAAATCATCGATAATATTCGATATTGTGTCACCGTTATATATTTTAGTGATTTTTGTAGGAATATCACAGTCTACCTTACATGGGATATATTCTTGTGAACACAATTTCTCAATACATGATTTTACATCTAAATTATTAAATTGTATTTGTGCTTGGTTCTTATTTAGATAAAAAGCGTTATCAAAGCATCTCACACTGTATGAGCTTATGCTGTTTCGTGATAGTGTTATAATCTGACCTTGGAATATCTGCTCATCATTATCAAATAATATAATTGTGTTACCAGTTCTTAATGCTGTAAATTGTGTATAACCATCGTACACGTGATTATTTACAAAATCAAAGTTAAGCTCAACACCAAGCGAATCAATATTATCTGTACGGGTAACATTTCCACAAAACGAGGATATGTCTATCTGTTTATCCTCTTGAATTACTACAACTTTCATCATGATACTAAACCCCCACTTATCGGGTCATACGTACGATATTCAGAAAATTCTATATTGACGTAATAATCATTTGTATTATCCAAAGAATAACTAAAATTGTCAATAACTGCAAGCATATTTAAATATGTATTGTCCCCTCGTGTAATAATTAGTCGGAAAGGTTTGTCCTCTAAACGTGAATTATTAATAAAGTTAATAATATCTTGTCCGTTCGTTCCCCTAGCAAATGGATATTTGCTGTTGTCACTGGGACATAACAAATTATCAAACGAAATTTTCCGCAACCCGAGCAACCCAATTGTACTGATGTCACCTATTACAGATTCGAACACATCATTTTTTTGCTCACATTCTATAGTAGGAAGCGTAGCCGGTGGAACGGGAAAAGTAATACTATCTCCGCCCTCTTGTAGTAAACAAATCTCAGCTCTTTCAACTACATTGCTACCACTCAAGAAATTACGATAAATATTCAATAAATTTTTTAGACTTAGTTTCATTAAGTCACCTCCTTTACAGATACTATTATATCACACATTACATATAATAATCAACCTTATTTTGTACTCACATTACATATAAAAATAAAAGACGGGCAATAAAGTATATCACCCGTCTATAAAATTACATGCTTTGTGCTAACAATTTGAAATAGCTAATTGTATACGGCTAGAAATTGCTTGACCGATTTGGTTTATAAAGTCCTCGTTTCCAATTACATTCCCTTGAATAGTTACTGGGCAATTAATTGAATAACCGCTTCCCATTTGTTTTGAAATATCGTTAGGAATGATTTGAGTACCATTTGGCAAGTTTAAAATTTCCCCGCCATGTTCACCGACTTCCGTTAAACCGCCAGCGAAATAATTTGTACCTGTTGCGTGTTTTGATAATTGTTTCTTCCAATCTTCAACACTCATACCGCCATTTTGCCATGCTCCAACCGCTGACGCGTGGTCTGCGTCAAGTTGTACCCGTGCTTTTGCAGATTGTTCATAATAACCGCCTATTTTTGCAATTAATTCTGCAAAAGCCAACGCACAAGCTGTTGCAGTTGCAGTCAACCCTACTAATACACCCGCCGTTGTAGAAGCTACACTACTAATACCAACAATAGCACTTCCAACACCTTGACATGCTACTTTTAAACTATTCGCAACGATAACAGCTTTACCCATTACACCCGCACCAAATAATAACGATACTATCGGATGAGCTTCTAAACATGCAAGTCCGACGCCCGTAATACCTCCGCCAAGCTCATCGGCTTTTTTAGCCATGTTATCTATATTGGCGGTAGCGTCAACTACTACTTTATCCAATGTACTAATGAAAGTGGCGTTCGGGTCATTTCCATAACCCATAAGTGTTGAGAATAAATGTCCTACTGGTTCATTGAGGTCAGCAAGTCGACCCTTAAGCGACTCACATTGTCCCTCGAATGTTTTAAGGTATTCAGTACTAGCCCCTTTGTTGGCTGACTGCTCAAACGCTTTCCATACTTCAGCTAATCGTTCACTTTCCGTTTTACCTTTACCTAATAAATCAGCGTTTAATTTATATTGTTTCGCTAGAATTTTAGCCCTTGCACCAGTCTTAATATATGCACTCATAGCGTCCATTACATTTTTCTGATTATCGCCAGTGTTTCGTGCAATATCTTGTGACATAGCAACAATATCTTTAATGTCCTTTTTCCCGAACCCTTGAGAAATTAAACCGCTAATATTGGCAAGTGTATCCTCATCACCAAAGGCTGTAATATCTTGCTGTTTACTTGCGAATTGTTGCCACTCTTTTAAATCTTGTGACGCCTGTTGAGCCGTAGCACCTTGAGCCATTATCGCCCGTGTTACTGACTTCTCAGCCTTAACTTGAGTTTCATATGCTCCGATTGTACTTTTGACAAAGCCAGCAACAGCACCCGTTACAAAAGCACCTTTCATGATATTCCCGACGGATAAGAATGATTTTCCGAGGGCTTTTGCTTTACCCGATGTTTTTTGTAGATTGTTATTAATGTTACCTAATTTAGGACTTACGCCGTCCTTAAGTGACATTAATAAATCTATTGTTTTTGCCAATATATCACCCCTTTAAATCATATAATAAGAATCCTAAAGCAAGTGTTTTTTCTTCATATGTCCAATTAATCATCTCATCGAACGTATGTCCTTTATCAAAATAGTATTTATATAGTACTAAATCGTCAGACCCGCCGTTCTTTAAGGCTTTTTTACTGTATCGACATCTTTCGTTTGTTGGTTAACATACTGATTTAAAATCTCACCATAAAAAGCGTATACTTCCATAGGTTGCAATAATTTACCTACAATCTTGAAAGGGTCGCCGTGGTGGTCTACAGCACCTAGGGCATGTTCAAATAGCGGACAACATTCATAAATGACTTCTTGATTGCGTTCAAACGCTCCAAGTTCCGTATCAGTATCGTGATTTTCGTCAATATTTAATAATTGCCCGAACGGAATTTTGTGACATTGATAAACATTATCATTCAATTTTACTTCAAAATTCGTGTTTTCGTTACCCAAACGGCTTAATAATTTTTCTAATGTGTTCATGTTATTATCTCCTTAAAATTTTTTAATTAACTCGTCAAACGCTTCATTTACCGCTTGTATAAAAGCCTTATCTGCTTTATCTTGCGACTTCTCAAACGCGTTTAACCCTTGCTTATGATATTTTGAAAACGTCGGTTTTTCCAAGAAGTGTGCTTTACCATTCTTATTGTACGCCCGAGTTTTCCAAGTATTGTCAACCTGTACTATTTTACCGCCTTTATAGGTCCTAAGATAGGACTTTCCATGTCCGTTATTACGGCTTTTTGCTGTTGCTCGGGCTTGTTTGCGAACCTCAGCAGTCGCTTTGTTACGCCCTTTTTGCATAGCTTTTTTACATAGTCTTTTAACTTCCCTATCTTTAATACCACCTAAAAACTGTATGAATTTATCTATTTCCATAATTACATCATTCCTTGTGCTTTATGGTTTTCGGGTAAATTGTTTTGCATTTCTTTATATTCCTCTTCATATTGTTGTGGGGTTTTGTTATCACGATTAATAAAGTAAATCAGTCCAGTAATTACACAAAAACCAAATATACCATAAAAACCAAAGAATAACCATAATGCGAACATAACAATAAATACCCATAAATTACTAGATTTCTTTTCTTCTAGTTCTAAATCATCTGTTAGGTATGTACCATTTTCGTTTAATTCACGTTCATCATCTTTAACGATGATTACCCCATTATCTAAACCTTGACATTCGCCGTCATTAAGTAATTCAAAATCTACAACATCATTGTAAAGTTTATCAACTAAAACTTCTAATTCTTTTGCAGTGTATCTGTTGCGGGTTACGTACCATGTGTTATTGATTTTCTTTAAAATTACATATCTCATTTTTGTTACCTCTTTCGTTTAATAATATCCTGTAGGTTCTTTATTTCCTCCCTACATCTATTATAATACACTAGGTATAGATATACGTCAAATATCAAAACAGCATAATAACTATTACATAAAGTAATAGGGGCGTTTTACCGCCCCTTTACCACTAATCGATAGTACTGATGTAATTATAACCGCCCGCACGGAACGCTGTACTTTCATCGCGTACTTCGCCGTTTGTAAATGCTAACAAAGTAGCTTCATCGAGATATACGTTTGTAATTTCGATTGCTTCATCACCATCAATGTTAGGGTCTGTTAACTCACCTACAATTTTAATGTCTGGCATAACGCCAGTTTTGATAGCGTCTTTAACTAGATTAATGTTATAGCTATCAACTTTATGTACTTCCATAGAACCCGCCAAGCTAGAACCAGTATATTTATATTGCTTGATTAGATTACCATTGACATCAATTTCTTCATAGTTCATTGACGCTTTAAGCTCAAAACTTTTGATATTCGCGATACGCTTATTGTTGATATATACTTTACCGAACGTACCTAAGATAATTTTATTACTATCCATTATTTACCTCCCTAAGCCAACGCAATTTCAAAACGTAAATCTTCCATGCAATTTGTGACTTTTACATCACCAGCAAGATATACATTAGTACGGAAGCTCATCTGCTGTACTTTTAAGTCCGTCCAGTCTTCCGCCTCAGTTTTACCAATAGCCGTCCATGCGTTACGTTGAGCCTCAATATCGATTTCAGCATGATTGTCATACGCATCGTCAAGAATTTCCTCGCCTTGTAAAGTTCGGAAATAACTATTTACGCTAGAAATAAATAAGCGTTGATTAGATAATGTATTCTTGTATTTACCAACATAATAATCTTTAAATGTTGTATAAATATCTTCAAGAATTAAATTCATGCTTTCGACAATAATAATGTAAGACATATCTTCAGTATCTGTAGAAGTAAATGTTACTAAACTGTTTACAGCTCGTCCACATTTTACTTCATCATCATCATTGATAAGAGTCAAGAAGCCTTTTGTTATCCATGAGCCAATAGGGTTCTCAGTATCGATATAACTATCGTCCCATGCTTTCAAATCACTAAATACATAATATGTCAAACTTCTATTCATTGGTAAATTAGCCAACGTGGAAGCAATTCTAATAACATAATCTTCAGCAGTAACAGCTGTATCATCTTTTAAAGTACCGCCTGTACCCTTAAGATTGATAATGTATTTACTATCTGCTGTTTCGACGTTAGAAACAACACCAACAATTTTATGACCTTGATTATCATTATTATATTGGCGTACATAGTTAGCTAGTTCTTGCTGATTAGCTTTTACGTTAGTACAAATATAATTAATTCGTACTTTTTCGACTTCTTTAAATACGTCTTTCAATTCTACAGTACTTGCACATCTGAATACATGCACTTTATTTACAGCCACATCAAACGCACGTTTGATTGCTTTGTAATTATCGGCAGAATAATCTTTGTCAGATACGTCTGTTCCGCGTTTATATGTAAATCGTGTTACGCCCTCTGTTTGTTTATCGTCTTGTACTAACACAGCAAGAATACCACGTTCGGAACGTAATACAGCGGTAACTGCTTTTTGTTTAAATACAATATCGATATTAGGTAAGCCTACCCGTACTGTTGCCATATATTAATGTACCTCCTCTTTGTAATATAAATTTTCCATTAAATAATCAGTTTCGTCACGCTCGATTTTATTTACGATATTAGCGGTAAATGAAAAAGTCAAAACTTTATCTTGTTTGAAAATTTCCGATGTAGTTTCAAGTAACGTAACATAGAAATTATCAGTAATTTGTAACGGCTCATTGAATAGCTTTGTTAGATTATTCTTCATGTCTAGCAATTCTAAAAAGCCCTCGTACCGATTTTCCGCAAAAAATGTAATTTCTAGGTCGCTACTTTCCTGTATGTAGTCAGTTGCCACCCATTCAGTGTGTACGTTTTCCACGTTGACAAAATAACTAGGGCGTGGATAGTCCTCCTCAATATCGTAGTCACATACTGGATAATTCGGATATTCTTTTTCAATCAATTCACTTAACGCCCGTATAACGTCAATTACGCTAATTATGATAATTCACCTCCTAACAATTACTATTATACAGTATTGTTAGTACGATGTCAACTATAAAACCACTTCACAAAAAATCTCTAGTCTTTCCCCGTTCAAATATGGGTCTTGTATATAAAGAATATCGTAACGAGTACCCTTATACATGATGAACATGCTAGAATTAATCTTATCAGTATAACGCGTTACAATCTTATGAGTGGTACGTGTGAGCGTTGTTTCTGCTTGGCGACCGCTTAAAAGTCCGCCTGTCATAGGTAGAATAGCACCCCATACATCAAACAGTTTCTTTTCTTCCTTTGGATATTGGCCTAGGCGGTTCTTTTCTGTTGCTGTTACAACACCCCATACTTCAAGGCGGTTCTTTAACATGCTTGATAATCGTAAATCTTTAACGTATCTCATTCGTCTGCCTCCAAGAAGTTGCCACAATACATAGCGAGCATTTGTTCAATTAGAGGGTTCTTGGTGATAGTACTTGATGTAAATTGGCGTACCTCATAAGCGTCGGCAACAATAGCCATTGCAACAACGGCAAGCGGTGCATATTTGTCTAAATCGTTTTCAACGCAACCAAGATAAGAACACATGTATTCTTTTGCCCCGTCAAGGTATGCACCTAGTAAAATATCGTCTTCATCGCCGTCTACCCTTAAATATTGCTTCAGCGTTTCAAGTGTGATTTCTGATACTTTCATTATATCACCTCTTTCATGATAGTAAATAAGGGCGAGGCGAACGCCTCACCCCTTATTATTAGTATTTATTATTTACTTGCTTTTCCAGTACTAGCTTTTTTCTCAGTTTTAACAAGTTTACCCTCTTCCATAACCTTGCCATCAACTTCTAACCAAGCTACAACGCCTACAGCATGTTCATCAGCGTATTTTTCATTTAATACTTTAATAGAAGAACCCTCATGAATGTTTACAAAGTAACCGCTAAAATCACCATATACAACATTTGTATCAGTCATTTGGTCGGATACCATTACAGGTTTACCAAGGAATGTATAACCGAAGCCGTTTGTTAAATCGTTTTGCAAGAAATAACGACCATTTGTATCTTTCATTTGACGCATAGCCAATAATGTTTTATTGGATACCAACCACATTGCACCTGTTTGATATTGTTGTGGTACTTCAACTTGTACAGCGATAAATTCATCTGCTGTAGGTACATCATCAGCTGTTTCTACTTTTTTAACCAAAGTATCAACCAACACGCCAGTCATTTTAGTAGTACCCTCACCGCTAATAATTTCTTTTTCCAAGAACAACGCGATAGATTCAGCGACTTTGTTAATTACATAATTAACGATGTCGAATTGAGAATTATTGATAAGAGATACAGATACTTTAGACAAAGCACCAACAAGGAAGCCGTCAAGAGTACGTTTTTCAAAACCTACAGTAGAGGAAGATAATGCAGTAAATTCGTCAGAATATGCTGTTGTGATAGCTTCTTTTGCAACAGGGAAGTCAAGTTTACCTTTAACATTAAATTTAGTCGCTAACGCATATAGCGGAGCAATTTGTTTTACTGTATCCAGAATACGATTAGCGATTGTAGTAGGAATAACCGCACCATTTTCACCGAGTTTCATTTCACCAGTAGCACGATTTTCACGAATTAATGTTTCAAATGCACGAGCTTCTACATCTTCAGTTTTTTCATCAGCTTCAACAGCTTTACGTTCTTCTTGAGGTACGTCGACTTCTTCCAAGGAACGGGCTTCTTTTGCCATTTTGATTGTAGCGTCTAAATCTTTCAATTCTTGTGTTTTAGATTTAAATACGTCTTGTTCTTCAGATGTTAATGCACGAGTTTCAGCCTCTGCTGTTTCAAATACTTTGTTGATTTCTTCTACAAGTGCATTTCGTTTTTCGATAAGAGCTTTTAAATTCATGTATGTTATTCTCCTTTAATAAATTCAAAATGTTGTTTATATGTATTCAATTGTCCAAGAGCTTTAATTTCAGTGTCATCAATTTCTACGTCTGTTGTTTCTCCCCGCTGTTCAATCAGGCCCCGAGCCGTTAGCTCAGTGGCGAAGTATGCGGGCGTACAATTTAAAATAGATACTTCAATTAAGTCAATATCGGTAACATTCCGCAATTTAGGCAACCCGTCACGTTCTTCAAAATCAGCTTGTAAACAACGGAAGCCAAACGAGAAGCCCGTTAATTTTCCGTCATAAGCGTTTTGAATAACTTCGGCGTCTGTTACGTCTACGTCGATTTTAAGACCGATACTATCCTCAGTTAATTCCATGTTTTCCGCTGGTAACGCTCGTGTGTGGTTAAACATAAGTCCGACGTCTGAGTTTCTTTCAAGGGCTTTTCTAAATACGCCCGCTTTCATTACTTCGATAAACTCGCCCGCACTATCATGTAACACACGACTTTCACGTTCTACAGCGTTTACATAACCGCTAATATGTACCTTATTGTTTCGTAATTCGATTTTCAACATTTCACCTCCTAACAATTAATATTATACATTAATGTTAGTACAATGTCAATCATTTTCTTGAGGTTTTTTCATATCAGTTGTAACGCCTGTATTTGGAACGAAAATGTTACCATTTTCAGTATTGTATAACACATTACCTAGGCTCATTTTTAAGAATGGTAAGTCTAATACTTGTAAGTTTTCTAATCTGCGAACCTCATCAATAGTTAAAACTCCGCTATCGATACCTGTTCTATAGGCGTTATAACGCTCAACGATATTGGTTCTCATTAAAGAATTAGTATCAATTACGAATTTTAATTGTCCTTTTTCTGACTCCAACAATAAAAACTCGTTCAATGCGTTTTCTAACTGAGCCACAATAGGAAGTACAGCTATCATAACAGCAGTTTTATAACTGTCTGAGTTAGCGTTAGTTAAGAAATTACTAGGTAGACCGAAATATGTGAGTACAGCCCTAGTATTAATTTCTTTATTCTGACTTAACTGGCTTTCCGTTGCTGTAGATGTAGCATTTTCGAATTCGATACCCTCATTCAAAACTAATACATCACTATCACGATTGCGTAATTTCCGCCAAGCCTCTTTCAATGATTTTAACTTATCTTTATCTAGCTTGAACTTAGATTTTAAGAAGCCACGGCGTACACCGCTAGACGTTGTTTTGTTTTCGTAGTCCAAACTATTTAAGATAGTAGATAGTAATAACTGATTATCAGATACAAAACCGATACCCGTTAAACCATTCTTTGTGTGACGGCAAATTCTTAATAGGTTATAATCACGAATTTCTCTGCTATCAACCCATACTTTCAAAACTTTATCAATACAGTCTACTGACTCGGTATAAGTTAATTTTGTAGGCGGTACATAGGATAGTTTTGCAATTTTATTGCCACGTTTCACCACATAAGCGAACCCGTTTCCGTCTAGTAAATAGTCTGTAATAATGTTTTTAAACAAATCACTAGCCGTCATGCAGTTGCCCGAGTATTGGTTCACCAAGTCTATGCGATAATCGTCGAATACTTCTTGATAACCGCTATTGGTTTTCTTGTACATTCTGATAGGTAGCCCGCTAATAGCACCGCTTATCCAATCAACAGCGGTTGCAACGGCTGGAATACTTAACGCGTCCGCTCGTGTTTTTGCTGTTGTAGTTGACGGCGTAAAACCCTCGGCAATATCTGCAAGTACTTCCGCCTCGGTTGCTCGTGATTCTGTTTTAAACCAATCGAACATTATTCTTCATCACCTCCTTTCTCGTTTTCCAATAACCAGCGAATATAATCGCTGAGTGTAAAGCCGTTATCCTCAGCCAAATTTTTAAATTCTTCTAGTTCTTCAGTACTACAACGTACTTGAATACGCGTTTCTAGTGCCATTCTTTCACCTCCTTTGTTAGTACAATATTATAATAACATGTTAGTACAATATTGTCAACAACAAAATAAAAAACCTGTAGAAAATTTTCTACAGGTCAAAAAGATGTATATGTAAATTGTTTTAGCGTCTATGTTAGTACGCTCGGAGATAATAAATGTGTTATCTTTTTAGTTCTCTTATAGTATATCAAATATATTTATATATGTCAATAGTTTTATTCGCATACCCAGTTGCTGTCTAATAATTCAGATTGTTCCAATAAACAAACCGCGTCAAGAGTTGCTACAACCATATCCACCTTGCGTTGTGATTTCTTTTTATGAACATATCTATTTAAGTTAGTATCATATTGTACTTTACAGTTATTGAAATTGACTTCAAATAATTCATTTTCTTCATACATGAAATTATGTGTAGTTATTTCCTCATAAAGTAATTTTGTAGGGCTTGCCAATACGCTCGAATGTTGTTTTACTTCTATACATGGTATTCCAGCTTCTTCTAACTTGCATACACTAGATAACGCATTATACCTATCATATCCTACGGCGATTATGTTAACACCTAATGTATCGCGTAAGTTAATAATATAATCTTCTATAGTACCATAATCGATTACATCGCTACCGCATGCAATACATTTATTTTCTTCGATATATCTATCGTAGTTACAGCGTTCTTTCCGTGATTTTAAATCTTTTCTATCTTTAGGAATAAAACACATAGGTCTGCAAATCAATTTTCCGTTGTCATCACGGGCTACGATACTAACACTTGTATTATCACCGCTGACAGATAAGTCCAAGCCAACGTATACGTCCCGTCCGTTCCAATTAATCGGCTCAGAGGTAGCACACGCTTTTACATCTTGAATATCGACGTACGCCTCGTTGCATGTATCACTACAAATAATATTACAGTGTTTTGTTAAAAAATTCGATTTAGTAGCTGGTAACTCAATAGCCTTGTTACGGGTTTTAATTAAGTTATCCCATAATACAGGTACTTCAATCGCCAATGGGTTGGCTTGAGCCAATATATTTGTATCTGTAGTCCAATCTCCCTCGGGGTTATCGGGTTCATATAATAATGAAAAGATAGCCGTATCTTCAACTATCCCGTCCAATACGTTTTTACTATATTGTACCTCTTCCTCCATAGGGTTATCAACTGTTGCATATTTAGTTGACATGATTATACCTAGCTTGTTTTTTAACAAGATACTACCGCTTCGCATTGCGTCAAGTGGATATGAACAAGGTAACGCCCCGACTTCATCACCTAGCCACGCGTTCGGTAACCGCCCGTCAAGGGTACTTGTACTATAGTTAAGCGGAACATATTCCGACTCGGTTAATTTACAGATGATGTTGTCACGTCGTAATTTGAAATGCTTCGATAAGGCTGAAGACATGTTAACAAACTCTTTTATCTGTCTAAATGTTTCACGGGCTAATGCTCCTGTAGGTGCTACTGTAAAAAATCGTGAAAATTTAGGTTCTAAAATCATAAGAACCAAACATATAAGGGCGGATACATAAGACTTCGCATTTTTACGGGCAATTTCCAGTACAATCTGCTCATATGTTCTTTTGCTGTTGTCATCACGATGTACCACGCAAAAAGGTGCGATTAACAGCAACCATTGAAAGCCTGTTAAACTATTTACAACCGATTTACCTACGCCCTCCCCTTTCGGTACGTTAATAAGCTGTAATAATTTATAAATCTTTTGAGCTTTATTATGGTCTATGATAGAAATAGGGTCTTTATCTTCCCATATATCTATAAATTGTGAACACTGCTTTTTAACGTACTTCGGGACTTTTACGTTATCAGATTGTACCGCCCATTTACAATACTCATAGGCTTTTTTATACATCTAGTAACGCCTCCAAAGGGTCTTTATTTTCGATTTGTTTAACAGATTCAGCCTCTTTTTTGTTTCTTGCTTGAGGCGTAATGTCAAGCATTTTCAAGCCATTTTCAACTTGCTTAACAAACTTATCACGGCTAGCCATAAATTGGCGGTCATCTAACATAGCTGGTAGCGTGTTAATACGCTCGTCCATATATTCAAGTCTATCAATCGCGAACGCCAAGGCTTCCACAAGTGGCTCGTCAATTTCTTTATAATCGTCCATACGTTCGATAATCCATTGTTTACGTTTCAATTGTTCTTCATTTAATCGTACTCCCATTTATATCCTCCTCATTGTAATAATCTATGTAATACCAAGGCAAGTCCATCGTTACCATAAAGTAAGTCTTTTTTAACTTTTGCAATGGTTGCTGAGCTTGCATTTACTTTTTTAGATAAATTTTTAAAGCTTTCACCATTATGAAATTCCCTAGCAATTTGAAAGCGTTGAGATAACATATGTAACTCATTAGGAGTACATAAATCGCAAAAAAACGCATAACACTCTTCAATATTTTTAAGCGTTAGAATACCGCTAAATAAATTATCAATATTCTGATTTTGTAAATTTTTTGTATCCATATTATAACCTCCTTGTAATAATATTATATCATATATATTTATTATTGTAAAGCGTTAAACATTATAAAAATAATTAATATATGAATAGCCACTCATACAATAATCATTATTAATTAATAAATATTATTATATGAACACATACTCATACAATTGCACACTATTTAATTTTATAATATATGAACATATGCTCATATGTTTTATTTAATGATAGCATTATACATGAAACCATGCAATAGTTTTTCGTGTAAAAAAACAAAGTTCCGGATTTCTCCAGAACCTT
>OIZV01000196.1_pt1 | contig 38687 bp, 28 predicted proteins | sample 1588681 | NCBI WGS metagenome assembly OIZV01 (sample SAMN03283281) | human gut metagenome | biome: human-associated habitat; material: feces | host: Homo sapiens | place: Peru | collected 2012 | reverse complement strand
GCGTCGGCGGTCTGCGCGCCTCGCTGTACAACGCCCAGCCGATGGAGGGTGTGAAGGCGCTGGTGGAATATATGAAGGATTTTGAGGTGAAGCATCGTGTTTGAAATAAAGACCATGAACAATATCGCCCAGCAGGGGCTTGACGAGCTGGCGGCAAACGGACTGATCCTGAACGTCGATTCCGAGGATCCGGACGGCCTTCTCATCCGCTCGGCAAAGCTGCACGACGCCGCGTTCGGCAGCCGGCTGCTGGCCATCGCGCGCGCGGGCGTGGGCACGGACAATGTCCCGGTCGAGCGCTGCTCCGAGGCCGGCATCGCCGTTTTCAACACGGCCGGGGCCAACGCCGAGGCGGTCAAGGAGCTGGCCATCTGCTCGCTGCTGATCTCCTCGCGCAACATCATGGGCGGCATTACCTGGGTCAACGCCATCGCCGGCCACAAGGACGTGGCCGCCGAGGTGGAGAAGGGCAAGGCGGCCTACGTCGGCCCGGAGATCATGGGCAAAACGCTTGGCATCATCGGTCTGGGAGCCATCGGCTCCAAGATCGCAAACGCCGCCGAGGATCTGGGCATGAACGTGTGGGGCTACGACCCCTATCTGTCGGTCAATGCGGCATGGAATCTGAGCCGCTCCGTAAAGCATGTGCTGAATGTGGATGACATCTACGCAGAATGTGATTATATAACAATCCATGTTCCCCTCATGGATTCCACAAAGGGCATGATTAATGCCGTCTCCATCGCAAAGATGAAAGAGGGCGTGATCCTGCTGAACTTTGCGAGAGACCTGCTTGCAAACGAGAAGGATGTGCTGGAGGGACTGGCAAGCGGCAAGATCGCCCGCTATGTATCGGATTTCCCGAACCCTACCACGGCGGGACAGAAGGGCTGTATCGTCATTCCACATCTGGGAGCGAGCACAGAGGAATCCGAGGACAACTGTGCGGTTATGGCAGTTGCCGAGATGATGGACTATCTGGAGAACGGAAATATCCGCAACAGTGTGAACTATCCTGCGTGTGACATGGGCGTGTGCACAAAGGCGGGCAGAGTTGCCATTTTCCACAGGAATATCGCCAACATGATTACGCAGTTTACGGCGGAGTTCGGTGCGAAGGGCATCAACATCAGTGAACTGACAAACAAGTCGAGAGGCGATGTCGCTTACACGATGATTGATGTGGAGAGCACACCGACCGGAGAAATCATTGAAGCACTGGAGAAGATCGAAGGTGTGTTCAGAGTCAGAATTGTAAAGTAAAAAAGTGCGCTAAACAACGCGCACCTGAAAAAAGCGTTGCCATTGCGGCAACGCCTTTTTTAACGGAACAGCAGTGGCATGCTGCCGTCGAAGCCGTCGTTTAAGTCCTGCAGACTGTCCTCGAGCTTTTTCTGGGATGCGAAGGAGGCTTCGCTCTGTAAATCCATGTAGAGAATGAAAATATCCTCAAGAGAGACATTCCGCTCGGCGGCAATCTCTTCCATAATGGGCTTCAGCTTTTCAAGCTGCATGGAGACGAGAGTTTTCTGGGGATCGATCTCACCGAGCACATCCTCGGCGTAGGCATTGATCCTTTCCAGAAACCTTTTGTTTTCATCAGTCATAATTTTCATATCCTTTCTGTTCACAGATCACTTATTTCGTGGTAGAATAAAAATAGTAGGAATCATCCGACATTGTTATCGTTGCCGGAACGGTTCTATTGTATCACTGCGAGGACGAGATGTATAGAGTGTTTCTGAGGGGATAAATATGAATAAGAGGTTATACGGTCTGATGAACTGGCCGAAAATCGAGGAGATCATCTATTCAGAGTGTGATGATCCGCATGCATTGCTGGGACCGCATGACGCCGGAAGCCAGACGCTGGTACAGGCCTTTTTTCCGGCTGCAAAAAAGGTTGCGATTGTGTTGAACGACACGGGAGAAACCTTTCAGATGGAGCTGGCGGATACGGACGGATATTTTGCAGCGTTTCTGCCGATGCCGGAGAGAGAGGTGCCGGGCTATCATTATGTGGTGAAGGAGGCGGACGGGACGGTCTCCAGACATGGCGAGGCCTATCGTTTTGCACCGCTGATTTCAAAGAAGGACACGGAACTATTCAAGAACGGGATTCATTATACTGTCTATGAAAAGCTCGGGGCGCATCCCATGGCGATGGACGGCGTAGGGGGAACCTATTTCGCTGTGTGGGTGCCGCATGCGCTCCGCGTCAGCGTGGTAGGAGATTTCAACCGCTGGGACGGCAGGGTGCACCAGATGCGCAGGCTCTGGGACTCTGGCATTTTTGAGATTTTTGTTCCCAGTGCTGAGATCGGACAGAACTATAAATTTGAAATAAAGCTGAAGAACGGTCTGACCTATCTCAAGGCAGATCCTTATTGTAATGCCGCGCAGCTCAGACCGGATACGGCATCTGTCATTACCGATCTGTATGAATTTTACTGGGAGGACGCGGAGTTCCTGAGCCGGCGTGCAAAGCTGCAGCTGGGAAATGTGCCGGTCAGTGTCTATGAGTTCTATCCCGGTTCCTTTACGGCACCGGAGGAAGGGCAGCTGTATGCCGATTTCCGCAGCATTGCCGACAAGCTGATTCCGTTTGTGCGGGAGATGGGCTATACCCATGTACAGCTCATGCCGGTGATGGAGCATCCGCTGGATGAATCGTGGGGCTACCAGACGCTTGGCTACTATGCGCCGACGGCGCGCTACGGAACGCCGCAGGACTTCATGTATTTTGTCAATGAGCTGCACAAGGCGGGGATCGGTGTGATCCTCGACTGGATGCCCGCCAGCTTCCCGAGGGATGTTCACGGACTGGATCATTTCGACGGAACCTGCCTTTACGAGGAAGACTGCGCGGATGAGCAGATGCGCGGGCAGGGCATGTCGGACTTCTGTTTCGGCAGACATGAGGTGTCGAATTATCTGCTTGCAAATGCTCTTTTCTGGGTGGAAAAGTACCATGCTGACGGCATCTGTGTCGGCGCGGTGGATGAGCTGCTCTATGGAAGTCAGCGAAGAAATATTTACGGCGACAGGGAGAATCTGGAAGCGCTGGAATTTCTGAAGCATTTAAATTCTATCATTAAAAAGAGGAATCCCGGTGTAATTATGATCTCGTCGGGAGGCAATGCGTTTCCCGAGGTCACCGGGGCGCTGGATGCGGGTGGACTCGGATTTGACCTGCAATGGAATGCCGGATGTGCGGAGAGTTATCTGGATTATATTCACAGAGACCCTTATTTCAGAAGCCACCATCACAGTGAGCTGACCTTCAGCACGGTCTATGCGTACAGCGAGAACTTTATGGTGGGATTTTCGCATGAGGAGCTGACGCATGGGAAGGGCTCCCTGTTGGAACAGATGGCGGGAGACAAGCAGCAGAAATTTGCAAATCTTCGCCTGACCTACGGCTACCTGATGACCCATCCCGGCAAGAAGCTGCTGTTTATGGGACAGGATGTGGCGGAGGCGGATGAGTGGAATGAGCGCAGACCGGTCGAGTGGAACCTGATGGCATTTGAGGAGAACGAGGGAATTTCCAGGCTGATCTGTGATCTGAACCGGATTTACCGCGAGCAGCCCGAGCTGTACGCCGTGGACGATGCACCTGAAAAATTTGAATGGATCAACAGTATCGCCGCAGACACCTGCTGCCTGAGCTATGCGAGGAAGGGGCTGAAGGAGGATGAAATGCTGCTGGTGGTTGCCAATTTCTCCGGTGTAGCAAGAGAGGTGGCGACGGGCGTGCCTGCTGCCGGTAAGTATAAGGAGATCCTGAATACGGATGATGTGAAGTATGGCGGAAGCGGTGTCGTCAACAGCCGCGCAAAGCGCTCCAGAGCCGTTGAGTGCGACGAGAGGGACAATTCCCTTGTAGTCAGGCTGGCACCGTTGTCACTGAGTATATTGAAGTTTTTCCCGGTTGCCTTGGAAGATACGGCAAAGCAGGCGGGTGGAAGGACAAGGAAGAGAGGATAGGATCGGATGAACAGAGGAATTCTGCTGACGGTTGACAATGATCCGGTGGAGGAGATTGTTCAGGAGATAACAAAGCCGGGGGTGCTAAAGAGCTTTTTCATGCAGCTGCCGGAGAAGGCGCTGCACCTTGGTGTGCGGGTGCTGATTGCGGTGCTCTGCTTTGTCATCGGTGTGCAGCTGATCAAGCTGATCCGGAAGGTTGTCAGAAAGTCCATGCAGCGCGTTGGCGCGGAAACAGGAGTCGTGCAGTTTGTGGACTCCTTTATCAAGGCTGCACTGTATATCCTGCTTGCCCTGATGATCGCTTCCTCCGTGGGAGTAGATGCGGCGAGCATTGTCGCTGTTCTCGGTTCCGCAGGCGTGGCGATCGGTCTCGCTGTGCAGGGCAGCCTGTCGAATCTGGCGGGAGGTGTTCTGATCCTTCTTTTGAAGCCGTTTAAGGTGGGCGATTATATTCAGGAGAGCACGACCGGGAAAGAGGGAACGGTCACGGAAATCCAGATCTTTTATACCCAGCTTCTGACGCCGGACAACCGGACGATCATTCTGCCGAACGGCAGCCTTGCTAACAGCAGTATCGTCAATTATACCGCGCAGAAAGAAAGGCGGATGGACATCATCGTCGGCATTTCCTATCAGGCGGATTTACAGCGCGCGAAGGAGGTGCTGGAAAAGGTACTGCAGGAGGATGAGGATGTCCTGAAGGACAAGGACAGGCAGGTCTTTGTCGATGAGCTTGCGGCATCCAGTGTGAATTTGGGAGTGCGCTGCTGGTTCGCACAGGACAAATTCTGGACAGGGAAGTGGAGGATTACGGAGAATTGCAAGCTCGCTTTGGATAAGGCGGGCATCGAGATTCCGTTTAATCAGCTTGACGTACATCTGGATCGCTAGCGCCGTCCTTAAGACAGTGTAGTAAAAAGAGACGGTACAGCAGGATTAAACTGCCGTACCGCCTTATTTTTAAAAGCTCCCGAGGGGATTCGAACCCCTGACCTACGCATTACGAGTGCGTCGCTCTACCGACTGAGCCACGGAAGCATATTGAGTTATACCTCAAGCACAACAAATGTATTATAACTGCTTTTAGATTTATTTTCAAGACTAAATTTTATTCTTTTTCAAAAAATTCTCCGAAACTGCCGGTTGCCTTATGTAAGGCCTGAAAGCATATGCTTTTCGGCCTTTTATATTACATCTTAAATTTCTTCCGGATTCTGTGTTCGATCATCTGGATCGACTTGTAGAACAGCAGGGCGATGATGCACAGGATGATGATGCTTGTGATTACCATGTCGAGCTGGAAGACCTGCGAGCCGTAGATGATGAGGTAGCCAAGCCCCCGCCTTGCGGCAAGAAATTCACCGATGATGACGCCTACCAGCGCAAGCCCGATGTTCACCTTCGCAGTGCTCAGCAGAATCGGCAGGGAACCGGGCAGGACGACCTTGAAAAAGGCATCCTGCTTTTTTCCGCCGAGCGTGTAGATGAGAGTGACCTTCTCGGAATCCACCTGCTGAAAGCCTGTGTAGAAGCTGATGATGGAGCCGAAGATGGCGACGGAGATACCGGCGACGATGATGGTCGTTGTCCCGGTGCCGAGCCAGACGATGAACAGCGGGGCGAGAGCGGATTTCGGCAGACTGTTCAGGACGACCAGGTACGGCTCCAGGATCTCGGACAGCTTTCTGGAATACCAGAGCAGTGTCGAGACCAGCAGACTGAAACCGATCACGAGCAGGAAGCTCGCAATGGTCTCGAACAGGGTGACGCCGATGTGCGTGAGCATGTGGTTCGTGCGCAGCTGATCGACAAAGCACAGTATCACGCGGCTCGGGCTGGAAAAGAAGAAGCTGTCGATCCAGCCGAGGGCTGCGCTGGTTTCCCACAGGGCAAGAAAGAGCGCGAAGATGAAAAAACGCCAGGAGGATATCTGGTGATGATGGCGCCTGTGTTCCCGGACAAAAAGTTCCTGGCGGGTCAATTCATGAGTCTGATTTGTTTTCATGTGTCAAATCCTCCCATAGCCTGTTGAATAAGAGTTGAAATTCCGGCGCATTCCTCGCGGCGAGCGGTGAGTCGTCTGTGAGTGTAAGCTTGACAGGCATTTCTGTCTTGATGACAGCCGGACGTCCGGAGAGGATGATGATGCGATCGGCAAGGCTGATTGCCTCCGAAAGATCGTGGGTAATGATAATCATTGTTTTTCCGGCGGCACGTATCAGCCGGCAGATGTCGGCGGAAACCATGAGCCTTGTCTGGTAATCCAGTGCGCTGAAGGGCTCGTCAAGCAGCAGAAGCTGCGGTTCCAGTGCGAGCGTCCTGATCAGCGCGGCGCGCTGCTTCATGCCGCCGGACAGCTCGCTGGGACGTTTGTCACGGAAGGCGGAGAGACCGTATTCCTCGAGGAGGCGGTCAACGTTTTCCAGACGCTCCGGTGTGAGCATATGATGCAGTTCAAGACCGAGCGTCACGTTGCGGTAGACGCTGCGCCATTCAAAAAGGTGATCTCGCTGCAGCATATAGCCGATCTTGGGGTATTGCAGGCTGCCGTCCGGGTTGTTGAAGAGGATGGTTCCCTGCTCCGGCTCCAGAAGCCCCGCGATGATGGAGAGCAGCGTGGACTTTCCGCATCCGCTCGGCCCGACAATGGCGACAAATTCTCCTTCCTTTACGCCGAAGGAGATGTTCTCCAGTGCCTTTGTCTCTCCGTGGAGGCTGTGATAGGAATAGCCGATGTTTTTCAACTCCAGAATGTTTTGCATGAGAATGCCATTCCTTTTTCGTTTTATCTTAAGATATGTGTGTGGACAAAAAGAGGTTACATTGCTTGCATAACGGCATTCTTTATGGTAATATCAAATTTAAGTTTAATATTCAATACGGCCGGAACGAGGAATTTCCCTGTCGTGGAAGGAGCAAGTATAGTATGGCACAGCTTTGGGGCGGACGCTTTACAAAAGAAACGGATCAGAGGGTCTATGATTTCAACGCGTCCATAGGTTTTGACAAGCGCCTGATTTCTCAGGATATTGAGGGCAGTATCGCACATGTGCGCATGCTGGCGAAGCAGGGAATCCTGACAGAGGATGACAGGGATTCCATCATTGATGGTTTGCAGGGGATTCTGCGTGACACGCTCTCGGGAGAGCTTGTGATCGACGAAAAGAAATATGAGGATGTCCACAGCTTTGTCGAGGGAAATCTGATCGACAGGATCGGAGATGCGGGAAAGCGGCTGCACACAGGCAGGAGCCGCAACGACCAGGTCGCTCTGGATATGCGTCTCTACACGAGAGAGCAGGTGTTACATACCGATGAACTGCTGAATGAACTGCTCGAAGCGATTTACTCCACCATGGAGACAAATCTTGAGACCTACATGCCGGGCTTCACCCATCTGCAGAAGGCGCAGCCGATCACCCTTGCACATCACTATGGCGCTTACTTTGAAATGTTCAAGAGAGACAGACAGCGCATGGCTGACATCTATAACAGAATGAATTACTGTCCGCTGGGTGCGGGGGCGCTGGCGGGAACCACCTATCCGCTCGACCGCGAATATACCGCGGAGCTGCTGGGCTTTGCGGGACCGACGATGAACAGTATCGATTCCGTGGCGGACAGGGATTATCTGATTGAGTTTTTATCTGCGCTTGCGACGGTCATGATGCATCTGAGCCGATTCAGCGAAGAGATCATTATATGGAATTCGGACGAATACCGCTTTGTGGAGATCGATGATGCCTATTCCACCGGAAGCAGCATCATGCCCCAGAAGAAGAATCCGGATATTGCGGAGCTTGTGAGAGGAAAGACAGGGCGGGTATACGGAGCCCTGATGTCCCTGCTCACGACGATGAAGGGACTTCCGCTCGCCTACAACAAGGATATGCAGGAGGACAAGGAGGTTGCGTTTGACGCGATGGACACCGTTGAGGACTGCCTTGTACTCTTTACCGGAATGATAAGAACAATGCGTTTCCAGAAGGAACGCATGGCGGCGAGCGCCATGAACGGCTTTACAAACGCGACGGACGCGGCGGATTATCTTGTCGGAAAGGGCGTGCCCTTCCGGGATGCACACGGCATTATCGGCAGACTGGTGCTGTACTGTATTGATAAGAAGACCTCCATTGACGCGCTGACGCTGGAGGAGCTCAAGGCGATCAGCGAATACTTTGAAGAGGATATTTATGATGCGGTTTCTTTACAGACCTGTGTGGAGAAGCGGCTGACGATCGGAGCGCCGGGCGCGGAAGCGATGCGCAGGGTATTGGAGGGCTGCAAGAGCTATCTTGCGGAAGGAACGCTTGCGGAGCAGGTGGAAAAGTGATCTGGGATGTCTGCCGGGCGGCGGCTCGGGAGACATCGGAAAAATAAATCAGGAAAATGCGCAGCGCGCGGAAAAGAGGAGAAGATTATGAGCGAGAAGAAACTGAAGGTTGGTATTTTAGGCGGCACGGGTATGGTAGGCCAGAGATTCATTTCCCTTCTGGAGAACCATCCGTGGTTTGAGGTGACTACCATTGCGGCAAGTCCCCGTTCCGCGGGAAAGACCTACGAGGATGCGGTAGGTGACAGATGGAAAATGGACACACCCATGCCGGAGGCGGTGAAGAAGCTTGTTGTCATGAATGTCAATGAGGTGGAGAAGGTTGCTTCCCAGGTGGACTTCGTATTCAGCGCCGTAGATATGACAAAGGAAGAGATCAAGAAGATCGAGGAGGAGTATGCGAAGACAGAAACTCCCGTCGTTTCCAATAACAGCGCACACCGCTGGACACCCGATGTGCCCATGGTAGTGCCGGAAATCAATCCCGAGCATATGCAGGTAATCGAGTTCCAGAAGAAGCGTCTCGGCACAAAGAGGGGCTTTGTCGCTGTAAAGCCGAACTGCTCCATCCAGAGCTACGCGCCTGTGCTCACGGCATGGAAGGAGTTTGAGCCGGTCGAGGTTGTTGCAACGACCTATCAGGCAATTTCCGGAGCAGGAAAGACCTTTAAGGACTGGCCCGAGATGGTAGGAAACATCATTCCTTACATCGGTGGCGAGGAGGAGAAGAGCGAGAAGGAGCCGCTGAGAATCTGGGGCAAGATTGAGGACGGCGTGATCGTGCCTGCAACCAGCCCCGTGATTACCTGCCAGTGCATCCGTGTTCCCGTGCTGAACGGACATACCGCTGCTGTATTTGTAAAGTTTGCGAAGAAGCCGACCAAGGAACAGCTGATCCAGAAGCTGCGCGAGTTCTCGGGAGAGCCTCAGAGACTCGGACTTCCCAGCGCACCGAAGCAGTTCATCCAGTATCTCGAGGAGGACAACAGACCGCAGGTAAGCCTTGATGTCAACTATGAGAACGGCATGGGCATCAGTGTCGGCAGACTGCGCGAGGATACCGTATATGACTTCAAGTTCGTGGGACTGTCACACAACACGGTAAGAGGTGCAGCGGGCGGTGCGGTTCTCTGCGCGGAGCTTTTAAAGGCACAGGGATATATCACGGCAAAATAAGCGCGTGCCTTTGGGCGTGGAGGTAAAGATGAGCGAACTGCGCTATCAATTAGATCTGCTGAAGGCGATGAACCAGAAGCTGACGGAGAAGGACAGGATGTACGAGAAGGTCTGCGATACCGCAGAAGGTGCGTACCTGTACTACTCCTTTGAGAGGAATCATTTTTTCACACTGGGACAGTGGAAGGAATTTTTCGGGTTTGAAGTACATGAAATGAGGGATTATACAGGGCTGCTCGATCTGGTCGAGGAGTCCTTCTCCCTTGCCCTCCGCGAGGTGCTTTTTCTTGAGAAGGAAAAGGAAGTGACGCGGACGGTCGAGTGCCAGATGAAGGAAAGAAAGATCTGGATGCAGTTTCGCGTACATATTACCTACAATGCCGAGGGGCAGCCGACGGACAAGGTGCTCTATGTCAAGAATATCACCAAGGCGCGCGCGCAGAATGAAGAATTGACCTATATGGCATATTACGACGGGCTGACGGGGCTGTACAACCGCAATTACTTTGTGCGGATGCTGACGGAGTATGTGAAAAAGGCTTCGGAGAATAACGACGTGGTCAGTGTGCTGGTGCTCGATATTGATGAGTTCCGAAAGGTCAACGACAGTCTGGGCATCGTCGTCGGAGACGAGCTGGTACAGCAGTTCGGGTTCTTCCTGAAGGAGTTCTGCGGGGACAATGTCGTCGCGTGCCATCTGCACAGTGACGTGTTCTGCATGGCGATCTATGATCCGTCGGGCGCAAGGTCGGTCGATACGATCTATAAGGCGATCCGCAGGCGGACAAAGGAGAACTTTCATATCAGCACGGGACAGAACATCAATATCACCGTGAGCGTCGGCGTTGCGGAGTACCCGGAGGCATCTACCTCTGCGCTGGAGCTGATCAACTGTGCGGAGCTGGTCGTCTATAAGTGCAAGAAGCAGGGAAGAAACCTCCTGCAATATTTTGATGCGCCGATCCTTGAGGACTTCTTAAGCTCGATAGAACTGGAAAACAAGCTGAAAAAGGCAGTCTACAATAAGGACTTTTACATGTGCTATCAGCCGCAGTACTATGCGGGCAACCGGAGGCTGCGTGGCGTGGAGGCGCTGATCAGATGGCGGGACGAGGAGTCACAGGTCATCAGCCCGGCGACCTTCATTCCGATTGCCGAGAAGAACGGCTCCATCGTGACAATCGGCAAATGGGTCGTGGAGGAGAGCGTCAGACAGTATGCCGCGTGGAGAAAGCAGTTCGGTTTTCCGTTTGTCATGTCGATCAATATTTCAGCGATCCAGTATAAGAAAGAGGACTTTGTGGAGTCCATTGTCGAGACACTGAACAAATACAAGGTGAAGCCGTCGGAGATCGAACTGGAAATTACGGAAACAATACTGATTGATGATTTTGAGGCGGTGTTTGAGAAATTGAAGGTGCTCAGGGATTACGGGATCAGGATTTCCCTTGACGACTTCGGAACAGGTTTTTCGTCGCTTTCCTATCTGAAAAAGCTGCCGATCGATACCCTGAAGATTGACAAGTCCTTTATTGATACGGTCATGACGGATTCGGCGACACGGGTGATTACCGAATCTATTATCAGTATGGTGAAGTCTCTCGGTTTTGAATCCATCGCCGAGGGTGTCGAGAACGAACAGCAGTATAAGTATCTGCACGCAATCGGCTGCGATGTGATTCAGGGCTATTTGTTCAGCAAACCGCTTCTTCCGACTGAGTTCGAGGAGAAGATCATGTCCGGCTCCGTGTAGGGGAAGAAAGGATTGCCTGTGAAAGAGTTTGTGGGGCGTAATGCGGAGCTGCGCTTTCTGGAGCAGTATTATGGCAGGTCGGGAAGCCAGCTGGTAATTGTATATGGAAGTAAGGGCGTTGGAAAGACGAGGCTCTTGCAGGAGTTTTGTGCGGGGAAAGGGTTCGCATATTATCTTGCAAGAGCCTGTTCCGGCAGAGAGCAATGTTTTCAGTGGGGAGCGGAGCTGAGAGAGCAGGGACTCTCCATGGAAAAGTATCCTGATTACGGCCAGATTTTCAGAGCCGCTCTGTCGGAGGTTCCGGGCGAGCGGCCGGTTCTTGTCATCGATGAATTTCAGTACATGATAAAGGGCGGACTGAATTTCTTCGACAGGCTGACTGAGTTTGCGGAGGAGGGAAGCGATGGACGACAGGTGATGATCGTCCTTGTCACGTCGGCTGCGGGCTGGGTTGAGAACCATCTCGTCGGCAAAATCGGGAGCAAGGCTGCCAGAATCAACGGCTTTCTCAAGGTGAGACCCTTTGGCTTCCTCGAGATGCGCGCGCTGTTCGGAGAATATTCAATGGAGGAGGCCTTACACAGCTATGCGGTTCTCGGCGGCATTCCGGGATACTGGGTCAATTTCTCCCCGAAGCTGACTGCCGAGAAGAATATCATTCGGAGCATTGTGGCGGTTGAGAGCCGTCTGCACGAGGAGATGGAGGTTTTTCTGGAGCGGGAGCTGCGCGAGCCCTGTGTTTACAATACGATTCTTTCCGCTCTGGCGGGAGGCTTTTATAAGCTGAATGACATCTATGCGCATACCGGATTTTCCCGCGCGAAGATCAGCGTCTACCTGAAAAATCTGATGGAGCTTGATCTGGTCGAGAAGGTTTATTCCTTTGAGACGGCGGGAAGAGCCAATGCCCAGAAGGGTGTCTACAGGATCGCAAATCCTTATGTAAGATTTTATTTCCGTTATCTCTTTCCGAATCAGAGTATGCTGCAGCAGCTGACACCGGAGGAATTTTATAAAAGGAAGATTGCGCCGACCTATGAGCAGTACACTGAGGAGGCATACTGCCTTGCCTGTCGTGAGCTGATGGGCAGGGAGTACCGCACCGTCGGCGAGTGGCGTGGAAAGACCGGCAATATTGACATTGTGGCATGCGATGCCGGCGAGGAACAGATCGGCATCGCATGCTGTAAATGGTCAGGGAAAATGCTGCACAGTGATTACGAGAGATTACTTGCCTCCATGAAGAAGGCGCGCATCAAAACGACAGACATCCGGCTTTACTGCGAGAGAGGATTCGACGAGCAGCTTGAAAAGGCTGCCGGAGAGGGAAGAGTGAAGCTGTTGGGAATCAGAGAAAGTGAAGGTCATTAGTTCGTGGGGAAAAGTTTATTTATTGCGGAGAAGCCGAGCGTGGCGAGGGAGTTTGCGAATGCGTTGAAGGTCAGCGCGGCCTCGCGAGACGGGTATCTCGAATCGGAGACAGCAATCGTGACGTGGTGCGTGGGGCATCTTGTCACAATGAGCTATCCCGAGGTCTATGATGAAAAATATAAGAGGTGGAGCTTTGACACCATTCCTTTTCTTCCCGCGGAATTTAAGTACGAGGTGATAGAAAGCTCGAGAAAGCAGTTCAATATTGTCAGTTCGCTGCTGAAAAGGCCGGACGTGACGACCATCTATGTCTGCACTGACTCGGGGCGCGAGGGAGAATATATTTACCGGCTCGTGGAGCAGATGTCGGGAGTCACCGGGAAGGAACGGAGGCGCGTGTGGATCGACTCCCAGACGGAGGAGGAGATCTTAAGAGGTATCCGTGAGGCGAAGGACTTAAGCGAATACGACAACCTCAGCGATGCCGCCTATCTGCGCGCGAAGGAAGATTATCTCATGGGAATCAATTTTTCCCGCGTGCTGACGCTCAAGTACGGCAGGACTGTGAAGGATTATCTGAAAAGGGACAGGGCCGTGATTTCGGTCGGCAGGGTGATGACCTGTGTCCTCGGCATTGTCGTAAACCGGGAGCGGGAGATCAGGTCCTTTGTCAAGACGCCGTTCTACCGGGTTCTGGGGAATTTTAAGTTACAGGAGAATAAGATCACGGGTGAGTGGCGTGCAGTGGAGGGATCACCGTTTTATCTGTCATCCAAGCTCTACAAGGAGAACGGTTTCAAGGAGCGGGTGGACGCACAGAAGCTGATAGAGCATCTGCAGGAGGAGCCTGCGGGCGATGCGATGCTGGAGAGCATAGAACGGAAGAAGGAGAATAAGAATGCGCCGCTGCTCTATAATCTGGCGGAGCTGCAGAACGACTGCTCAAAGTTCTTCAAGATCAGCCCGGATCAGACGCTCGGCATCATTCAGGAACTCTACGAGAAAAAGCTCGTGACCTATCCGAGAACGGATGCCCGCGTGCTTTCGACGGCCGTTGCGAAGGAGATCCATAAAAATATCGGCGGACTGAAAAACTATGCGCCCGCAGCGGGCTTTGCGGCGGAAATATTAAACAGCGGAACCTATAAGGGGATCGCAAAGACGAGATATGTCAACGATAAACAGATCACGGATCACTATGCTGTCATCCCGACGGGACAGGGCTTTGGCAACCTCGCCGGGCTTTCCGCACTGTCGGCGAAGGTCTATGAGCTGATTGTGAGACGTTTCCTAAGTATTTTTTATCCGGCGGCGGTATACCAGAAATTTGCCCTGTGCATCAGGGTAAAGGAAGAGAAGTTCTTTGCGAACTTCAAGGTGCTGGTCGATGAGGGTTATCAGAAGGTCGCCTATGTCTTCCGAAAGGATGCCGACAGGCAGAACGGGGATAAGAAGGAGGAAGACAAGAAGGAGGATGCGGCGCCGGACGGCGAAAACGAGGAGAGCGAAATCCGGTGTGACGAGGCATTCACAAAGCTCCTCGGAACACTGAAAAAAGGAGATCCGCTTTCGGTAGCTTCCTTTGAGATCAAGGAGGGGGAGACTTCCCCGCCGAAGCGCTACACCTCGGGAAGCATCATCCTTACAATGGAAAATGCGGGACAGTTCATCGAGGACGAGGAGCTGCGGGCACAGATCAAGGGCAGTGGTATCGGCACAAGCGCAACGCGGGCGGAAATTCTGAAAAAGCTCGTCAATATTGAATATCTTTCCCTGAATAAGAAGACGCAGGTCCTGATGCCGACGCTGATGGGGGAGATGATCTATGATGTGGTGAGCGGGTCGATCCGGCCGCTGCTCGATCCGGCGCTGACTGCCAGCTGGGAGAAGGGGCTGACGATGGTTGCTGAAGGGACGATCTCCTCGCAGGAATACATGGATAAGCTGTCCGGCTTTGTCGGCAGAAGAACGGAGTATGTGAAGCGGCTGAACAACCAGAGACAGCTGTACGGAATGTTCGATACGGCGGCGGGAAATTATAAGACAGCGGGAAGCACCCGCAGTAAAAAAGAAGCATAAAGGAGAAATGAGAGATGAAGGATCAGATCACGATTGCGGAGCTTTATGATTTGAAGGAGACGATTGCGGCAGAGCTTTTCGGGGATGCGGAGTATCCGTGGGAGGTGCTTCCGAAGATCCATGACTTTATTATCGAACTCGGAAAGCGGCTTCCGGGCGAGCTGTATGAGGAGAAGGGCGAGAACATCTGGATTGCGAAGAGCGCGAAGGTAGCGCCGACTGCCTGCCTGAATGGGCCGCTCATCATAGATGAGGACGCGGAGATCCGCCACTGCGCTTTTGTGCGCGGAAACGCCATTGTCGGCAAGGGTGCCGTCGTCGGAAACTCCACGGAGCTGAAAAATGTCGTCCTGTTCAACAAGGTGCAGGTACCGCATTACAACTATGTCGGAGACAGCATTCTCGGCTATAAATCCCACATGGGTGCAGGCTCGATCACATCCAATGTCAAGAGTGACAAGACGCTTGTCACGGTGAAGGGCAGCGAGGTCTGCATTGAGACCGGGCTGAAAAAGATGGGCGCCATGCTCGGAGATCATGTGGAGGTTGGCTGTAACAGCGTACTGAATCCCGGAACGGTGATCGGCAGGGAGTCCAATGTCTATCCGACCTCGATGGTGAGAGGCGTGGTTCCGCCGCACAGCATTTATAAGTCAAAGACAGAAATCGTGGAAAAACATTGACTTTTTTTACACGCTGTTGTATAGTTCTATAAAGCGTTGATGCGCTAAAGTGTAAAAGAAGGAATGAGGATGATTATGAAAAAGAAGTTGATGGCTCTGGTTATGACTGCCTGTGTGGCAGCGACAATGCTCACGGGCTGCGGCTCTTCCGCAGGCTCCAAGGATACATACACGGTAGGTATCTGCCAGCTGGTTCAGCACCCGGCTTTGGATGCTGCGACGCAGGGCTTTAAGGATGCGCTGACGGAAAAGCTCGGTGACAAGGTAAAATTTAATGAACAGAACGCTTCCGGTGAGTCGGCTACCTGTTCGACGATCGTGAATCAGTTCGTCTCCTCAGGGGTGGATCTGATCCTTGCAAACGCAACCGCACCGTTGCAGTCGGCAGCGGCGGCAACCAACACGATCCCGATTCTCGGAACCTCTGTCACGGACTATGCGACGGCGCTGGACATCAGCGACTGGAACGGAACGACAGGCGTGAATATTTCGGGTACATCGGATCTTGCGCCTCTGGCAGAGCAGGCGGCAATGCTGAAGGAACTTTTCCCGGATGCACAGAATGTCGGCATGCTTTACTGTTCCGCAGAGCCCAACTCTGAATATCAGGTGAGAATTGTTACCGAGGAGCTTGAAAAGCTGGGAGTGACCTGCAAGAATTATTCCTTTGCGGATACCAACGATATTGCGTCCGTTGTGACGAATGCGGTGAGCGAGTGTGATGTCATCTATATCCCGACCGACAACACGGCGGCATCCTCTACCTCTGTCATCGACAACGTATGCCGTCCGGCAGGTGTTCCTGTCATCGCCGGTGAGGAGGGCATCTGCAAGGGCTGTGGCGTGGCGACACTGTCCATCAGCTACTATGACATCGGATATGAGACCGGACTGATGGCATACGACATTCTTGTAAACGGTGCCGATGTATCGACCATGGAGGTCCGTTTCGCACCTCAGGTGACAAAGAAGTACAATGCAGAGATCTGTGCCGAGCTGGGCATTACCGTGCCGGACGGCTATGAGGCAATCGAAGCAGAATAAGATAGTTTGGGGAGGTAAGCAGTTTTGGATGTAATGTCATTACTAAACGCGTTGCCCGGAGCCTGTGCTCAGGGGCTGATATGGGGAATCATGGCGATCGGGGTCTATATCACCTACAAGATCCTTGACCTCGCCGATCTGACCGTGGACGGAACTATGTGTACGGGCGGAGCTGTCTGCATCATGATGATGCTGGCGGGATTTCCGGTCTGGTTCGCATTGCTTGTCGCTTTTATAGCGGGCGCTCTGGCGGGACTTGTCACGGGTGTTCTGCACACGTTTCTCGGAATCCCTGCCATTCTTGCGGGAATCCTGACACAGCTGGGATTGTACTCCATCAATCTCCGCATTATGAGCAACAAGGCGAATCAGGCAATCAATGTTGACAAATATGATCTGCTTGTCTCCCTGCGTTATATTAAGGATGTTCCGTTCTATAAAAATACACTGGTGATCGCAGTGATCACGATCGCCATTCTGATTGCCCTGCTGTACTGGTTCTTCGGAACGGAGCTCGGCTGCTCCATCAGAGCCACCGGTTCTAACCAGAACATGTCAAGGGCGCAGGGTATCAACACAAATGTGACGAAGATTATCGGACTGATGCTCAGCAACGGCATCGTCGCTTTCGCAAGCGCATTGTATGCCCAGTATCAGGGCTTTGCGGACATCAATGCAGGGCGTGGCGCGATCGTCATCGGTCTTGCGGCGGTTATCATCGCGCAGGTTATCTTCGGCAAGATCCATGGAAATTTTGCCTTTAAGCTCGCCTCCGTGGCAATGGGCGGCGTTGTCTATTACCTCGTGCTGCAGGTCGTGCTCTGGCTCGGTCTGAATGCAAACGATCTGAAGCTGGTTTCCGCGACAGTGGTTGCCGTATTCCTTGCGATTCCTTATGTCAAGGATCATTATTTCAGAAAGTCCGCGAAAAAGGGAGGTGCTTCCAATGCTTGACATCAATCAGATCAGCAAGACCTTTAATGCCGGAACGGTAAATGAAAAACGGGCGCTCAACGGTCTGGATTTACATCTCGCGGAGGGCGATTTCGTCACCGTCATCGGCGGCAACGGAGCGGGAAAGTCCACAATGCTCAACGCCATTGCGGGAACGTGGTTCGTCGATGCGGGAAGCATAATGATCGACGGCGTTGACGTCACGAGGCTGTCCGAGCACAGAAGGGCGAAGTACCTTGGCCGCGTCTTTCAGGACCCGATGACGGGAACGGCTGCAAGCATGCAGATCGAGGAAAATCTTGCGCTGGCGGCGAGAAGAGGAAAGCGCAGAGGCTTGAAGATCGGTATCACGGCGAAGGAGCGGGAGAGCTACAAGGAGCAGCTGCAGATACTCGGCCTTGGGCTGGAAAACCGTCTGACGACACATGTCGGACTTCTCTCCGGCGGACAGAGACAGGCGCTGACACTGCTTATGGCGACGCTGGAAAAGCCGAAGCTGCTTTTACTGGATGAGCATACGGCGGCACTCGATCCCAAGACGGCGTCGAAGGTGCTTGAGGTGACAGACCGGATCGTACAGCGCGACGGACTGACGACGATCATGATTACCCATAACATGAAGGATGCCATTGCACATGGCAACCGTCTTGTGATGATGCATGAGGGACATATCATTTATGATGTTGCCGGTGAGGAAAAGAAGAAGCTGACGGTATCGGATCTGCTGCATAAATTTGAAGAGGCGAGCGGAGATGAATTTGCAAATGACAGAATGATGCTCGCATAGATTTCTGAGACAGAGGGCTGCACGGGAAAGCGTGCGGCTCTTTTTTTGTGGTAAAATCAAACTAATTTAGCTTAATATTAGTTAAATTTAATAAAATACAAAATATAATTTGTTAATTTTATCTATTTAAAAAGACCGAAATTTCCCATATGATAGAGATATAAAATAGACGAGTCCGTCGAGGAAATCGGAGGTTGCGAATGAATATTAAATTTGATGAGCAGAACAGGGTCTTTCAGCTGGATACGGAGAATACGAGTTATCTGATCGGCATTGCAGATCAGGAGGGCTTTATCGGACATATATATTATGGAAAAAAGATCAGTGACAGCAATGTCGCTTATCTGATGCGCACGGAGGAGAATCCGCTTGTTCCCTCTAAGAATAACCGGGACAGGAGCTCCTTCTTTGATACCTTCCCGATGGAATTTCCCGGCTGCAATACCGGTGATTACCGCGAGAGCGCGATTGAGGTTAAGGATGTGAACGGGCACAATGCCGTGGAGCTTGTCTACAAGGGGCACCGCATTCTGAACGGAAAGCCCGGACTGCCCGGCCTTCCGGCAACCTTCGGAGCGGAGGATGAATGCATGACGCTGGAGCTTGAGGCGGAGGATAAGGTATTAGGCATGGAGGCAGTTTTGCGCTACAGCATCTTCCGCGGGCTTGATGTCGTTGCGAGAAGCGTGGAGATTAAGAATGTCTCCAAGGACAGCTTTTTCCTTACAAGACTGATGTCTGCGAGCGTGGATATGGATCAGGAGGACTACAGGCTGCTGACGCTTCACGGTTCCTGGGCGAGAGAGCGCCACATGGATTTCAGGAGCATCGGCTACGGCAAGCAGAGCGTCGGCTCCACAAAGGGCGAGTCCTCACATCAGGAGCACCCATTCATGGCGCTTGTCTCGGAGAAGGCTACACAGGAGAGCGGCAATGTCTACGGCTTCCACTTTGTGTATTCGGGAAACTTTTTTGCACAGGTGGAGAAGAACCAGTTCGACAATCTCAGGGTGCAGATGGGTATTCACCCCAAGAACTTCTGCTTTGAGGTCAGAGCGGGGGAGAGCTTTGTTGCGCCTGAGGTTATTTTAACCTACTCCGCAGAGGGTCTCGGCGGCATGAGCAGGACGCTGCACGATCTCTACAGACAGCACCTGATCAGAAGCCCCTATAAGGACAAGAAGCGCCCGATTCTGATTAACAACTGGGAGGCGACTTACTTTAACTTTAATACCGAAAAGCTGATTGCCATTGCGAAGGAAGCGAAGAAGGCGGGAATTGAGATGCTTGTCATGGACGACGGCTGGTTCGGCCACCGCAACGATGACAACACCAGTCTCGGCGACTGGACTGTCAACGGGGAGAAGCTTCCCGGCGGACTGAAGGTGCTCGTCGATGAGGTGAATAAAATCGGTCTGAAATTCGGCATCTGGTTTGAGCCGGAGATGATTTCCCCGGACTCCGAGCTTTACCGGGAGCATCCCGACTGGGCAATCGCAATCGAGGGAAGAGTTCCCTGCCGTTCCAGAAACCAGTTTGTGCTCGATCTCACAAGACCGGAAGTACTGGACTATGTATATAACGCAGTGGCGGCTGTCCTCCACAGTGCAAATATTGAATATGTAAAGTGGGATATGAACCGTCAGCTCACCGACCTCGGAAGCCTGTATCTCGGCAGGGAGAATCAGGGCGAGCTCAGTCACCGCTATGTGCTTGCTGTGTATGAGCTGCAGGAGAGACTGACAAAGGAATTTCCGAATCTGCTTCTGGAGAACTGTTCCGGCGGCGGAGCGAGATTTGACCCCGGTATGCTTTATTACAGTCCCCAGATCTGGTGCTCTGACGATACGGATGCAATCGAGCGTCTGGAGATTCAGGAGGGCACGGCGCTGATTTATCCACTGTCAACGATGGGGGCGCATGTGTCGGACTGCCCGAACCACACGGTCGGAAGGACAACACCCTTCTCCACGCGCGGCAATGTCGCACTGGCGGGAACCTTCGGCTACGAGCTTGACATTACCAAGATCCCCGAGGAGGACAGAAAGCAGATCCCTGGGCAGGTTGCCATGTACCACAAGTACAATGACCTTGTGAGAAACGGCGATTACTACAGACTTGCTTCTTACCGTGAAAATCATTATTATGATTGTTATGAGGTGGTTGCAAAGGATAAGTCAGAGGCGCTGATTACCTTTGTGCAGGTGCTGAACCGTGCGAACCATCACAGCCGCTGCATCAGGCTCTCCGGGCTTGATCCGAAACGGCAGTACAGAGACGAAGAAACCGGAGAAATCTATTTCGGCGACACACTGATGAATGCAGGCATTCTCGTACAGGGAATGTGGGGGGACTTCCAGTCGAAGCTGATTCATCTGGTGGCGGAACATTAAGGAGAATTCTTATGGCGAAAGCAGTGAAACTGGCAGATATTGCGGAGAGAGTCGGCGTCAGCACCGTGACGGTGTCGAAGGCGCTCTCCGGTCAGAAGGGTGTCAGCGAGGAAATGCGCGACAAGATAAAAAAGCTGGCGGACGAACTCGGATATAAGCAGCCGTCTGCGGTGATGAGGGACAAGAGGAACAGGCAGAGCCGCAATATCGGTGTGCTGATCGAGGAGGGTTATCTCGACAAATACGAATCCTTCTACTGGCAGATGTATCAGCATGTTTCGACTTGTGCGCTCGGCTATGAATGCTTTACCCTGATGGAGGTAATCAGCCGCCGGATGGAGGAGCAGCTGGAGGTACCGAAGGTAATTAAGGAGCAGAAGGTACACGGCGTGATCGTGATCGGCAGGATGTCGGCGGGCTTCTTAAAGATGCTGCGCGAGAACAGCGGTGTGCCGCTTGTGTATATGGACTTTACCGATGAGGAGCAGGGGACGGACTCGGTTGTCTCTGACAGCTATTACGGTGCTTATCACCTCACGAATTACCTGCTGTCGCGGGGACATACGAAGATCGGCTATGTAGGGACGCTTCTTGCGACCAGCTCCATCACAGACCGCTATCTTGGGTATGTGAAGGCACTTCTGGAGCATGGAATCCAGCCGCGTCAGGACTGGAGACTGGATGACCGTGATATGGCAAGCGGCCTTATCGAGGATGAGCTTTTACAGCTTCCGGTGGAAATGCCGACCGCTTTCTTCTGCAACTGTGATCTGACGGCGGGGCGGATGATTCAGAAGCTGAGGGCAAGCGGCTACCGTGTGCCGGAGGACATTTCAGTTGCCGGCTTTGACAATTATATTTACCCGGGCATCTGCGATGTCGGCATTACGACCTATGAGGTCGATCAGACGGCTATGGCAAAGCAGGCGGTCAAGATTCTTGTAAAAAGAATGGAAAAGGAGTCCTGCCGTTATGGCACACATATCGTTGAGGGCAGACTCGTTGTCAAAGAAAGCGTAGAGGCAATAGGATGAGGGATCGGCTTTGGGGCAGAAAGCTCCTCACGCTGGCATTGACGGCAGCGCTTGCGCTTTCAACTGCAGGCTGTGGGGAACAGGAAAATACAGAAAAGGTGGATAATTCCGCTGACGAAAGCACGTCAGTGGTATCGGAGGAGAGCAGCATTCCGGAGGAGACTCCTGCGGAGGATACCTTAAGCCTTCCAACCGCATTCCTCTCCGACACGGACATGGAGCTGGCGGACATGTGGGCGGGCTGCGATGACAGAGCGCTTGCGGCGGTCATGCGCAAGGCGGAGACGGGAGAAAAGGTGACGATTGCCTGTATCGGCGGCTCAATCACGCAGGGAACGATAGCCAGCGGGAAGCGGGATACGGAGGTCGGGGAGAGAAAGGCGTATGCCGACCGCTTCTTTGACTGGTGGGAGCAACGCTTTCCGGAGACAGAGTTCCAGTTTGTGAATGCCGGTATCGGCGGGACGGATTCCTATCTTGGCGTACACCGGCTGGAGCGGGACGTGCTGGACAGTGAACCGGATCTGGTTCTCGTAGAGTTTGCGGTGAACGATGGCAACAACAGCTTTTATAAGAAGTCTTACGATAACCTGATCTACAATCTGATGACAGACGATGCCGCACCGGCGGTGATCTGCCTGTTCATGGCACAGACGAGCGGCATTTCCGCACAGACCAGCGAAGTGCTGGTCGGCTATCACTACAGTGTGCCCATGCTGAGCTATGCGAACGTAATTTCCGATATGATAGAGACCGGACGTTACACGGCGAAGGAGCTCTCCGGTGACGGCGTTCATCCTTCCGCTCTGGGACATGCGGTGACGGGCGAGATTCTCTGGAATTACCTGAACGGTGTCTATGAGGTTCGGAACACGCTTGAGGAGCCGGATGCGGATGCCGTGACTGAGCCTCTGACGAAAGCAGTGTACGGCAAGGCGGCGGTTCTGGACAGCAGCGTCATCACACCGGAGGAGTACGGAGACTTCGCGGAGGAAAAGAGCAGTCAACAGTTCCCGAACGGTTGGGGCTGTAATGGCGAGGGTGGCATTGTTTTTCGAGCTTCCTTCAGCAGACTCGGAATCCTTTACCTTGCGACTACGGACGGAAAAAGCGGGCAGTTTGAAGTACTGATCGATGGGGAACCGGTCAGGACAATCGATGCGGATTTTACCGGCGGCTGGGGAAATGCAATCAAGGCGGATGAGGTCTATGCTTCGGACACGGTGGGCGAGCATACGGTGGAACTCAGACGGAGCGAGAATGCCACGGGAGATATCTTTCATCTCCTCGGACTTTTAACCTCAGAAAGTATTACAGATTAATTTAACCAAAAATAAAGTAGGGCAGATAACGAATTTCCGTTTTTAAAGTTATCTGCCCTAAAAATATGCACAAAAATCAGAAGCTAAAATTGGTAATATGGTAAAACTGACGAAGAATTTATGAAAAAAGATTGAATAAATCGTATAAAAGATTTATAATTTAATTCATAGGAAGCTAAAATTACTTAAATAATTAGCCCTGCGGGGAGTGATGCAATGAAAAAAAGCAGGAAAGCAATGGTAAGTCTTATGGCATTGGCAACATTTGGAAGTGTCATGGCGGGATGTGGAAGCAGCGGTGAAGCGGATGGAACCGCAGAGCAGGAAGAGGTATTTGTACCCACCGTCATCGGCACCTATGAGGCGGAGGATGCTTCTTTCGCCGGCAATGCGAGAGCGGAGATGGGAAAGAGCGGATACAGCGGCGAGGGCTATGCCACCGGATTTGAGGAAGACGGAGACGAATGTATCTTCCATATCAATACACCGGAAAGCGGGTTCTATGATTTACTTTTCGGGAGTTCCGCGAGCGGATATAAAGAGAATTATGTGAATGTTGACGGCGACTACTTCGGAAATCTTGTGACGGACAGCAGTGAGATCGCGGAGACAGAATTGAAAAGAGTCTATCTGGACGCGGGAGACCACGATGTGACCGTTTCCAAGTACTGGGGGTGGATCGATTTGGACTATTTAAAAGTGACGACATCAAAACCAATACCGGAATCTGTATATCGGGTATCGGCGGAGCTGGTGAATCCCAATGCGACGGAAAATGCCAGACGACTGATGAGCTATCTGGCGGATAATTACGGCAAGAAGATTCTCTCCGGACAGTACTGCGACACAGGAATGTATGGAAAAGAATTTCAGGTCATCAAGAAAGTGACGGATAAGACCCCGGCAGTGCTCGGACTTGACTTTATGGAATACACTCCCTCCTTTGTGGAGAACGGAAGCAACGGATGTTCTACGGATCTGGCGCTTCAATGCTGGGAGCAGGGAGGTATCGTTACCTTCTGCTGGCACTGGAACGCACCGTCAAAATATCTGACAGGAAACTGGTACAGCGGCTTCTATGCGCAGTACACCAATATTGATCTCGCAAAGATCATGAACGGTGAGGATCAGGAAGGCTATGATCTGCTGATGCAGGATATAGATGCCATTGCAGCACAGCTGAAGATCTTACAGGATGCAGGAGTACCGATTCTTTGGAGACCCTTACATGAGGCGAGCGGCGGCTGGTTCTGGTGGGGCGCAAGCGGCGCGGATGCATACATACAGCTGTACAGGCTGCTTTATGACAGGCTTACAAATGAATATGGATTAAACAATCTGATCTGGGTGTGGAACGGACAGAACAAGGACTGGTATCCGGGTGATGAGTATGTAGACATTATCGGGGAAGACATTTATCCCGGCGAACGCGTTTACACCTCGCAGGTCAATAAATATCTGGAGGCAGTCGAATACACAACACCGGCAAAGATGGTTGTCCTTTCGGAGAACGGCTGTGTCTTTGATCCGGATCTTGCAATCCGCGACGGAGCGATGTGGGGCTTCTGGTGTACATGGAACGGCGAGTTCGTAGCCAAGTCCACAGCAATCTACTCCTACAGTGAACAGTACACTGAGGCGGAGGCACTGAAAAAGTTTTACAGCAACGATGCGGTGATCACCATGGATGAGCTTCCTGATCTCAAGGAATATCCGATCAGGGAAAAGTAAAGGGGAGAGAAAAGCTTTGAAGAAACAAAAGGGTGCAGGGCTTTTATCTTATGACGGAAAGCTGATCGGCTTCCTGAATAAAATGGGAGAGATCATTCTTCTGGACATGGTGTTTCTCGTATGCTGTCTGCCGGTCGTCACGATCGGACCGGCACTGACTTCTCTCTATTATGCGACGATGAAGAGCATCAGGAGAGAACGCGGATATCCACTCAGGGAATTTTTCAGTTCGATGAAGAGGACACTCGCAAGAGGAGTGCTTCTGACGGTTGTGTGTCTGCTCTGGCTGCTGGCGCTGTTCTTTGGGAGAGATTACTTTCTGGCGGCGGATGGACAGCAGACGGCAATGTCGGTATTATACAGCTTTCTGATCTTTGTCAGCACATGCATTATCTTATATCTGTTTCCGGTGTTTTCGAGATTCGATATGAAGCTGACACAGATTTTGAAGCTATCATTTGTTATGAGTATCAGGTTCCTGCCGCTGACGATCCTTGATCTGGCGGGAACGGCGCTGATCGGATGGGTATTGATTTACTTCCTGCCGATCCCCTGCTTTTTCTTTGTGCCGGGACTGTGGTGTCTCGCACTGACCTTCCCGATGGAAAAAGCGATGCGCGCTTATATGCCGAAGGCAGATGCAGGGGAGGAACAATGGTATGACAAATAGTTTTAAGCGCATGGCGCGGAAACGGGGAAAACGATGAAGCGAGCGAAATGGTTAAAAAAATCGATAGCATCAGTCCTTCTTGCGACAATGGCATTTACCATGCTGCCGTTTACGGGTATGGACAGCTTTGCGAGAACCGACTACTCCATGGACGACTATGATGAGATTGTCAGTACATATTCCATTGACAAATCAATTGTCGGCTATACGACCTATGTGAGTCAGTTCGAGCAGTCTTATCCCGAGGACACACTGACAGTCGGAGCGGAAGCGGTAGTCCGTTATGACGAGGGCGACAAGGCAGCTGACCCGGTGATTTATACCGACTACGAGGGAATGCAGAGCGACAGCGTCTACACGAGTGAAAATTCACTGGTGGAGTTCGAGATAGAGGTTCAGCAGGAAGGCTTTTACAACCTGTCACTGGTCTATTACCCGATTGCCGGTAAGAACTCAGATATAGAGAGAAGCATTTTCATTGACGGAGAGCTTCCTTATAAAGAGATGGCGTCCATTGACTTTTACAGAATATGGCGCTTTGATCTCGAGGAGGATAACCTCAACGCAAACGGATCGGCGACCTATCACTGGGAAAAGGATAATCAGGGCAACGACAACCGCCCGAGCATGATTGAGGCGCCGGAATGGATTACAAGCTATGTGTACGACAGCGAGGGCTATGTGACATCCCCGCTGGCTGTGTATCTGACAAAGGGTACACATACAATAACGATGCTTTCCCTGCGTGAGCCGATGCTCATCAACAAGATTGTACTGAGCAACGCGAGCAGCGCAAAGAGCTATGCTGATACAAAGGCAGAGCAGGATGCAAAAGGAGCAACGGTAACCTCAGGACATAAGATTACGATCGAAGGGGAAAACGCGACAAGAACTTCTTCCCAGATGCTTTATCCCACACAGGATCAGTCATCACCCTCCGTTTCACCCTCCAGTGCGAAGGAGCTGCTTAACAACACGATCGGCGGAAATTCATGGAGACTGGTAGGACAGTGGATCGAATGGGATTTCGATATACCGCAGAGCGGCTATTACAATATTTCCCTCTATGACTGCCAGAACTTCGTGAGAGGCATTTATGTTTCCAGACGAATCACCATCGACGGTGAGGTTCCGTTCAAGGAGATGGAGGATTACGGCTTCTCCTACGGACAGAGCTGGAGAGAGGATGTGCTTTCCGACGAGAACGGAGAGGCATATCAGTTCTATCTGGAGGAAGGCCACCACACGCTGCGCATGCAGGCAGTGCTCGGAGATTTCTCCAACATCATCAGCGAGGTACAGAGCTGCGTACAGCAGTTGAACAGCATTTACCGTGAGGTCATCAAGATCACCGGTGTTTCCCCTGATACCTACAGAGACTATCAGCTGGAGGCATCTCTGCCGGAGCTGCACAATGAGCTTGTGGCAGTAAGAGAACAGCTTGCCGGTGCGATCGATCAGATGCAGGCGCTGACCGGAAAGAATTCCGACAGACTGACCGTGCTTCTGACGATGCGGGATCAGCTGGATGACCTGATCGACGATGCAGAATATTTTGTCCGTGTCATTGGCTCTTACAAGATCAACGTCAGAGCCTGCGGTAACTGGGTGACACAGGTGACGGAGCAGCCGCTGGCAATCGACCGCATCAATATTACCTCACCCGACACGAAGGTGGAGTATAAGAATACTTCCTTCTTCAGCAAGCTCGGATATGAGTGCAGACGACTTTACTATTCCTTTGTAATTGACTATAACCAGATCGGTAATGTCATCGAGGACGACAAGGCGGATGACACGACGATCACACTGTGGATCGGCTCCGGCCGTGACCAGGCGAACATCATCAAGAAAATGATCGATGAAGGCTTCACCAATTCCTTCGGTGTCAACGTCAACGTACAGCTGGTTGATATGAATACGCTGCTGAGAGCAGAGCTTGCCGGCGAGGGACCGGATGTGGCGATTCAGGTTGCAAACACAAACGGTATTGCAGGCGCAGTCCTGAATACAGGTAATGATACTCCTGTCAACTACGGTATCCGAAATGCCGTTCTTGATCTGAGTCAGTTTGATGATCTGGACGAAGTCAGAACAAGATTTGCGGAGGCGGCAATGGTTCCGTTTGAGTTTGACGGTGCGACCTACGGATTGCCGGAGACAACGACCTTCCCGGTAATGTTCTACAGAAAAGACATTCTTGCCGAGCTGGGTATGGAAGTGCCCCAGACATGGGATGAGGTAAAGGTTGCGATGGCAGTGCTGGCAAAGAACCAGATGGAATTTGGTATGCTGCCCAGCGAGCAGATCTTCGCAATGCTGCTTTACCAGAACGGCGGAAGCTATTATACCGAAGACGGAGCGCGCTCCGTACTGGATTCAGACGTGGCGGTAAACACCTTCAAGGATTACTGTGAATTCTACACAGATTACAAGCTCGACAAGGAGACCAGCGTGGAGGAGCGTTTCCGAACCGGTGAGTGCCCGATCGTGATCGCAGACTACACGACCTATAACAATCTGGTCGTTTCCGCACCGGATATTGCGGGATTGTGGGATTTCGCTCCGGTTCCCGGAACAGTGAGAGAGGACGGAACGGTGGATCACAGCACAGGCTGCACCGGACTGGCAAGCATCATCATGGCGGATACGGATTATCCCGAGGAGTGCTGGGAGTTCCTGAAATGGTGGACATCAGCTGACGTACAGACGCAGTACGGACGCGAGATGGAGAGCCTGATGGGCTCAGCGGCAAGAGTACCGACCGCGAACTTAGAGGCGTTTGCAAACATGCCTTGGCCGGTAGATGACTACGAGGCACTGGAGGAAGCCTTCCAGTGGGTAAAGGGAATCCCTCAGGTACCGGGCGGCTATTACTCATGGCGAAACGTAAATAATGCATTCTATACCGTAACGACCGAGACGGATACCGCATCGCCGAGAGAAGAGCTGATGGATAAGGTAATTTACATTAATGCAGAGATCGATTACAAGCGGCAGGAGCTTGGACTGCCGGTGGCAGAAGACTAAGAGAGGAGGAGATTGATAATGGCTGAACAGAGTACTGTTTCACAGGAAGCACTGGACATCGCTGCAAAGCAGAAAAAATTAGGCTATCGCATCAAGAGAAGCCGTGTTTCCTATATGATGCTGGCACCGTATTTCATCTTATTTTTCCTCTTTACGGTTTTGCCGGTAGTGATCTCCATTGTTCTGAGCTTTACTTACTTTAACATGTTGGAAATGCCTACCTTCGTAGGCTGGAAGAATTACGTCAAGTTGTTCCTGGAGGATGATATCTTCCTGATCGCCTTGAAGAACACCTTGATCTTCGCGGTGGTGACCGGACCGGTCAGCTACATCCTGTGTCTGTTGTTCGCGTGGATCATCAACGAGTTCTCCGGTAAATTCCGGTCGTTCCTGACGCTGATTTTCTACGCGCCGAGTATCTGCGGTAACGCATACATGGTCTGGAACCTGATCCTGACCGGTGACCGTTATGGTTACTTAAACGGTATCCTGATCAAGCTCGGCATTCTGGATGAAGCGATCCTCTGGATGAAGACAGAGAAATATGTCCTTCCCGTGCTGATCGTTGTACAGCTGTGGCTGTCACTTGGTACCGGCTTCCTTTCCTTCATCGCAGGTCTCCAGACGGTAGACAAGAGCCTGTACGAGGCGGCTGCACTGGACGGTGTCAAGAACCGCTGGCAGGAGCTCTGGTATGTGACACTTCCTTCCATGAAGCCTCAGCTGATGTTCGGTGCTGTTATGCAGATCACGCAGTCCTTCGCTGTGGCAGACATCTCGATACAGCTGGCAGGAAACCCTTCCGTGAACTACGCCGGAGCAACGGTGGTAACGCACCTTCTGGACTACGGTTCAACGAGATTTGAAATGGGTTATGCATCGGCGATTGCAACGGTTCTGTTCCTGCTGATGGTAGGAACGAACAAGCTGGTACAGAAACTGTTAAGGAGGGTTGGCGAATAATGGCAAAGAAAGATACAACGCAGACAACAACTGCAAAGCGCAAACTCTTCAAGAGAAAACCGAGAGAAAAGAAATTAAACCGTTCCATGGCAGGAAACACGTTGTTGTTCATACTGATGTTCATCTGCGGAATCTTCATGGCGCTTCCGCTGGTCATGATTATCAACAACGCGCTGAAGCCGCTGGATGAAATCTATCAGTTCCCGCCGAAGATTTTTGTGCGGAACCCGACACTAGAGAACTTCTCAGACCTGTTTGTACTGATGAACAACTCATGGGTGCCGTTCTCCAGATACATACTGAACACGATCATCATCACCGGCGGCGGTATGGTGGGACACGTGCTCTGTGCATCCCTTGCAGCTTATCCGCTGGCAAAGCATAAGTTCCCGGGAAAGAACATCCTGTTCAGCATGGTCGTTTTATCCATGATGTTCTCCTGGACGGTAACGCAGATCCCGCAGTACCTGATCATCAGCTGGCTGCATATCAACAATACCTACGCTGCACTTGTCCTTCCGGCATTCTCGTTCGGTATGGGACTTTACCTGATGAAGCAGTTCATGGAGCAGCTGCCGGATTCCCTGATGGAGTCGGCGAGACTGGACGGCGCGTCCGAGTGGAGAATCTTCTGGTCGATCGTTATGCCGAACGTTAAGCCTGCATGGCTGACACTTGCCATCTTCCAGTTCCAGCAGATGTGGGGCAACACGGGAAGCCTGTTCCTAAGAAACGAGGAACTGAAGCCTTTGCAGTATTCCCTGCAGCAGATTACGGCAGGCGGCACGGCGAGAGCCGGAGCGGCAGCGGCAGTTACCTTTATTGTTGCAGCAGTACCTATTATTTTCTTCCTGATCTGTCAGAACAACGTCTTAGAGACGATGACGACATCAGGTATGAAGGATTGACGGGAGGCACAGAATGAAAAAAGCGAATTTGATAAAAAAGTCAGCTGCTTTCCTCCTCGGCCTTGCAGTCATGTTTACCACTGTGGGCGAAACCGTGAGAGCGGAGGAGCTTCCCTACGACACCTACAATTACAACTATCGTGAGTATATCGTCATGACACCGGCGGCATATGTTCCGTCGGGGAGCGTGACGGGACAGGAGCTCGGCATTACCTCCTTCAACGAGCCGCAGGACATCTGCAAGGCGCCGAACGGCGAGATCTATATTGCAGACACCAAGAACAACCGTATCGTTGTGCTGAACCGTGACATGACCGAGGCGGTCAGGATCATCGACAGCTTTACCAGAGATGGAGTGGAGGATGGCTTTAAGACACCGAACGGCGTGTGCGTTTCCTCCAACAATCAGCTCTATGTGGCGGACACGGACAACAAGAGAATTGTTGTACTTACCCCGGAGGGTGAGTTCGTCAAGATCATTGACAATCCACAGTCCGAGATTCTGGAAGAGGGCTTCGACTTTATACCGTTGAAGGTAACGGTTGACTATGCAGACCGTGTCTACTGTATCGCAAAGAATGCCTTTGAAGGTATTCTGGTATTTGAGAACACGGGAGATTTCACCGGCTACTTCGGAACGATCGAGGTTAAGATTACTCTCTGGGAGAAGTTCTGGAAGAGACTTGCCAGCAAGGAGGAGAGAGCGAAACAGCAGCTGTACATTCCGACAGAGTTTACCGGAATCGACATTGACAGCGACGGCTTCGTATATGCCTCCAACATCGACTCCGCAGGAATCCAGGGCGTGAGAAGACTGAATCCGAGAGGAGAGGATGTCATCCAGAAGGGTGAGAACGAAAACCTCGGCGGAGATCTTCAGTTCGGTGTGTACGGTGATTACGGCGGAGCCAGTGAATTTATCGACGTTGTTTACCGCGGAAGAGGTATCTATTCCCTGCTTGACAGAAAGCGCGGACGTATCTTTACATACGATAAGGAAGGAAACCTGCTCTATATTTTCGGCGGACTGGGAAGCCAGCAGGGAACCTTCACAACACCGGTTGCCATCGAGGCGATCGACGATCAGATCATCGTGCTGGATGCTTACCAGAATGCCGTACTTATCTTTGCAGAAACGGAATACGGTTCACTGATTAACGATGCTGTCGGACTCCGTTATGACGGCGACGAGGCACAGGCAATCGAGAAGTGGGAAGCCGTTCTGAGACTGGATGAGAACAATGAGCTGGCGAACACCGGTATGGGTAAGGCTTATCTGACGGCCGGAGACAACAAAAAGGCAATGGAATATCTGGAGCTCGGCATGAACCGCAAGTATTACTCCATCGCCTACAAGAGATACCGGAACGAGATCCTGACGCAGAACATGAACGTGATTATGACAGTGATTATCGTGCTGATTGCGTTCCTGGTGATCTACAATAAATTCCTTGGCGAAAAGATCCGAGCAAAGCTCGGCAGAAAGCCGAAGCAGACCAAGAAGGAAGGAGGGCTCAGCTGATGAAGGGACTGTTTTCAAAAGAAAAGTGGAAATATGCTTTCTACACGGTGAGTCATCCGATGGATGCCTATTATGAGATCAGGCATCGGGAGAGAGGCTGCGTACCGATTGCGATACTGCTGGTCATCCTCTTTTCCTTTACCTTCTCCATCAACCGTATGTCGGCAGGCTTCATTGTAAATGATATTGACCCGCTTGATGTCAATGCATTCACAGAGCTTATCGCAGTATTGCTCCTGTATTTCCTGTTCTGTGTGAGCAACTGGTCAATCACCTGCCTGATGGGCGGTGAGGGCAGGATGAAGGATATTCTGATTGCAATCGGCTATGCCATGACACCGATCATCGTCTGCTTCAACATTGCAACGATATTCAGCCAGTTCGTGACAGAGGACGAGGGAGCCTTTTATTTTATCATCATGGGGCTGGGAATTGCCTACGGACTGATCATGATGCTGATGGGCATCATGCAGGTTCACAATTACACCCTTGGAAAAACGCTGATTACGATTTTCCTGACCTTCATCGCAATGTTTATTATTATCTTTCTGGCACTGTTACTGTTTGACCTTTTGAACCAGGTGTATAACTTCATCTACAGTATTTACCAGGAACTGATCTTCAGAGTATAGTAGGAGGGCGAAATGAACAAGATGCGCACAAGCAAAAAAATATTGATAGCATTTATCAGCATTATCGCCGCTGTCATTTTGATCTTCCTGGCACGCTGGCTGATCCGGTATTACTTCTATAACGGATATCAGAACGAGCTTTCTTCCTACAGCTACGAGGAGGGCGGGGAGTTTCAGGCAATCAGTGAAACAAAGTCCGATGTGGCGGATATGGTGCTCGCCGCAGAGAATGACACATTGAAGCTGTATGTGAATACCTCCTCCGGCGCGGTGGCGGTGGTGGATAAGAGAAACGGAAATATTACCTATTCCAACCCCACAGACGCAGATGAGGACAGCATCGCAAGCGGAACCAATAAGGACTACCTGAAATCCCAGCTGATTGTTGATTACTTCAATACCACCAGAACGCAGGGTACCTTCGATTCCTACAGCTACTGCGCGGAGCGCGGACAGCTGGAAGTGGAGTCCATTGCAAACGGTGTCCGGTTCCTCTACACGATGGGTGATCTGTCGAGTGAGACCGGTATTGTTCCCCGGTATATCAGTGCAGACACACTGGAAAATGTATTGAGCCGGATGTCGGAAGAGGGTAGCACTTTCACAAGAAAGAAATATACCGAGAGCAAGGTGGCAGACAATTATTACGAGCTGCTGGAGGCGACGGTAAAGGGTGCTTCCCAGCTGAGAAAGCTGAACAATTACTTTACCGAGGCTGGCTTCACCGAGGAAGAGTATATCGCCGAGATGGAAGGCTCCGGTGTGGAGGGACTGATCCCGATCTCCTTTGAGATTCCGCTGGAATACCGGCTGAACGGTGATGCAGTTGATGTTTCAATCCCTCTTTCGGAGGTGAAGGAGAACGGCGGCGGAAGCATCTTCCGAATTCAGATGCTCAGATATTTCGGAGCGGCGGGAACGGAAGAAGAGGGCTATATGCTCGTACCGAACGGTTCCGGATCCCTGATCAACTTCAACAATGGAAAGACGGGAACCAGCCCCTACTCCGAGTATGTTTACGGCCTTGATCCTCTTTCCGCAGAGTATACGGTCAGAGAGAATACAACGGATACCAAGCTGGCGCTTTACGGCATTTTCCGCAAGGACAGCGCAGTCTTCGCAACGATCGAGGACGGAGCGTCCTACGCACTCCTGTCGGCTTATGTGTCCGGCAAGGTGAACGAATACAACTTCGTATATCCCACCTTTGTAGTACGTGGAAACGATAAGCTGTCCATGTTCGGAACGACAGGCAACGAGGCGGATATCCCGATCGTCGAGACAAACCATTATGACGCGAACCTGACAGTAAAGTACACGATGCTGACAGAGGAAAATGCGGATTACTCTTCGGCGGCCAACTATTACAGGGACAGACTTGTGAGGGAAGGCAAGCTGACAGCAGAGGAAACGACAGGGGATGATCTGAAATTTTACTACGATGTTCTCGGCGGTGTCGGCATGACAAAGTTTTTCCTCGGCACTCAGTATCAGGGCATGTACCCCATGACCACCTTTGAAGAGGCAGAGAACATTTACACAGACCTTTATGACAGCGGCATTACGAAGCAGGTCATGAATTTCCAGGGTTGGATGAACAGAGGTTACTATCACGACGTTGCGAACAAGATCAAGATTCCCCATGCGCTGGGCGGCAAATCGGATCTCGAGGCGCTGAGCAGCAGGATGACAGCGGATGGAAATACCTTCTATGCAGATGTGGCTTTCCAGAAGGTAACCTTTATCAGCAAGCGTTACTCCTACGGAAATGAGACCTCCAGATATTATGGCGCGGGATATGTTGCCGAGTTCGGTCTTGTCAATCCGGCAACCCTGAGACAGACCTCCGGTCTTGGCTATGAGGAGAACCATTATTATCTCATTTCACCGAAGTTCCTGCATCGTTACACAGATGCTTTTGTGAAAAAGATCGGAAAGTATGACATCGGCGGAATCTCCCTCAGAGATCTCGGAAACGAGCTGCATTCCGACAAGAAAAGGACACACATCATCGACAGGGAAGCAGCACTGGATGTCGTAACGGCAGCGCTGGGTGACATGAAGAATACCGGCAAGAACATTCTGCTGAATGCAGGTAATGATTATGCGTTCGGCTATGCGGATGATATGATTAACGTTCCGCTTTCCTCCAATGATTACTACATCATTGATGAGACGGTTCCGTTCTATGAGATGCTGATCCACGGCTACATTGATTACGCCGGCAGCGTCATCAACCTGAGCGATACCTATGAGAAGTCCGATATTGTACTGAATCTTGTTGAAAATGGCGCTGCACCGCACTTCATGTTCTCATGGAAGAACTCCAGCGACATCAAGACGACTGCACTGAACCGTTTCTATTCCACTTCCTATGAGAACTGGAAGGACGACGCGGTTGCAATCTACAACGAGGTAAACGGCGCACTGAAATATGTGACCGGGGCAGCAATGATAAAGCATGAGACACTGGATTCCGGTGTGAAGGCTGTGACCTACAGCAACGGTGTTGTGATCTACATCAACACAGGAAATTCGGATAAGACAGTGAACGGTGTGACAGTACCTGCAAAGGGATATCTGGTAGGGGGTGTGAAATAATGGCAGAGGTAAGAACAAAACAAAAGAAAAAACGCTCCCTTTCCCAGAGAAGAGCCATGAAGGGATTCATCTTCATTCTGCCGTGGCTGATCGGCTTTATCTGGTTCTATGTGAGAAGCCTGGTCATGACGGTGCAGTTCTCCTTCTCGGAGATGACCGTCAATCCCGGCGGCGGATATTCGCTGAATTTTGTCGGGCTGAATAATTTCATCTATGCGTTCCGTGCGCATGCCACCTACAAGCAGGTGCTGACGACATCCATCGGAAACATGCTGATTGATGTACCGCTGATTACCTTCTTCAGCCTGTTCATGGCAATGCTGTTGAACAGGAAATTCAAGGGACGTACCCTTGTGAGAGCAATCTTCTTCCTGCCGGTTATCCTGAATTCCGACGCTATAGGCGCGGCAATGGATCTGGCGAGAAGCATGATGAGCGGCGGTATCTCCAACTCAGCTTCTGAGCTGGCGGAAGCGGCGGCCGGAAGCGGAGTCAGCGTCGAGTATTACATACAGATGTTTACATCCTTAGGTCTGCCGGAGACGATCATCGAGTACATCTCGGGAGCAGTCGGACGTATCAGTGACATCATCAATGCCTCCGGTGTACAGATCATCATCTTCATCGCGGCTTTGCAGTCCATTCCGGGCTCCATGTACGAGGTGGCGAAGATTGAAGGTGCAACCGCTTATGAGACCTTCTGGAAGGTAACCTTCCCGATGGTTATGCCGCACATCATCACGAATGTGGTGTACACGGTTGTGGACAGCTTTACACGGTCGGATGTAGTCGAACTGGCATATACAACGGCATTTAAGTATTTCAACTATGGTCTGAGCTCTGTATTCAGTCTGGTGTCAACGATCATTACCTGTCTGATTCTTGTCATCGTCTGCAGGCTGATACAGAAACGTACCTTCTACTATAACTAGGAAAGGAGAAAAAGATGGAAAAGCAGAAGAAAGTATTTTCCGTTCAGGGAGTCAGAGACAGCATTGCGTCGATGAAGGCGGACACACAGTTCACCAACGACAGACTGCGCTGGATCAGCAACATCAAGGGCTTTGTTCTTGGACTGTTCCGGCTGGCACTGATTGTCGGTGTGTGCTATGTCATTCTGGGACCCGTGCTCGGAATTATCAGCAGTTCATTTTTCTCCGACGCAGATAACTATAATCCGATGGTTTACCTGCTCCCGCAGGAGCCGACGCTGATGCGTTACAAAATTGCAATTCAATATCTGAACTACTGGAAGACACTGGGAAGCTCCATTCTTTATTCCCTGTCGCTCATGGTGATTCAGGTTCTGATCTGCTCGATGGTAGGCTACGGCTTTGCAAGATTTAACTTTCCGGGAAAGGGCATCCTGTTCGCCTGTGTGGTTGTCATGATTGTCATCCCTACAAACACGATCATGCTTCCGCTGTACATGACCTTCTCGAATTTCGATGTATTCGGAATCATCAAGGCGGTGACGGGTTCTTCCCTGAACCTTCTGGCAACACCGGTGCCGATGTATATCATGACGGCATTCGGCTGTGGACTGAGATCGGGTCTGTACATTTACATGTTCAACCAGTTCTTCCGCGGACTGCCGAAGGAGATCGAGGAGGCGGCATTTGTGGATGGAGCCGGAACATGGTACACCTATTTCCGCATCATGCTGATCAACGCAATGCCTTCCGTTGTCACTGTAGCAATTTTCTCTATGGTATGGCAGTACAACGATACCTTTTACGCGAATTTGTTCCTTGTCAGCGACAACATTGTAATCAGTAAAAAGATTTCGACGATTGAGGCATCCATCTCCAACGTGGAGAAGATTCTTGACCCGAACATTCTGGAGCTGTTCCTGGATGCGGGCATTGTCCTGATTATGATACCGATCGTCCTGATCTATATCGCACTGCAGAAGCAGTTTATCGAAGGAGTTGAGAGAAGCGGTATCGTCGGATAAGACGGGAAGCTCTCTGGCTATACATTTCAACTAATACAACTAAAGGAGGATGAAGAAGTTGAAAGCAAAAAAATTACTTGCACTATCAATGACGGCAGCCATGGTTTTAGGTATGACCGCCTGTGGAGGGGAAGAAGCATCAAACAGCAGTGTCGCTGAGGAATCTTCGGTAGAGTCTTCAGTAGAATCTTCTGAGGAAACCCCTTCCTCATCATCGGAAGAGAAGGGAAATGTTGATCTTCAGGTGGGAGAAGTCAGCATTGACTTCGAGGATGGAAACTTCGGCTTTGTCGGCAACGACAAGAGCGTAGCGGCTGCAAAGGCAGATGACTCTGTACTTGAGGTCGTAAGCTACAACGGCTCCAAAGCACTGAAGGTAACACCTCAGGGCGGAACCATCTTTGTAGGTATTCAGGCAGACGCGCTGCTCGGTGATGACGTCTCCAAGGTAAGAACCATCGAGATGACAATCGGAACCGAGAATCCCGACGGAAACTTTGCTTCCGCATCCGGTAAGGTATATGCCTTCCTCGGTGAGGACAATGTAAAGACGGAAGCTGCATGGTCCGTATACCTTGAGACCGCTAACCCGAAGAGAGTTTCCTTCTCTGTTCCCGACGATGCGTCCTTCACCGCAGGAAACTACATTGTCGTATCCCTTGAGACAGATACCGGCAAGGACAAGGGCGCTACAGCAGCGAACCTCTACATTGACGATATCGCATTCCTGGATGCATCCGGCAATGTTTTAGCGGCAGATACCACTGCTGAGTACGTTGCAGCATCAACCAACGCGGCTGACAGAAGCAACCTCTACAGCCTGAAGAACGCAGTGAACTTTGACGGCTTTGCAATTTCTGCAGGCGGCTGGAGCCAGGACGGCTTCGAGATGCCTCAGGCAGTTCTGGATGCACTTGTTCCCGGCTCCGTAGTTGAGATCAGCTACTCCAGCGAGAACGGCGATATGTGGATCGTAATGCCCGATTCCGAGAACGGCTGGATGAGAGTAGGCCAGGGTAATGCAGACGGCTCCAACAGTGATTCCGCTATCTTCGATGGCAGCAAGTGCTACATCACCTACGAGCAGATCGCAGCGGTTTGTGGCGACGACGTTTCCAAGTGGGGCGCAAGAATGCAGTGTGAAGCTACCGGCGCATGGGAAGTATACGGCGTGAAGGTCGGCAAGGCAGCTGAGTTCAAGGCTCTGAAGAACCCTGTAAACTTTGAAGGCTTTGCAATTTCTGCAGGTGGTTGGAGCCAGGATGGCTTTGATATGCCTCAGGAGATCCTTGACGCACTTGTTCCCGGTTCCGTTGTAAGCATCCAGTACACCAGTGAGACCGGTGATATGTGGATCGTAATGCCTGATTCCGAGAACGGCTGGATGAGAGTTGCTCAGGGTAACGCAGACGGCTCCAACAGTGATTCCGCAGTCTTCAACGGCAGTGTATGTCAGATTACCTACGAGCAGATCGCAGCGGTTTGCGGCGATGATGTTTCCAAGTGGGGCGCAAGAATGCAGTGCGAGGCAAGCGGCGCATGGGAAGTATTCTCCGTAAAGGTCGGAACGGCAGCTCCTTCCTATACTGTACAGGATGCAGTGAACTTTGAGGGCTTTGCAGTTACCGGCGGCGGCTGGAGCCAGGATGGCTTCGAGATGCCTCAGGAGATTCTGGATGCTTTTGTTCCCGGCTCTGTAGTTGAGATCAGCTACTCCAGCGAGAACGGCGATATGTGGATCGTAATGCCCG
>OIZV01000192.1_pt1 | contig 38843 bp, 35 predicted proteins | sample 1588681 | NCBI WGS metagenome assembly OIZV01 (sample SAMN03283281) | human gut metagenome | biome: human-associated habitat; material: feces | host: Homo sapiens | place: Peru | collected 2012 | reverse complement strand
TGGATTACACATGGGAGAAGCGGGAGCAGATGATCCGGAAGGAAGAGTTTGAAGAGGGCATGGAGCAGGGTATTGCACAGGGAATCGAGCGTGGAATTGAGCAGGGCGTGGAGCAGGGACGTGTTCAGAGATTGGCAGAGCAGGTCTGCAGCAAACTGAAGAAAGGGAAGACACCGGAGGAGATTGCGGATGCACTGGAGGAGCCGGTAGAAAATGTACAGAAGATTTGCCAGATCGCAGAGCAGTATGCGCCGGAATATCCTGCAGAGGAAGTGTGCCGTGCACTGATGAACTAGAGAGAGGAAAGAGCCAAGGGAAGAGACGCTGGTTTAGCCGCGGAAAGGAAGTGAACGACATGATTTCCGATGAAGAGTTATACAGGCAATATTTAAGCGGCGATGAAACAGGACTTAATGAATTGATGAGAAAATACGGCGATCCCCTGATCTTATACATCAACGGCTATCTGCATGATATTCACGAAGCAGAGGATCTGATGATAGAAGTTTTTTCCTATCTGTTTACGAAAAAGCCCCACATCCGGGACGGGGGATTCCGGGCTTACCTGTATAAAGCGGCGCGGCACATGGCTTTGCGTCATAAGAGCAGAAGGCGGCTTCTCTTCTGCCTTGATGACCTGAGCAAAGAGCCGGAAGGCGAGAAGCTGGTGGAGGAGGTCGTCAGGACAAGGGAGAGGGACCAGATCCTGCATTTGTGCATGGGCGAGCTAAAGGCGGATTACAGGGAGGCTCTTTATCTGACCTATTTTGAGGGTATGAGTTACTTGCAGACCGCGGAGGTTATGGGAAAAAGCGTGAAGCAGATTACCAATATGATGTACCGGGGGAAAGAACGTCTTCGCGGATTGTTGGAGCGGGAGGGAATTACAAATGCGAAGCCATGAGGAACGGATCGCGGAAGTAAAGAGGCGGATTGTTGAAAAAGAACGGCAGAAAAGACGGCAGCGGAGACAGATTGCCGCTGTATCTGGTGTGGCGGCGTGCCTTGCAGTGATCGTCGGCGCATCCTTTGCCATGCCCGGTATTTCCGAACAAATTATGCAAGGGACTTCTTCCGGGTTTGAAACAGCGGGAACAATTCTGGGCGGAGGCACCATACCCGGGTATATTATAATAGGTTTGCTGGCATTTCTTCTCGGCGTATGCGTGACCATCCTTTGTTTTCGCATCCGCCGGCTGGACAAAGAGGAACAGACGGAGGAGGATCAAAAGGGGGACAAGGCCAATGGAATTGATTAGTAATCTTTTACAATTCTTCGCTACTCTGTTCGGCTTTTGCCTGAGCGGTATTCATTATCTGAAAAGCCGGACTCAGGCTTATTTTCTGTTGATTTGCTTTTATGGCTGTTTTGCACTCGGCTCCCTGTACTGGACGTTGTATCTGCTGTTGTTTTCCGAAACGCCGCAGGTTTTTTATGTATCGGAGTTCGGATGGGTCTCAAGCGTTATTTTTCTCTGCCTCCTGCAATATACCCTATCCACCCCGGAGGAAAGGAGCTTTCCTTGCAGGAAAGCCCTGCTCGCTCCGTTGATCGGGGTTCCGCTGTGCGTGTTTTACTGTACATTTGGAGACATTCTCTCCAACCTGCTCTGGTGTGGCATGATGATCCTTGTTTCCTATCGTGCCATCCACGGCCTTGTCTACGCAGGAATGCAGACAGGAAATGCGCGGAACCTGCGGTATTTTCATATCGGGGTGCTCTGCTATGTCGCGGCAGAATACATTCTTTGGACCTCCGGATGCTTCTGGCCGGACAACTCCATTTTCAGTCCCTATTGCTGGGTTGACCTTCTGCTGACGGTCTGCATTTTCGGGCTGTTGCCCGCCACGAGAAAGGCGGTGCGGACATGACTTATATTGAAAATGTATTTATCTGTATGGCATCGCCCCTGTTGATCGCAGCCCTGTGTATGGGAAAGCGGCACGTCAAATTCTTCCTGTGCTGCCTTGCGGGGATGGGCGCGTGCCTACTCTCCGCCTACATCAACACCTTTTTGACCGCACTTTATGGGGCGGATACTCTTTCCACCACTGCAGAGATCGCTCCGGTGGTAGAAGAAGTGATGAAGCTCCTGCCACTATTATTCTATCTTCTCGTATTTGAACCCAAAATGGAGTCGATAAAAAATGCCGCCATCATCGTCGCGCTTTCCTTTGCAACCTTTGAGAACGTCTGCTATCTGATTCAAAACGGAGCCGGACATTTTTCCTTTATTTTCTTCCGGGGCATTGGAACGGGCGCTATGCATGTGATCTGTGGTGCAATTGTCGGCGGAGGACTTGCGTTTGTGTGGCAGCGCACATGGCTGAAAATTGCCGGAACCTGCGGTCTGCTTGGAGCGGCGATCACGCTTCATGCGATTTATAATCTTCTGATTGCCTATGGCGGTGCGGTACAATATATCGCGTATATCCTGCCTGTGCTGATTCTGACGGCAGGGAAGCTGATTTCCCGCCGCATGGCGCAGAGTCAAAACTGAATCCTGTCTTTCGGGGAGCTGCTGTCCGGCAGCTCCTTTTTTGCTTTTAAAAAAAATTGATTTCGGGGTGAGAGTTTTTTCATTTTTTTGTACCTAATAAGATGAAAGATGTATTTTTATGACTATTTTTTCGGGAGGAGGTTTCAAACGATATGTATGATACAGAAAAACGTGTCGAGCTGGTGAAAAAACGGGTGCTTGAAAAGTGTCGCCGGAAGGAGCGCCGCGGAATTTACCGGTTGTCCGCTCTATGCATGGCGCTGTTCACGTTCCTTGTGGGGACGATGAGCGCGGCGGTCGGGCAGGCGCAGGTCACCGCGCAGGGAATGTACGGCTCTATTCTTCTGCATGAGGACGCGGGTGGTTATGTGCTGGTGGGCGTCGTCTCTTTTGCCACGGCGGTCGTAATCACTGTGTTATGCATCAAACTCAGGGAAAGAGAGCGACGTAGACAGGGCACGGAAAAAGAAAATGCATCGAAACAATTGGAGGGGGATAATAAATGAGAAAGCAAAGAAAACGGATTTATGCGGCGCTGCTCTGCAGCTGCATGGTACTTTCGCTGGTCTCCACGCCGGTATCGGCGGCGGAAACCGGACAGATGGCGAATATTCAGGCGCACACAGAGGAGCTGGTTCCACAGGAAAGTGTCTCGGGGAACGAAGCCGCGAGCGTATCAGAAAATGAAGCGGCAGTGTCCCTGAACGGGCTGTCCGTGTCTGCGCTGGCCGCAAACCGTGTGGCAGAGGTGACGACAGCGAAGCATCTGACTGACATGCTGGCAGACAGCAGTATTTTCAAAATCACACTGATAGAGAATATTGATATCGACAGTACCCTGACGGTCAACCGCACTGTGACGCTGGATTTGAACGGTAATGTACTGAAAATGACCGGCAACGACAGCGTAATCAAGGTAGAGTCGGGCGGCGATCTGACGATTGCGGACAGCAATCCCAACAAAAAACATAAATTTAACCCGAACCATAAATATTGGCGGTGGTACATTGACATGTGGGAACTGGACGAAGACAACGGCTCGGAAATCGTCTCCGGTGGGGTTATTACGGGCGGTGGCGGTGATCAAAATAACGGCGGCGGAGTTTTGGTTGCTGGCGGTACACTGACCATGGCCGGTGGCAGCATTGTCGGATGTTCGGCATTGAGTCGTGGCGGCGGTGTATACCTTGGCAATGACGATGCCACCGGCAAGAGCGGCACATTCACCATGGCGGGCGGAAGTATTATCGGCTGCGCGGCTCAGCTAGGCGGCGGCGTGTATGTCGCCACGGGGAGCACATTCACCATGGCTCCCGGCTCTAAGATCCACAGCTGCAACGCAGGGGGTCCCGGTGGCGGTGTAAGAACCTACGGCACCTTTAGAATGGACGGCGGAACAATCAGTGTATGCACGGCACCAGAATACGGCGGTGGCATTGACAACAGTGGAACCTTTATTATGTCAGACGGTATGATTAAAGGCTGTACCAGCCCCAAAACGATTGTTTCATTTTCAGGTGACGGGGTCAATAATAATAATCAGTTCATCATGACAGGCGGCACAATCGGTGATCCGGATAATAAGAATGATGCAAGCCACATCCACAATGGGTACCAGAGAGCTACCATTACGATAAGCGGCAATGCAAAAATCTACACAAATGTAACAAACGATGGCATGCTGAATGCTGACGGCGGCGAAATAGTCGGCACAATGACGAACGATACCACCGCGTACGCCACCGGCACGATCACCGGCAGTGAGGGTGCTTCCGGCAGCACTGAGTTCCGGGGCAAAGTGACCAACAACGGCACCATCCGGAAGGGCACATTTAAGAATGAGGTCATAAATGAGAGCAGCGGTACCATTAACGGCGGCACATTCACCGGCACAGTCGAGAACAGGGGCGGAACGATTTCAGACGGCGATTTCAGCGGTGCCACCCTGACCGGTATGCTCATAATCTCATTTGACCCGGACAACGGAGAGCCGGTCATCACACAGGAAGTGAATTGGAGTAAGGGCGGAGCGGCACTCACCGCCCCCGTTCCCACAAAAGAGGGGCATAGTCTTGACGGCTGGTATTACGATAATAACAGTACGGAAACAAAATGGAACTTTGACACGGATAAAGTCAGATACACCATGACCCTCAAAGCCAGGTGGGAACTTTCCACCTATTCTGTAACGCTGCAGACGGACGGCGGCACGATTGCCAGCGGAAAGGAAGTAACCGGCTACACATACGGCACGGGTGCAGTTCTTCCGACCGCCGATGATATGACCCGCGAGGGATACCGATTTGACGGCTGGTACGCGGACAGCAGTTTTTCCGGCTCTCCCATTACAGAGATCACAGGTACCGATACGGGAGACAAAATGTTCTACGCAAAGTGGACGCGAAACACGACTCCCATCATCCCCGGAACCACGATAAATTATATCGTGGAGCATTACAAGACTGACGGCAGCGGCTACACGCTGGCGGAAACGGAACATTCCGCAGGTAAAACAGGCGATACCGTCACAGCAACGCCGAAAACCTACGACGGCTTTACTTATAATGCGTCAATCTCCACCGTCAGCGGAACATTAAAGAAAATCAGCAGTCCTGAGGACATCGTGATTTTAAAACTCTACTACGATGTGAATACATACATCGTCAGCCTGGACACAAATGGCGGCACGATCGCCAGTGGAAAGGAAGTAACCTGCTACACTTACGGCACCGGCGTAACTCTCCCAACCGCCAATGATATGACCCGCGAGGGATACCGATTTGACGGCTGGTATGCGGACAGCAGTTTTTCCGGCTCTCCCATTACAGAGATCACAGGTACCGATACGGGAGACAAAACGTTCTACGCAAAGTGGACGCGAAACACGACACCCGTCACTCCCGGAAACACGAATCGGGAAAGCGCAGACAGCGGCTCCGATGAAAAGGCAGACCGTGAGGAAACCTCCCCTGCCGTGAAAAACACTCCCTCCTATGTGATTCATACCGTACAGGCGGGAGACAGCCTCTGGGCAATTGCCAGAAAATACGGATGCACTGTGACAAAAATCGTGGCGGCGAACAGTGACCTCATCAAAAATCCGAACCGGATCTATGCGGGCTGGCAGCTTAAGATTCCGCTGTCGGGCACAGGCAACGCCTCCGACGTCGTTCTGCCGGAGAATCAGAAAAGGGATATTTACATCGTCAGGAAGGGCGACACCCTCTGGGCGATCGCCAGAAAGTGCGGCTGCCCCGTGGCAGAGATTATTTCCCTGAACCGGGAGCTGATCCGCAACCCTGCCCGGATTTTCCCCGGATGGGAGCTGAAAGTACCGAAGCAGTAAGGAACGGAGGAAATTTTCTGCCACATTCTTGCAAACACAACCTCTGACTGGTAAAATGAATCTGGGTGTAAGCAACACCAATAGGAATCTAGTCGGCGCGGATACCTGCCGTGCGGAGGAGACAGATAGAATGAGGAAGATGGAGTTTAAGATGGAGAGGCCGGGGCTTCTGGAGGCCGGACAGAAAATTACGGTGACAGAAGGACTGCTCCCGAGTAACTATTACTACACGATCGATCCGTCGCTGGCGATGTCGGCGAATATTCCGTTTCGTGACCGCCTGAAAAACAGGGAGGGACTGGTGACGGACGTCATAGAAAATGCGCGCGGGTTCTATGTCACGGTCGAGTTTGATGAGCCGGAGGTGGGAGAAAATGCAACAGTCTAAGGATAATATTGTGCTGATCGGAATGCCGGGGGCGGGAAAGAGTACCGTCGGCGTTGTCCTTGCAAAGAAGCTCGGCTACAGCTTTGTGGACTCCGACCTTGTGATCCAGCAGAAATACGGAAAGCTGCTTCATGAATTGATTACCGAAAACGGAATCGAGGGCTTCTGGAAGATTGAAAATGATGTCAATGCGTCGTTAAATCTGCATAGGAGCGTCATTGCAACCGGAGGGAGCGCGATCTACGGCGCCGGGGCGATGGAGCATCTGCGGGAGATCGGAACGGTTATCTATCTGAAGCTGTCCTGTGAGGAGATTGCGGATCGTCTCGGCGATCTGAATGCGAGGGGCGTGACGCTGAAGCCGGGGCAGACCTTACGGGATCTGTATGATGAAAGAGTTCCGCTTTATGAAAAATATGCGTATATTTCCATTACCTGCAGCGGGAAGCCGCTCAGAGAGATTGTGCGCGAGATTGCGATGAAGATCAGATCTGAACAATAAACTGAGCACAAATAAATCTTACACTGAAATATGTATAAACATCCTGATTTGGCAGAAACTATGAAAAAGATGTTTGGAGGAATATGCCATGATGGATTATGTAAATGCCTTTTGGGTAGGCGGACTGATATGCGCCCTTGTGCAGCTTCTGATGGAAAAGACGAAGATGATGCCGGGGCGCATTATGGTGCTCCTCGTCGTGACGGGGACGGTGCTCAGCGTGCTGGGATGGTATGAGCCCTTTCAGGAGTATGCGGGAGCCGGGGCGAGTGTGCCGCTGCTGGGCTTTGGAAACGTGTTGATGAAGGGTGTGAAAGAAGCGGTAAAGGAACAGGGCTTCCTCGGTCTGTTCGCGGGAGGCTTCAAGGCTGGTGCGGTGGGAACCGCTGCGGCGCTGATCTTTGGTTATCTGGCGAGCCTCGTGTTTAAGCCGAAGATGAAATAAGAGAAAAAACTGTCTGACCGGAGAGGAGCTATTGCGCCTCTCTGATCAGACAGTATTGTTTTAATTTGAAATGTTTCTCGAGAACACCGAAAATCTTGAAGTTAAATTGCTGATAAAATGCCACATTCTTAGGGTTGTGGGTCTCCAGCGAAAGCATCATTTTATGTGCATCGGCATAGCGGATCGCCTCTTCTACCAGCATAGCTGCAATGCCGTGGTGCTGCATCTCGGGATCGACGGCGAGGTAGATGATGTGCATCCTGTTTTTCTGGTGCAGCTGGTCGGTCCAGCTGGAATTTAAGTAATCCCGGCCGAGGATAAAGTTGAAAAAGGTCTTCAGCGAGTGGTCTTCTTTGATGAGATAGCCGTCTGTGCGGAGGGAGGCCAGAACCTCGCTGAAATAATATTTCAGGAGATTGTACGGCTCCGCCTCGTCGGAGACGACGAGAACGCCGTTTAATTCCTTACTGTCGGCAAAGATCTCGCAGGTCTCATAGAATTCGGTCATGTCGCAGGAAAATAACTCGGGCATCAGCCGCTTCCGTATCTCCTCATCGGGAATCAGCTCCTGATAGAGCGGGTCGAGGGAGAAGCACTTATTCAGCAGTGCCTCGAGCTTCGGAAGATCTTCTGCCTGTACATGGTAAAGCTTATCACTTGTCATAACTATCCTTTCCGGCCCCGGATAAGGGCGTGGCTTCTGAACTGTGCATTGCCTCCGTCAGAAGCTGTTTTATTTCATTTGTGGCTTCTTTCATTTTCTTTATTTCGCAGCGGTACAGCTCCGCCTGTCTCTCATAAGCATTTTCCAGAAAAGCGATCTCGTCGGAGCAATCGCTGTCAGCGTTCCGCTCCTTCTCCAACAGGCTGATCACAACATCGAAGAGATCCTCGTGACCGATAATTCTTCCGTAGCCCCATTTCAGGCGCTCCTTCGGCTGATACAGGCTGTTGCCCGTGAAATGCTCATAGACCTCTCTGTCAAAGGAAAACGCATAAAAATTATTGTCAACCTGATACAGCTTTCGCAGGGCAACGGAGATTTTTCCCTGTCTTAAGTCATTGACAGCCTCCGAGAGGAGGAGCAGATGCTCCTGCAGGATGCGGTGGGGAAAGAGGACATTGCCGTGCCAGTCAATGCGCACGAAGGTGTCCTGTTCCTTCTGGAACGCGGCAAGGAGCTTTGCCTCCGCGATCCGTGAGCGGGAGAAGAGTTCATCCGCCTCCGCAGGACGGTTTTCGGCTAATGCCTGCGCATAGGCTGCATTCAGCCCGGTGACCTTCCGGTAAATGGGATCGGCTGCCTCTGCGGCGGCCTGCAGGGCATTAATGAGTGCAACGCTGTCCGCACCGAGCGCCTCACAGCGCGGAAGGTCGAGCAGGGAAGCGGCTCTTTGCAATACCCCGGCGAAGGACAGCGGGACGACGGCGGTTTCGTCGATTGCCATCAGCAGCAGACCGAACAGCTCGTGGTGCATCCGGTAGACATCCTCGTCGTAATAGTTGTCGTTGTCAAACTGCGAATGATAATTGGTCTCCATGAAGCTTCCGCCGGTGAAATCATTCACCATGGAGGGAATACCGGCGATGGCGATGGAAAAGTCATCAGACCAGGTCTCAATGGGCGCGGTGATTTTAGTCTCCTCCGGGTAGGCAGGAGTCAGCGTGGGCAGCTCCTCCAGAAAATGCTCCAGAAACGGAAGGTATTCCCATGTGCTTCTGATTCTCGCCCTCGTCCCATGGGCAAGGGCAGGCAACTCAAAGTTCAGGTCGGCAATCACCTTTCCGCGCCAGTCGGGATGGACGGTGAAGACCTCCTCATAAGCGCCGGTTGACCAGTCGAACTGGGAGTCGATGACACCCCATTCCTCGGATGCCATGGCGCAGAAGGTGAGGGTATTCTCCGGCTGATAGCCGATCTCCAGCAGTGTCTTCGCAATACATAGCATCATGGAGATGGCGGTGTTATCATCCTGAAAGCCGTCGAAGTAGGAGTCATAGTGCGCTGAGAGAAGAATGCGCCGCTCAGGGTGCCGTCCCGGAATCTCGCCGACGATGTTGTAGGTCGTCTGGTCGGGAGTCACGCGGGAAACCGCATCCAGCAGGACGGAAAGCTCGCCCTGTGCGTCAAGCGCCCGCTTCAGCAGCGCGGCGTCTCTGCGCGAGATGGAGAAGGCGGGAGCATCGGCGGGGCCGGAGATGTCCTGTGCGTTCAGCGCTGCCTCATCGACCTCACCGTAGCCGCCCGTCTGTACCGCGATGACAGCGGCGGCGCCCTTCAGGTGTGCCTGATAGACGGGATAATTAATCCACCATTCATCCCGCTGATTGATGTCCACCAACACCAGCTTGCCCTTGACATCCTTTCCCTCATAATCGAATTTTGTGCCCTTTCCGACATAGACAAGGGAGAAGGGGGAAGCGCCGTCGGTGATAAAGTTCGTCTGGTAGGAGCCGAGCTGTACGGTCTGGGTGGTGCCATCCTTCGTGTGGAAGGTCAGTATCGCCCGCTGGAACTCCCATGCGTCAACCCTGATCGCATCCTTGTAGACCTTGGGAAAGCCCAGGGAACGCATCGTGTCGGCTAGCAGCTCGCCGGTTGCCAGCTCTGCGGCGGAGCCTGCTGTACGATAGCCGAGTGCGGGGTTGGAGGCGTTCTTTTCCATTTCCTTTGCCAGACGGTAGGACCAGGAGACATCCAGAGCCTTTAAGTATTCCTGTTGTTTTTTCATAGGTTATCTCCTCCTGTGTACGCGATTTCCTTTCCATCGAGATATTTCAGCATTGCTTTATCCCAGATCCGGTCAGGTTCCTTGGAAAGAAGGAAGGTGTGGAACGAGGTGCCTGTTGTGAGCATTGCCTTTGCGCCGTCGTAGCGTATCGTCAGGACAAGTGCCTTCAACTGGGAGGGATCGATGTCGCAGTTTTCCCGTGCCAGAAGCGCCAGCGCCTTCTCCGGCATAAGATGCAGGACAAAGCGAAAGAAGAGCGGGGTACGCTTCCCCTTGATCAGATCAAAGCAGAAGCCCCTGAGTTCGCTCCACGGGCGGAAACCTCCATAGGAGGCAGGGTAAGGAGACTCGTCCTCCCGCCCTGAAAAAAAGTCTTCATTGATATGTCCGTCTATCGTGAAGGTGTTCACTGTGCTGATGACCGCCTCCTCCAACAGAAAACAGTCGAAGGCATCGGAAGCCAGAAGCCTGCTCATAAAGTTTTTCATGGAAGAAATTTCGATTGCAATCATTTTTGCCTCATTGATTTCATTTTTTCTTGTTTCAAGCTTATTTTACAGCTACCCCTACAGTATAGTACAAATTGATTTTTGTGTACATAATGTTTTTCTTTACAGGGAACAATTATTGTGCTAACATGTATGTAGTAATAAAAACTACATGTAAAAGAAATCAAAACCTTAATGAATAATTCTGATAACTTGATATAGAATGTGGTAGAGTCCTATCTGCGGAGAAAACCCGCAGGTAGCAGAAAGGCAGGGTAAGTGTTATGGGTTATAGAATTGTGGTTGACAGCTGTTGTGAGCTGCCGGAGGAACAGGCAAGGGATGAGAGATTCCGGATCGTACCGCTGGAGCTTTCGGTGGGAGATTATCATATCATGGATGATGAAAATTTCAGTCAGGCGGACTTTCTGCACAGGGTGGCAGAGTACCCGGAATGTCCGAAATCTGCCTGCCCATCGCCCGAAAAGTTCCTGAGTGCTTACGGAACGGAGGCGGAGCGGGTGTATGTGATTACCTTGTCCTCCCAGCTCAGCGGAAGCTATAACAGCGCGATGCTGGCGCAGCGGATTTATCTGGAGGAGCACGGAGAGAAGCACATCCATGTGTTTGACTCGGAGTCGGCAAGCTGCGGAGAGACGCAGATCGCTTTGAAGATCATGGAGCTTGAGGAGCAGGGGCTGGACTTTGAGACGATCGTGGAGAAGGTGGAGGCATTCCGGAGCAGTGTGCGTACTTATTTTGTGCTGGATAATCTCGATACACTCCGGAAGAACGGCAGGCTTTCGGCGGTAAAGGCGCTGGTTGCATCGACCTTGAGCATCAAGCCGATCATGGCGGGCTGTAAGGGCATGATTCTCCAGAAGGCACAGTGCGTCGGGATGAAAAAGGCGATCGCGCGGCTCGGGGAGATTCTGGCATCCGAGCTGAAGGATGCGAAGGAGAGATGCCTGATTATCAGCCATTGCAATGCGCCGGAGCGCGCGGAGCTGATGAAAAAGCTGATTCTTGCCAGAACGGAGATCAAGCGCGTGATCATTCTGAATACCAGGGGCATCAGCAGCATGTATGCCAACGACGGCGGCATCATCGTGACGGTGTAAAGGAACGGATAATTTAAGAAACCTTCTCTTGCAGCAGCATGAAATATCTGGTAATATTGGAACAGAGGCAAACTGTTGCATGGAGAAGGAAGATGAATAAACGGAGTGTTTGCGGGCAGCGTCTTTTATGCCTGCTCCTAATTCTATTCATGATTCTTGCGGGAATGCGTACTGAAGTGATTCAGGCGGATTCCTTTTCTTCGTCTTTAGTCTGCCAGACAGCAGCCATCCAGCAGATCAGCGGCGCGAGAGATATTGTTCTTTACCGCAGCACCAACCTTCTGGAGATGGCGGAAAAATGTTCGATCACGGAGCCGGTCAGACGAACTGTCCAGAACATGAGGATCGGACAATGGTTTCTTACAGCAATTATCCTGGCGGCTTTGCTCGGACAGCAGCTGCCAGCGGACAGGTCTGTCCTTCCCAGGGGCGTCTGTGAGAATCAGTACAGGCGGAGAACCCTCGATTATATTCACCACATGGACGGCAAAAAAGCATAACTGCCATAGAAGTTTTTGAAACGCTTGTAGAAGCGTCTTTTTGGCGTGTCGGTCTTTTCGGGAGAAAGGACTTTTTGACGTGCCGGAATCCGCGTACATAACAGGTAAAAGGAGAGAAAGACGATATGGTTGAAAAGGTTGTGTTCGCAGTGATGATGATTATTGCTGCGGGAGCCGGTATCATGGGCTGCATATACGAAATTGGCGGAAGAAGAAAAGCGAATGCAGAAAGTAAGAGTCCGGAGGGCGAGGCTGCTTCGGAGGGAAAGGAGACTGAAAAAAGATGAGCGCAGGAATGTGGATTATTATTATTCTGGGAGGAGCGGCAGGGCTGTTTTCTACCCTGTATATTGTAGTATCGATTTTTGCGGTTCTGATTTACAAGTTCTATCGTAAGTGCAGACACCACATCTCCCTCTTTAACTGATTAAGAGGGAGTACCGAACTGTGCCAGAAGCTTTCTGGCATAGGGCATGCATCTGTGAGAGATGCGGAAAGCTTTGCCGTCACTCATTTTGGCGCTGCCCAGAAAGATTTTTTCCATGTAACGTCCGTTCAGTACGACATTTCTCGTCGGAGAGAAGAAAGCGGGAAAGGGCTCCAGCTGGGAGAATAAATTCTGGGCATTGTCAAGGAGCGTGAGAATACGTCCGTCCTTTAAGTGGATATGAAGCTTTTTGCCGGAGCCTACGGCATACAGGATGTCCGGCTCCGTGACATAGTAGGTCTCCTTTTCGACACGGAGCTCGATCAGGGGAACTGCCTGCTTTGTGATCTCAAGGGCGCGGTCAAGACTGGCAGACAGCTCGTCGGATTTAATCGGTTTGTCCAGAAAGAAGACATTGACCGGGAAGGTCATCTCCCGGTAATCAATATCAGAGCAACACATCACAATGGGCGCGTTGACGCCCTTTTTTATCAGTGCATTTACCACGTCAGCCCCGGAAACTCCGGGAGTCTTACACATATCAATATAGAATACATCATACTGCATGGGATTCGTGAGGAGTGATTCGGAATTTCCGAAGGAGTCTACGAACAGAATGCCCTCGTCGGCAGCCCGGCGGTCGGATTCCCGCTTGACCAGACGTTCAAATTGCTTGCGGTCGGCAACATTGTCATCACACAGTGCGATATGCATAACAGTTTCCCCCTTTTAATGGATCGGCAGCAGCAGATACAGGATGAATGCCTCCGCGAGGAAGATCGCGGGCATGCCATATCGGAAGTACCAGTGCTTTGTCTTATGATGAAAATAATGCATTCCAAGAGTACAGCCTAAGGAGCCGCCCACCAGTGCGGTCAGAAACAAAGAAGCCTCCGAGATGCGCCAGGCACCCCGGATGGCTCTTTTTTTGTCGATTCCCATGACTGCAAATCCCAGAAGGTTTACAATGACCAGATAGGCAGCAAGGATTTTATAAAGCATATGGCAACCTCATTATAACATGTTCTCGCCCTGCTCCTGCATCTTCATGGCGCGAACCTTGCAGGACAGACCGAACAGGTTGATGAAGCCCTCTGCATCGTGGTGGTCGTAGAGATCACCGGTCGTGAAGGAAGCGATGCTCTCGTTGTACAGAGAGTAGGGAGAGGTCGTTCCTGCCTTGATGATATTGCCCTTGTAGAGCTTGAACTTTACCTCGCCGGTGACATACTTCTGTGTCTCCTCGATGAATGCCTGCTCCGCCTGACGGAGAGGTGTGAACCACTTGCCCTCGTATACCAGACTTGCAAAGCGGCTTCCGATTTCCTTCTTCATGGCATAGGTGTCACGATCCAGAATAAGCTCCTCAAGCTGCTGATGTGCCTCCATCAGGATTGTTCCGCCGGGTGTCTCGTACACGCCGCGGGACTTCATGCCGACAACACGGTTCTCAACGATGTCGATGATGCCGATGCCGTGCTTGCCGCCGAGCTCGTTCAGGGTGGTGATGATCTCGGAAACCTTCATCTTCTTGCCGTTTACGGAGGTGGGCACGCCCTTTTCAAACGTCATTGTCACATATTCGTCCTGGTCGGGAGCCTTCTCGGGAGTAGTTCCGAGAACGAGCAGATGCTCAAAGTTAGGCTCGTTTGCGGGATCCTCCAGCTCCAGTCCCTCGTGGCTGATGTGCCAGATGTTCCGGTCACGGCTGTAGGAGGAGTCTGCGGAGAAGGGAAGATGGATGCCGTGTGCCTTGCAGTATTCGATCTCGGATTCACGGGAGTCCATTGTCCACTTATCGTTTCTCCATGCAGCGATAATCTTGATATCGGGAGCGAGTGCCTTGATGCCAAGCTCAAAACGGATCTGGTCGTTTCCCTTTCCGGTTGCGCCGTGGCAGATGGCGGTTGCGCCTTCCTTGCGGGCGATCTCAACCAGCTTCTTCGCGATCAGAGGTCTTGCCATGGAAGTGCCGAGCAGGTACTTGTTTTCATAGATAGCGTTCGCCTGTACGCAGGGAACGATGTAATCGTCACAGAATTCGTCGATGACGTTTTCGATGTACAGCTTGGAAGCGCCGCAGGACTTTGCACGCTCCTCAAGTCCGTCAAGCTCCTCAGCCTGTCCGCAGTCAACGCAGACACAGATAACTTCATAATCAAAGTTTTCCTTTAACCAGGGAATGATTGCGGTGGTATCGAGACCGCCGGAGTAAGCGAGAACAACCTTTTCTTTCATAAGTATAACCTCCATAAAGTTTTCAAATGTTTCATCTGAGAACACTATACAACAGAAAAAATGCAAATGCAAGTGAAAATATGAATAAAAAATTTTAATTAATGCATAGAACAGCGTGTAATATGCATAAAAATGAATAAAACAGGCTATAAGATGCATAAAAATGCGAAAAAAGTAGTAGACATTTATGAAAAAAGTGGTATGATTACAACAGAGAGTAATTTTAATGTCCCGAGCGGACGGAAAGAGGAAGAGATGGTTAAGGTAGGTATTATCGGAGCGACAGGCTATGCCGGAGGCGAGCTTGTGCGCATTCTGGCGAATCATAAGGATGCGAAGATCATGTGGTTTGGTTCCAGAAGCTATATAGATAAGAAGTATTACGAGGTCTATCAGAACATGTTCCGGATCGTCGATGACATCTGTAAGGATGATAATCTGGCGGAGCTTGCGGAGCAGGTGGATGTCATCTTCACGGCGACGCCGCAGGGCTTTCTGGCGGGACTTCTCACGGAGGACATATTATCTAAGGTAAAGATCGTTGATCTGTCGGCGGATTTCCGCATCAAGGATGTCGCCGTCTATGAGAAGTGGTACGGCATCGAGCATAAGTCGCCGCAGTTTATCCTGGAGGCGGTTTATGGGCTCTGTGAGATCAACAGGGACAAGGTAACGGAGCGGACAAGACTGGTGGCGAATCCGGGCTGCTATACGACCTGTTCCATCCTGACGGCGTACCCGCTGGTGAAGGAGGGACTGATCGACGTGGACACGCTGATCGTGGACGCAAAGTCCGGCACCTCCGGCGCTGGCAGAGGGGCGAAGGTGGCGAATCTGTTCTGCGAGGTCAATGAAAATATGAAGGCTTACGGCGTGGCGACCCACAGACATACGCCGGAGATCGAGGAGCAGCTGGGCTACGCCGCAGGCAGTGAGGTGACGATCAATTTTACCCCCCATCTGGTTCCGATGAACAGGGGCATTCTGGTGACAGAATATGCGAGCCTGAAAAGGAAGGCGGACGGAAGCCTGCCTGCATATGAAGAGATCAGGGCGGCATACGACAAATATTACGCGGATGAGAAGTTTGTCCGCGTGCTGGATAAGGGTCTGTGCCCGGAGACAAAATGGGTCGAGGGCAGCAACTATGTCGATATTAATTTCGTGATCGACGAGCGGACCGGCCGTGTGATCATGATGGGAGCGCTTGACAATCTTGTAAAGGGCGCTGCCGGTCAGGCGGTACAGAATATGAACCTGCTGTTCGGGCTGCCGGAGAGCGAGGGACTGGAGCTGGTTCCCTGCTTCCCGTAAGCATCGGGCAAAACGGCAAGCTTCAGAAAATAAAGTCGGAACGGAGAACAGTATGAGTGAGAAAAACTACACGATCAGAACAATGACGGCGGCGGACTACGACGGACTGAAAAGTCTCTGGATGAGCATTCACGGCTTCGGTATCCGGAGCATCGATGATTCGAGAGAGGGTGTGGAGCGCTTCCTGAAAAGAAACCCGACGACGAGTGTGGTGGCTGTCTCGGAGGCGGGAGAGGTCGTCGGCGGTATCCTCTGCGGACATGACGGCAGACGCGGCTGTCTCTATCATGTCTGTGTGCGCGAGGACTTCCGCAGAATGGGCATCGGAAAGGCAATGGTCGTCCACTGCATGAATGCGTTGAAGGAGGAAGAGATCAACAAGGTCAGCCTGATCGCCTTTACGGTAAACGACATCGGAAATGCATTCTGGAACTGTATCGGCTGGACGAAGCGGGAGGATCTGAATTATTATGATTTCACGCTGAATGAGGCAAATATCACGGCATTTAACAAATAAAGGAAACATGCGCGGGAGCGCGGAAAGAGGAACGAGATGAAGCAGATCGAGGGCGGCGTGACCGCAGCAAAGGGATTTGAGGCAGCAGGTGTTGAGGCTGGAGTAAAATATCAGAACCGGAAGGACATGGCGATGATCTACAGCAAGGTGCCCTGTAAGGTGGCGGGAACCTTTACGACCAACATTGTAAAGGCGGCTCCGGTACAGTGGGATAAGCAGGTGGTGGAGCATTCCGCCTTCGTGCAGGCGGTGGTCGTCAACTCCGGCGTGGCGAATGCGGCTACCGGCAGACAGGGTCTGGAATGCTGTAAGACAGAGGCGGAATATACGGGAAAGCTGCTCGGAATCCCGGCAGACGCGGTTCTCGTGGCATCCACGGGTGTCATCGGAAACCAGCTCCCGGTCGATAAGATCACGGCGGGCATTGAGAAGCTGGCGGCGGCGAAGGCAGCGACGGCAGAGGCGGGGCTGGACGCGGCGAAGGCAATCATGACGACAGATACTGTCCATAAGCAGATTGCAGTACAGTTTGAGGTCGGCGGAAAAACGGCAACCATGGGTGCTATGTGCAAGGGTTCCGGCATGATCCACCCCAACATGTGTACCATGCTCGGCTTTGTCACAACGGATGTGAATATCTCGAAGGAAATGCTGCAGAAGGCGGTGAGCGCAGCGGTTGTGGATTCCTTTAACATGATCTCCGTGGATGGCGACACCTCCACCAACGATACGCTGCTGGTGCTGGCAAACGGACAGGCGGACAACGGCGAGATCACGGCAGCCGGTGAGGACTATGACGCCTTCTGTGAGGCGCTTGACTTTGTGACAAAATACCTTGCGCGGAAGATGGCAGGAGACGGCGAAGGGGCGACCTGCCTGTTTGAAGCGAAGGTGGTCGGAGCGGCGACGAAGGAGGACGCGCGTATTCTGGCGAGATCGGTTGTCAGCTCATCCCTCTCCAAGGCGGCTATCTACGGGCATGACGCGAATTTCGGGCGTTTCCTGTGTGCACTGGGCTATTCCGGGGCGGTTTTTGACCCTGAAAATGTAGATCTCTATTTTGAGAGCCAGTCCGGCAGAATCCTGATTTTCAGCAAGGGCGCTGCCTGTGACTACAGCGAGGAGGAAGCGACAAAGATTCTCTCCGACCCCGAGGTGACAATCCTCGCGGACATGCATATGGGCGAAGCGCAGGCAACCGCATGGGGCTGTGACCTCAGCTATGATTATGTGAAGATCAACGCGGATTACAGAAGCTGACGGAAACGGCGGAGTCTCTGGAATAATCAGGAAGGAAACGGAAAAAACATGGAAAAGGATATGGAAAAGGTACTGGCAAAGGCGGAGGTACTGATCGAGGCTTTGCCCTACATACAGAGATTTAACAGGAAGATCATCGTTGTGAAATACGGCGGCAGCGCCATGAGCAACGAGGAGCTCCAGAAGAATGTCATCAAGGACGTAACGCTTTTAAAGCTGGTAGGCTTTAAGCCGATCATCGTGCACGGGGGCGGCAAGGAGATCAGCCGCTGGGTCGGCAAGGTCGGCAAGGAGGCGAAGTTTGTCAACGGTCTGCGCGTCACGGATGCTGAGACGATGGAGATCGCCGAGATGGTTCTGAACAAGGTCAACAAAAACCTTGTGACCATGGTGGAGGAGCTCGGAGTCAAGGCGGTCGGCATCAGTGGCAAGGATGGCGGACTGCTGCAGGTGGAGAAGAAATACTCCGACGGACAGGACATCGGCTTTGTCGGCGAGATCACGAAGGTCGATCCCAAGGTGCTGTACGATCTTTTGGAGAAGGACTTCCTGCCGATCATTGCGCCCATTGGAATGGATGATAATTTTAATACCTACAATATCAATGCGGATGACGCTGCCTGTGCGATCGCAAAGGCGGTGAACGCGGAGAAGCTGGCATTCCTGACGGACATCGAAGGTCTGTACAAGGACATCAACGACAAGTCCACCTTTATTTCGAGACTGACTGCCAGCGAGGCGGAGGAGCTGATTTCCGGCGGCTTCATCGGCGGTGGTATGCTGCCGAAGCTGAACAACTGCACCTCAGCCATCAAGAGCGGAGTCAGCAGAGTCCATATTCTGGACGGACGTGTGCCGCACTGTCTGCTTCTGGAAATCTTTACCAAACAGGGTATTGGCACGGCGATCATTTCCGACGAGGATAACCTTGCGACGGGAACCAGACGGGATAAGTTCTGCACCGAAAACGATTAGATTGGAAGAAAGGTGTGCAAGCTATGAATATGCAGGAATATATCGAGGAGGCGGAGAGCGCTCTGCTCCATACCTATAACCGTTATCAGATCGTGCTGGACAAGGGAGACGGCGTCTGGCTCTATGACCTTGACGGAAAGAAATATCTGGACTTTGTGGCGGGAATCGCTGTTTTTGCGCTCGGCTACCACAATGAGGAGTACAACGATGCACTGAAGGGGCAGATTGACAAGCTGATACATACCTCGAACTACTATTACAATGTACCGGCGGTCGAGGCGGCAAAGAAGATCAAGAAGGTATCCGGCATGGACAGGGTATTCTTCACGAACTCGGGAGCCGAGGCGGTCGAGGGAGCGCTGAAAGCGGCGCGGAAATATGCTTATCTGAAGGATGGCAGGACAGACCATGAGATCATTGCCATGAATCACTCCTTCCACGGAAGGACTATGGGAGCGCTGGCTGTCACCGGAAACCCGAAGTACAGGGAGGCGTTTGAACCCCTGATCGGCAATATCCGCTTTGCGGAGCTGAACGACATCGAGAGCGTCAGGGCGCAGCTCACCGATAAGACCTGCGCAATCCTCCTTGAGACCGTACAGGGAGAGGGCGGTCTCCGCCCGGCGACAGAGGAATTTTTGAAGGAAGTGCGCGCAATCTGTGATGAGCGGGATATTCTGCTGATTCTGGATGAAATCCAGTGCGGAATGGGCAGAACCGGCTATATGTATGCGTGGCAGAAGTACGGCATCAAGCCGGACATCATGACGACGGCAAAGGCGCTCGGCTGCGGTGTGCCGGTCGGGGCATTTCTCATGACAGAGAAGGTCGCACAGCACTCTCTTGTGGCGGGCGATCACGGAACGACCTACGGCGGAAACCCTCTCGCATGTGCCGCAGTGGAAAAAGTGCTTGATTTATTCGAGCGGAACCATATAATAGAAAATGTGAGAGAGGTTGCGCCTTATCTGGAAAAGCGGCTGGATGAGCTCAAGGAGAAATATGACTGCATCGTGGAACGCCGTGGAGCGGGGCTGATGCAGGGACTTGTCTTTGACAGGCCGGTCGGTGAGATCATTAACCGGGCACTGGAAAACGGTCTGATCCTGATTAACGCCGGAGCCGATATTATCCGTTTTGTGCCTCCTCTTGTCATCACAAAGGAAAACGTAGATGAGATGATTTCTATTCTGGATGGTTGTATCGGGAGTTAAGTATGCATTTTAAAAAGAGACTGATCGCAGTGGCAGCAGTTGCAGTTTTTGCTGCCGCTGTTCTTTATGGAAGTACGAGAGACTGGAACGCCGAGCCGGAGGCTGGGCGTACTTTGTCGTGGTTTGACAGGAAGGATACGATTTATTTCTGGTATTCCGACGAGACGATGACGAATTTTGTGAACAGCGCGGCGGTGGCTTTCGGAGAGAGAGAGGATGTTCATGTCATCCCGGTGCTTACCTCAGGAAGCGAATACCTCGAGGAGCTGAACAGGGCATCTGTTGAGAACCAGCAGCTTCCGGATGTCTATATGATCAGCCATGACTCGCTGGAGAAGGCATATCTGGCAGGGCTGGCGGAGGAGATCGATGATGTGCAGGGAGTCTGCGATACGGCGCATTTCCCGGCAGCAGCGCTGTCGGCAGTGTCCTACCACGGAAAGACGGTAGCCTATCCGCTTTCCTTTGAGACGAGTGCGCTGATCTACAATGACACATACCTGCAGGAGTGGGCGGCGCAGATCGCACAGAAGGAGCTGCTCGGCGACGGAACCGAGGATGGCGTGCCGGAGGAGAACTCTGACGGGATCGCGGTGGACGAGACACAGCTTGCCGCCAAGACGGAAGAATATTATGCGAATGCTGTTCCGCAGACCATGGATGATATTCTGAACATTGCGGACACGTTTGACGTGCCGGAGGGTGTCGAGGGCGTGCTGAAATGGGATGTGTCGGACATCTTTTATAATTACTGGTTTGTCGGAAACTATATGATTGTCGGCGGAGATGCAGGGGATGATGAGACACAGATCAATATTGACAACCCGGAGACGGTCGCCTGCCTTGAGGTATACAAAGCGCTGAACCAGTTCTTCTTTATTGAATCCGATACGGTCAGCTATGAGTCGGTTTTGCAGGATTTTATCGATGGAAAGACGGTGTTTACCATTGCGACTACGGATGCGGCGCAGAGACTTGCGCAGGCAAAGTCCGTGGGCGAGCTTGCCTTTGACTATGGCGTGGCAATGATGCCGGATGTCAGCGCAGAACTGCAGAGCCGCTCCATGTCGGTGACAAATGCGGTCGCGGTCAACGGCTATTCCCAGCACAAGGAGCTGGCGAACAAATTTGCCGCTTATCTGGTCGACGAATGTGCGGATTCCCTGTACGACAGGACGGGAAAGGTTCCGGCAAACCTCTATGCGGCTGCGGAAGAGGGGCCGCTGGCAATTTTCAAGCTGGAATATGCGGAGAGCATACCGCTCCCGAAGATGATGGAGACGGGAAACTTCTGGCTGCAGCTGGAGAGACTGTTTGCAAAGGTGTGGAACGGTGAGGATGTGACGGCTCAGGTACAGGAGCTTGCCGCCCAGATCGCAGCCCAGACAAGCGCCGTGCAATAATTACATAAAAAGACCAATCTTAGGATACACTGTAAAAAACAGGAAAAGGAGAGTGTTTCTATGATTGGTTTTTTTATTGCATTGATTTCCGGCGTGCTGATGAGTGTGCAGGGAGTTTTTAATACGCAGGTCACAAAGGCGTCCTCCATCTGGGCGGCGAGTGCGTTTGTCCAGCTGTCGGCGCTGATCGTCTGTCTGGGGGCGTGGCTCTTTACGGACAGGAGCAATCTCCTGCAGGTTTTTCAGGTACAGCCAAAGTATATGCTGCTTGGCGGGGCGATTGGCGCTTTCATCACCTATACCGTTATCCGCAGCATGGATATGCTGGGGCCTGCGAAGGCGGTCATGTTGATTGTCGTCGCACAGCTTCTGGTTGCATATCTGATTGAACTTCTGGGATGGTTCGGCGTCGAGAAACAGCCGTGGGACTGGAGAAAGGCAATCGGCATGGCGGTGGCGATCATCGGCATCGTAATTTTTAAGTGGAAGTAAATATTTTTGCAAAGTGGCTTGTAAAAAAAATTAGATTCCACTACAATAAAATAATCAGCATAGAGAGGCAAGCCCTGAAAGAGAGGGACTATGTTGGACAAAATAAAAACAAAGGCTGCGATAAGCAGTCTTGCTTTGCTTGTTTTTCTTTCCGGCTGTGGGAATAAGCCGGATGGACTGGAGCTGATCGGGGAGACCCGGCCGGAAGCCGTGTGTGCAACGGAGCGGCTGACAGAGGAGCCGACACCGGAGCCTGTGGCGGAGATTTTTGTGCATGTCTGCGGTGCGGTGAAGGAGCCGGGTGTGGTTCGGCTTGCGGAGGACAGCAGGGCGGCTGATGCACTTGCGGCAGCGGGCGGTTTTCGTGAAGACGCGGCGCAGGACGCCGTGAATCTGGCGGCGAGACTGACGGACGGTGAGAAGCTGTATTTTCCTACGGTGGAGGAAGCGACGGCTCAGGCATCGGAGAAAACTTCGACCGGACTGGTCAACATCAATACAGCGGATAAGGAAGCACTGTGCAGTCTGCCCGGCATCGGGGAGGCAAAGGCGGAGGACATTCTGCGCTACAGGGAGGAGTATGGTTCCTTTGGCAGCTGCGAGGACATTATGCTGGTACCGGGGATCAAGACAAGCGTTTATAATAAGATCAAAGAAAAAATAACAGTAAAATAATGAGAGGACAGTTGCGAGATGGCGGACAAGAGAGCTTTGGTAGTGGATGACGAGAAATTGATCGTAAAGGGAATACGATTCAGTCTGGAGCAGGACAATATGCAGGTTGACTGTGCCTATGACGGCGAGGAAGCGCTGGAATATGCGAGAAACAACCAGTATGACATTATCCTGCTGGATGTGATGCTGCCGAAGCTCACGGGCTTTGAGGTCTGCCAGCAGATACGGGAGTTCTCTAATGTGCCGATCATAATGCTCACGGCAAAGGGCGACGACATGGATAAGATCCTCGGTCTGGAGTACGGCGCGGACGACTACATTACAAAGCCGTTCAACATTCTCGAGGTGAAGGCGAGAATCAAGGCGATCATGCGCCGCACGGAGCCCCGCCGGATCATGGGAGAGGCTGCGCCCGCGCCAAAGGTTGTGGAGAGCGGAGAGATGCGGCTGGACTGCGAGGGCAGAAGGGCTTATATCGATGGGAAGGAGATCGGGCTCACCGCGAAGGAGTTTGAGGTGCTGGAGCTTCTGATGCTCAACCCGAACAAGGTGTACAGCCGGGAAAATCTGCTGCAGCTCGTGTGGGGGACAGACTATCCGGGGGATGTCCGCACGGTGGATGTACATATCCGCAGACTCCGCGAGAAAATTGAACAGAATCCGAGTGAACCAAAGTATGTACACACCAAATGGGGTGTCGGCTATTATTTTTTTAACGCATGATTAAAGGAAGCGGAAGATGAAGGCATTCTTTTCTCTGCGCAGCCTGCGGGCGCGCATCTTTATCATTATACTGGTGATCGGTGTCGTTCCCGGCGTGCTCATGAAATATGGTATTCTGAACAATTACGAGCAGCGCGCCGTGGAACAGCGTATTGCCACGGTTCAGAACCAGTTGAAAATCGTAGGAAACCATCTGCTCAGCAACCATTATTTCAGCGATACAAAGACAAATGAAAGTGTGATCAACGCGGAACTGGAAATGATCTCTAATCTGTACGAGGGCCGGGTCATGATTGTGAATTCCGGTCTGAAGGTTGTCAAGGACACCTATGCGCTCAGTGAGGGCAAGACAATGATCTCGGAGGAGGTCATCCGCTGCCTGCAGGGGGAGAGCATGTCCCATTATGACAGGGAGCATGGGTACATAGAGATGACGACGCCCATCACGGATACAGCGGCGAACACGGAGGGAACAAGCGTCATTGTCGGCATTATGGTCACGAGTATCTCCAATGATTCCATTGTGACGACCATGGAGGTTCTGAACCGCAAGGCGACCATACTGGAATATCTGATCGTGGTCGGCATCCTTGCATTTGCGATTGTCCTGTCCAATGTGCTGACGAAGCCGTTCAGTCGGGTCACGGACGCAATCAATCAGGTCAAGGCGGGCTACAGCGACGAATCCATCTCTGTTCCCGATTATGTGGAGACCGTGCACATTGTGGATGCGTTTAACCAGATGTTGAAGCGGATGAAAGCGCTGGACGATTCCAGACAGGAATTTGTGGCGAACGTCTCACATGAATTGAAGACACCCATGACCTCCGTCAAGGTGCTTGCAGATTCCCTGCTCGCGCAGGAGAATGCGCCGGCGGAGCTTTACCGTGAGTTTATGGAGGATATTGTTTCCGAGATCGACAGGGAGAACCAGATTATCACGGATCTTCTTGCACTTGTAAAGATGGACAAGAAGGTGCAGGAGCTGAACATTGTCTCCCTGAATATCAATGACCTGACAGAGCTGATTTTAAAGAGACTCAGACCGATTGCACGGAAGAAGGATGTGGAGGTCGTCTTTGAGAGCATGAGGACAGTCGTGGCGGAGGTCGATGAGGTGAAGATGACCTTGATCATGACGAATCTTGTGGAAAATGCCATAAAGTATAATAAGGAGCACGGCTGGGTGAAGGTTGAGCTGGATGCGGATCATCAGTTCTTTACCTTTAAGGTCAGCGATTCGGGGCTTGGCATTCCCGAGGATTCGCTGGCGCATATTTACGAAAGATTTTACCGCGTTGACAAGTCCCATTCGAGGGAGATCGGCGGAACGGGGCTTGGACTGGCGATCACGAAGAGCGCAGTGCTGATGCACAGGGGCTCTATCACAGTGACCAGCGTGGAGGGAGAGGGCTCCTGCTTCACGGTGAAGATTCCGCTGACATATATTGCCGGGGGCGGGCAGACCGCCTGACGGTTAAGAGGGAACATGGATGAAAAAGCTATATGGATTGCTGCTGGTGATTGTTACAGTCTGGGTGCTGTCCGCCTGCGGCGAAAAGGAACAGGAAAATAAAGATGTGATCCAGATATACGGCATCAGCACGACGGAGACGAAGGTAGAGGCGCATCCCCATGAGATGACGGCAAAGCAGCCCGGGGAGAGGCTGGATGAGCTGATTCTCTGCATGGAGACAAGCCCTGAGAAGCTGGAATATAAGGTTCCGCTTGCCATGGGCTTTCAGGTGCTGGATGTCAGCTGGGCGGACAACAAGGTACAGCTGAATGTAGATGCGGCATATCTGAATATGCCGGTGACAACGGAGGTACTGGTGCGCGCGGCGATCGTGCGTACCCTGACGCAGCTGGACGGGGTCAGCTATGTCGGCATCACAGTCGAGGGAAACCAGCTTTTTGACAGTACGGGCAGCCCTGTCAGCTGGATGAACGCCGACCAGTTCATCGACAATGACGGAAACGAGATCAACACCTACGATCAGGTCCGCATCAAGCTCTACTTTGCAAACGAAGCGGGGACGAACCTCATCGCGGCATACAGGGAGAAATACTATTCCACCAATATTCCGCTGGAGCGGTTTGTTGTCGATGAACTGCTCGCCGGTCCGAGCGGGAAGGTGGAGGGGCTCTATCCCACGATCAACCCGGCAACCAAGGTCGTCAGCATCATGACGAAGGACGGTATCTGTTATGTCAATCTGGATGAGAGCTTTCTCACGGTGGTGAACAATGTTTCGACGGATGTCGCCGTCTATTCGATTGTCAATTCGCTTGTAGAACTGAGCAATATCAATAAAGTCCAGATACTGATTAACGGAGAAGTACCGGACAGCTTCCAGACGACGACCTTTGAGCGGAATCTGGATATTGTAACTACGCTGGATAAGTGATCGCGGGAAGCCTTTGCAATTAATTGACTGTATAGGTCAGAATAGGCGAATCAATGAAAATACGTGTGAAAAGACCGCTCCTCGCAGTGTGCGCATTTCTGGTCGCGGTCGCATGGCTCCGACTGATGTCCGACGGGTACGACAGCCCGCCGGACGGAACACTCAGCCTACGGCAGCTGGAACAGGGGACTGCGCTATGTGTTGTCGGGCAGGTCTGTAAAAAAGAAGAACAGAAGATCTGGTTACAATCAGTAAGTGTCGAATCTATTTCAAACAAAGACCAAATCGGTCAAAATCAGAGAGAACAGGAAAAAACAGATAAATATCCGGCGAAACAGCCAGACAGCGATCAGCCCGGACGGGAGCAGAGTACGTTGGAGCAACAGGTAACTTGTGCGGAGAAAATGATCTGTGAGCTGGCGGAAGAGACTGCATTGGATGCAATTCCTCTGGGCGCGTGGGTTCTGGTATCGGGGGAGTTTATGGCTTTTTCAGAGCCGTCGAATCCCGGGGAATTTGATGCCTTTACCTATTACCGTTCGCTCAGTGTCGGCGGGCAGTTAAAAAAGGCGGTGCTCTTAGGCAGGAACAGCGATCGGTGGACGATCCGGGAGGCAATGTACAGGCTGCGGCTCCGGCTGCATGGGAGGCTTTACACGGTTTTCCCGGAACGTGAGGCGTCGGTGATGGCGGCGCTTTTGCTTGGAGAAAAGACGGATACCGACAAGGAGTTAAAAAATCTGTATAAGAGGTGCGGAATCCTGCATATCTTAAGCATTTCTTCCCTGCATATCACGATCATTGGCATGAGTCTATACAGGACGCTCCGCAGGACAGGACTTTCAGTTGCACCATGTGCTGTCGCGGGTGCGGTGCTCCTGCTTCTGTATGGTTTTCTGACAGGGTTCAGCGTGTCGGCATGCCGCGCCATCGGTATGTATCTGATCCGGATGCTCGGAGAAATCTGCGGCAGAACCTATGATATGCTGACGGCAGTCGGGATTCTTGCGGCAGCTATGGTTCTGTACCGGCCGTTCTATCTGGAAAATACCGGTTTCCTGCTTTCATTTTCGGCAGTTTTGGGAATCGGTGCGCTCTATCCAGCGATGGCAGGGAAACGTAGCCCCGTGCGCCCGCGCTATTACGGCGAACCGAGGCTGAGGCTTTGGCTGCGGAAAACGCTGCGGGCACTCAGAATGAACGCACTGTCAAGCCTCTCGGCGACCCTCGCAACACTGCCTGTGCAGCTCTGGTTCTTTTATGAGGCACCGGTTCTGGCGGTCGTGATCAATCTCCTTGTCCTGCCATTCATGAAACCCATGCTGATTGCGGGGCTTTTCAGCCTGATTCCCGGTTTTGGGACGGCGGGCATCCTCGACAGGGGGATACTCTGGTGGTATGAGACGCTCTGCGGACTCTTTGACGGTCTGCCCTTCGGCAGCTGGAATCCCGGCAGACCTCAGCCGTGGCAGATGCTTATCTATTACATGGCGCTGGGCGGCATTGTCCTGCTGGGACGGAGAAGGAAACGCAGCGAAGGTAAGAGCAATGAAGGCAAGAGCGGCGGGGGAAGGGGCAGCGGAGGCAAGGTCAGCGGTCAGATTTGTCGCGTCAGAGTGGGCGCTTGGCAGGCGATATTGACGGTTGCCGCCGTGGCAATATTCCTCATCTATCCTGCAGGCCGGAATCAGGTTATTTTTCTGAATGTCGGACAGGGCGATTGCTGCCTGATCCGCACGGAGACGGGGCATAACTATCTTTTTGACTGCGGCAGCAGCAGTCGGCAGAAGGTCGGGGAATATGTACTGCTTCCCGCATTGAAATACTATGGAATTACAACCTTGGACGGAGTTTTCGTCTCCCACCCGGATGTGGATCATATGAATGGAATCAGGGAGCTGTTGGAATTGGCGGCGGACAATCATCTGAAAATAAAGAGCCTGATATTGCCGGCGATGGAGCAGAGTGCGAGACAGGAGCAGTTTGGGGGACTGCTGGAGGCGGTTGCCGAAAGGAACGAGGGGCAGAAAACAAAACAGACCACGCGGATCGTCTGGGTTTCAGCGGGGGATGCATGGGAGAGTGGCAGCGTCAGATTTCTTTGTCTGCATCCGGAAAAGGAAAGCGGGACAATGAACGAGAATGCTTATTCAGAGTGCTTTTATGTAGATTTCGGGGATTTTACACTGCTGCTGACTGGAGATGTGGAGGGGAGCGGTGAGGAAGCTCTTCTGGAAGAACTTCAACGCAGGAGGATCGGGCAGTTAGACCTGCTCAAGATTGCCCACCATGGAAGCCGCAATTCCACGACCGAAGCGCTTCTGCAGCAGCTGCACCCCGGCGCCGCCATCATTTCCTGCGGCAGCAATAACCGCTACGGACATCCGCATGCGGAACTGTTGAACCGGCTGGAGAGTGCGGGCGTGCAGTGGTTCTGCACCAAGGATTATGGAGCGGTTATCGTGGAAATGGATAAAGGGGGAAGCGTTAAGCTGCGGGGGTACAGAGAAGAGAAATAGTCCACCATACCCAGTGTCCAAGCGAAGCGAGGGTACAGGGCGGAAAAACAGCCCGCCATACCCAGCGGTCGAGCATGGCGAGGGTATGGGACAGGAAAACAGCCCGCCACACCCAGCGGTCGAGCGCGATGAGGGTATGGAGAAGGAAACTAGCCTGCCATACCCAGCAGCCGAGCGAAGCGAGGGTATGGGGCAGGAAAACAGCCCGCCACACCCAGAGCCCGAGTGGGGCGGGGGTACAGGGCGGAAAAACAGCCCGTTATACCCAGCGGACGAGCGGGGCGAGGGTATAGGGCAGGAAAACAGCCCACCATACCCATCGCCAATGGGAGAAGCGGGTGATGCCATCAAATCTAATATTGTATAAAGAAAGGATATGAGATTATGTTTGCAAATTACGAAGAAATAAAAAGAAGGATGAACCACATTGAGCAGGAATTAGTGCAAATAGAAAGTATGAGGGATGAATGGCCGCAGGACGAATTGATTTGCGCCAAGAATGGAAAGCATTATAAGTGGTATTTAAAAACGGCAGATAGGACAATCTATCTACCAAAGGGAGAAAGAAATCTTGCGGAAAGGTTAGCTCAGAAGAAATATTATCAGTTGCGGCAGAGTGAGTTAAAGAGCGAATTGTCTGCTTGTCAGACCTATATAAGAAGGGCGGGGTACAATGGAAATTTGACTGATAAAATGATGGAAAATCCTGAATATGAACAACTTCTTGGAAAGCAATCGGGCTCAGTGGGGAAAGAAATGAAAGATTGGATGAATTCGGAATATGAAAGAAATAACAGTCATCCGGAAAATTTGATTGTGAAGGGAACACAGGGAAAATTTCTTCGTTCAAAATCAGAAGCAATTATAGATAGAAGTTTGTATTGCTCGGGTATACCTTTCCGATATGAAGATAAATTGATGTTGGATGGTGTGGTGTTTTATCCGGATTTCACAATCAGACACCCGAGGACAGGGAAATTCTATTATTGGGAGCATTTCGGGATGATGGATAATCCAGAGTATATTAATCATGCTTGTCAGAAGATAAAGATCTATTGCGGACATGGAATCATTCCATCTGTAAATCTGATTCTTACATATGAAACAAAAGATCATCCGTTTGGGATTGATAGCGCAGAGAGAATTGTTCAAGAGTATTTCCTATAAAAAATTACGAGATGAGACTATGAGGTGAGGGTGCAGCGGGGGTATAGAGCGGGGAAGATGTTTGCTATACCCAGAGGCCGGGCGAAGCGAGGGTATAGAACGGGGAAAATGCTTGCCATACCCAGAGGCTGAGCGAAGCGAGGGTGCGGGGCGGAAAAACAGTCCGCTATACCCAGCGGGCAAGCGGAAATTCACAACGCCGGGGGTATATAACAAGATAAAAGGCGGCGCACCCATCCGGGCACGCCGCCAGCTGACCAGCTATCTGACCTGTTATTTACATGGACTCCGGGATCAGACCGCTCTCCTTCAGAAGAATTTCAAGGTCGGTTCCCTTTACCTTTCTGAGAACGATGCGGAGCATCTCCTTTTCCTTCAATGACAGCTTTACATCTGTGATCGGCTTCTTGTCGATTGCATAGTAGCAGGCGCGCAGCAGCTCGCGGACATCATACTTGCTGCCCCAGACCTCCGGCACGCCGCGGTCAACATTCAGCAGAGTGTAGACGGATTCCATACCGGTCCGCATGGAGTACTCGATCGTGAAGATCGTGTCGCGGGGAGTCTCGGCAAACTGTCCGAGGAATGCAAAGTTCACAGCGCCGTCCGGCACAACATGAGGACGATCCTCGTTCTTTCTGGGCTGGAAGAAGGCGTTGATATAGGGCATGAAGCAGGTTGTTGTGTTGCATGCGTTTTTCGCAAGCTCGTCGATTTCATTCTGGGGAACGCCGATGTGGTAAAGCCATTCGCGGCAGACCTCCTCGCCCGTGCAGTCGCGCATTGCCTTCCTGACATAATTGCCCTCGGTGTTGGTGTTGAGCGCATACAGCCAGATCAATACCATGTTCTTGTCCTGTGACTTGAACTGGGGCTGACGGTTGATCGTCCAGGAGAGATACCAGTTGTCGGTGCTGTCCTTGACGGTGACAATACCGCCGGTCGTGACCTTTCCCTCGCGGGGATCACGCTTGCAGATCTTCTTGATGTGCTGGATGATCTCCTCGTTGGAGGTTGCGACGGTTGCGCTCATCCAGTTCGTCGCATCAATATCGCTGCAGAACGCGTCGGGGTTGCCGAACTCGCCGTGCGTTGCCTGCTTTGCAATATTCTTCCACATATCCCATGATTCGCCGGAGCCGTTTTTCAGCTTGGAGAGGTCGGGCTTGTGGGTCTGGTCGCCGTAGCAGGAGCTGTCCGTGCAGCAGCCGTTGGTAATGAATACAAGGTCATCCTCGATGAGATCGATGGTCTGCTCCGAGCCGTCCTTGACATACACGATCTGCTTCGCAATCTTCTTGTCTCCCACGGTCTCGATGATGACATTCCTGACATCCATGCCGTACTCGATCTTTACATTGTGTGCCTCCAGATATTTTACCAGCGGCAGGATCAGGCTCTCGTACTGGTTGAACTTAGTGAAACGGAGTGCGCTGAAATCCGGCAGACCGTCAATGTGGTGCACATAACGGCAGAGGTAACGCTTCATCTCCAGCGCACTTGACCAACGCTGGAAAGCGAACATTGTCTGCCAGTAGAGCCAGAAGTTAGTCTCCCAGAAGGAATCCGGCAGCACCTCCGAAATTTTCTTGCCCTCCAGAGCCTTCTCGGGAGTGATGAACAGCTGGGAAAGCGCGAGAGCGGAAGCCTTGTCGAGCCCGAATTTGCGGTCGGTATGGGCATCCTCGCCGCAGTTTACGGAAGCACGGCAGAGGGAATAGTTGGGATCGTGCTTGTTGAGCCAATAGTATTCATCCAGAACGGAGACGCCGGGCGTTTCCAGAGAGGGAACGTCGCGGAACATATCCCACATGACCTCGAAATGGTTATCCATCTCACGGCCGCCGCGCATGAAGAAGCCCTTTGTGACATCCTTGCGCCCGTCGCAGCTTCCGCCCGCAAGCTCCAGCTTTTCCAGAAGATGAATATGCTCGCCGCTCATCTGGCCGTCACGGACAAGATAGAATGCGGCGGTCAGACCTGCCAGACCTGTGCCGATGATATATGCGGATTTCTTGTCAACATCCTTAGGCTTCTCGGGATGTGCAAATGATTCGTAAGTACCTGCTGAATAATACATAGTGAATACCTCCTTGCTTTGCTGTGGTTCTATTGTTGGTTGCTTATGACTGCATTATACCAACCGGAGAAAAAGATTCCATAAACACAAAAAGTCCTGTGATAAAGGTTTTATCACAGAACTTCCGGTGTAAATTTTTTTATCAATATGCCGCGTCTGATAAATTCAGGCGCAGGGTGGCATGGCGGTTCAGAGCTTAAAGCGGTTGAGCGCGTTGGAAACAGAATCCTGAAGCACAAGGGCGAGCTTTTCCACAAGAGCCTCCGGCGCGTCGGTCATGCCGTCCCTGATCCAGTCCAGCATCAGCCCCACAAAGCAGTAGGAGTAGATCTTGGCGATGAAAGCCTTGTCCTCCTCGCGCACGGTCATTCCAACCGATTCCTCCTCAATGACACCCATAATCAGATTGTCTGTCAGCGGTGTCACATATTTTTCGACCTGACCGCGGTCGACGCAGCGGTAGACATTCATAATGAATGGTTTGTTCTCCAGCACGGCGTAAAAGATCTGCAACAGGCCCTGCTGCCACGTGTCATGGGTCTTCTTTTCCTCCAGAGCCTTCTTGGCATCCTCTAGACATGCCCATTCCACGAGATCGTAGATGTCCTGAAAGTGGTAGTAGAAGGTCATGCGGTTGATTCCGCAGTCCTCAGTAATATCGCTGATCGTGATCTTGTTCAGCGGTTTCTTTAGTAAGAGATTTTTCAGGGATTGTTCCAATGCCCTTTTTGTTACCTGTGACATGAAATTCCTCCTTGTCCTGTCTGTTTTCGCGTTCCGGAGCGTAAGCTGCGGATAATCCAAGTATAACATGAATGAAAAACGGAGAAAAGGGCTTTCTGTATGTCGTTTCGTGCATAATTCTGTCGTTTCGTGCAGGAAGACTTGTACAGGGACAAATTTTTTTATATTATTAAAAATAAAAAGTGGTATAATCTGGTATATGAGCCAAAAGATGAGACCAAAACAGAGATTTGAAATAGAGATGGAGGAGTAAAAGGAATGAAGGGATGGATGAAAGGCTTCAAAAGATCGTTGGCTGTGGCACTGGCGGTGCTGATGGTCAGCGATACCGTTAATCTGTCAGCGCTGAAGGTGGCTGCGGCAGAGGAAAAGCCGGCAGCGGCAGTGACGAGTGACAGCACGGTCTCCGGCGATGATCTGCAGACGGTGGACAACAGTGCACCGGCAGATGACGACGCGGCAGAAGGTAACAGTGCGCCGGTGGGAGAGTATGGAATCGCAACGTTGGCAGGTACGACGGAGACTCCGGTGCAGGTGAAAAAAAGCGATGGCACGGTGCAGGAATATGCGACGCTTTATGACTATACAGGGGGAAACTGCTGGGCAAATTGCGAGATTACTCTGAATGGCAATGCTTCGTTGGGAGGGAACTGTTTTTTTCATAAAACCGTTACACTGGATCTGAACGGTTATACTCTGGAGACAGCGGAATATGCACTTTCATTTGAAGGGTCAAATTCTGTGGTTAAATCGTCAAAATCCGACGGAAAGATTACAGGCGCGGGATATGGCGGGTGGCAAGGTTATAATGATGTGCTGCATGTAGAGGGATCGGGTGCAAGCTGTACCATTGAAAGCGGCGTGACGATCGAGGCAACAGGAGACAAGCCCGCCGTTTATGCATGCGCGAACCTTATCATTGAGGAGGGGGTTACCCTGACGCGCGCAAATGGCAAAGAGGTACTCCGTGTGCGTCCGGGTGGAAATGTAACCATAAAGGGCGGAAACTTTCAGGGCAAGGTATATCGGACATCAGGGGGTACTCTGCAGATCAGTGGCGGTACCTTTCAAAATGGAATAGAGGTGGAAGGCGGAACCCTTGCCGACTGCTTCAACGGCTACGGCTTAAAGAAGTCGAGTGGTGACAGCATTGTAGATCTGACGGCAGCCTCTGTTTCGGATTCTGTGTATGTTTACCAGATTCCTCTCCGGATTACAGAGCAGCCGACTCTTGCAGTCGATCAGGCAAGCGTGGTGGAGGGTTATACCGCTGTACCGCCGCAGGTTTCCGTGGCAGCCGCGAAGAACGAAAGCGTGACCGGTGAATTATCCTATCAGTGGCGGGTAAAGAAGCAGCTTGTGGGAGGAAATGAAGTGGACGAGGAGGTCGAGGGTGCGACAGGGACAACCTTCCAGATTCCCGCTAATCTGGCGGTGGGAACCTACCGCTATTACTGCCGGGTCACCTGTGGCAGCGACAGTATTGATTCGGACGCAGTGCCCTTCACCGTGCAGGCAGGCTTGTATGGGGTAGCTGTCAACGGCACGGAGACCCTCTATGCCGACCTGAGTGCCGCGCTGGATGCCATCGAGGCGGCAGTGGAGAAGGCAACAGGCGCTACAGACATTACGTTTAAGCTGCGTGCATCCGTAAAGAATAACGCTGCCGTCCGAGTATTCAGCGCCGGAAAATATCCGTTCCATCTCACGGTGGATCTGAACGGGCATGAGCTTGGAAATTATGGTACTATTACATGGCTGAACACCAGAGACCAGTGCTGTATCGGTGTCTCGGGGGAGAATGCAAAGCTGACGGTTACGGATCCTTCTCAGGAAGGTAACGGGGAACTGCACGGTGGCTTTTCGGCTGCAAACGGTGCTGTACTGGAAATGACGGGCGGCAAGTGCGCCTATATCTATATCGAATCCGGCGCAAGGGGTTTTGTAAAGGGTGGCACCTGCGGGATGAGAGCCTATATAGGAAACGCTGATGCTTCCGAGGGAAATGCCGGCACCTCCTGCGAAGTACAGGGAGGACTCCTGTCATCGATAGCTGTATATGGAGGTGCAGCGCTTACCGTAACGAAGGACTACACAGGAAAAACAGATTCACTGGTAGTGAACCATTGGGCGAGAACCAATGGTGCAATGGAAAAGCAGCGTGCGTTGGTTTCGCTTGCCGGAGGCAGCTATGGAAAGATCAAGACAGATACCTACTGCACGCTGGAAGAAGATTTGGGGGCAATGTTGGCAGATCCAGCGAACGGCTACGCCATCGCCGATATGCTGGCGGAGGGCTATGCACTGTTCAACAACGGCTTCAAGTTGGATCTGGACAGAACCGCGCTGTTCTACAGCAATGTGGAGGTCAAACCTGCCGACACACCGGACAATCAGGAGCTTGCTGTGGCAGAGATCGTGGAGGACGGCACAAAGAAAACCTACTATACCTCGTGGGAAAGTGTGCTGGACTATCTGCCGAAGGCGGGGACTGTAAACAGCGCTTCGGTGGAGGTCGTATTATTAAAGGATATTTCCGATGCTTCTGCTACAGAGACATTGACTTTGAACAAGGCGGATAAGTATATTCTGCGATCCCCGGAGGGCAGCCACTTCACAATAACTGGTGATGGCGATGCCCTACTGAAAATGAATTGCACAGCGACATTTATTATTGACAATATTACCCTTGAGGACGGCTTTATAGAAGCTTCCAGAGGAGAATTTATTATAAAGGACGCGCTGCTGCAGAATGAAAAATGCAAGGCGCCGGTGATCAGGCTAAGCGATGGATATCTGGCATTGGAGCAGGGTGCCCGCCTGGTTCTGGAAGGGGCGGATGATGCTGCACGGACAGTGGAGCTGACAGGAGCTGCCGGAATCTTCATTGCAGACGGCGCAGGCATCAACCCTTCTAATAATGGAAAATATGGCATTCTGGTCTCCGGCACAGATAATTCTCTGGTTGTGCCGGAAGGAGCGGGCGGTAAAAACATTGATGCAAAACTGGCAGACGGAGCTGGATTGACAGTCTATTGGACGCCGGATTATCTTACGGACTTTATTAAGGAACTTGAGGCGGAAAAAGCTGCGAGTGAGAACATTACCACCTACTATCAGCTCCGGCTGCCGGAGGGTGTATCCCTGCCGGACGGCGCCAATAGCAATATAAAGGTGCTGAATGACATATTGTACGGTAAAGCAGGAAGCGAGATTACTGTGGGCGGCATCACCTGCGCTTATCAGTATGCCACTGACACTACGGGGCAGATCAGCGAAGCGGCGACGACAGAGAATAAATTTATCATGCCGGCAGCTACGGTCACGCTGATCACACACGAGCCCGATGATTACGGCTATTGTGCGCACTGTGGAAAGACGGATCTTGCCGTTGCTTATCAAAACGGGCATCTGGGTATAGAAGGACTTACAGGGCGTACCTACGATAGCTGGCCCCAGATGCTGACCGGCATAGAACTGGTCCCTGGGGCAGGACAGACGGCGGTGACGCTTACCATGCCGGATTATCGATATCAAAATAGCGAACGCAAGTGGATGATGTATGCATGCGGAACTCCGAAGAATGAAGAAGCGGACTTTGAGGTGCGCTATAAGAACAACACGGCGGCGTATCCGTACCGTGAGGGCGAAGCCGGTTTTGATGCGGCAAAGGCCCCTAAGGTGACGATTACCGGACGCGGGAAGTATACCGGAGAGTTTACCGTATACTTTACCATCGGCAAGGGGACGATGCGGCCTCAGGTCAATAATCTTGAGGTATGCGGTTCTAGTGCTTGTTACTATGATGGAAGAACAGAGAAGGCATGGAATAACAGTTTAATAGAGTTCTACGGTGACGCTTTTGATGCAAAGCAGTGGAGCCAGTGTGGCGCCCAGATGCAGCAGGGAGAATGGTATATCAGCCAGATCACCACACCTGAGGTAATGAATAATTATGCGGAGGGCAGCGTAGACATATGCCCGACCACCGTGGAGTACCGCAAGAGTGAGAACGAAAAATGGATCATGGAGAGACTCGAGGGCAGCAGTGCCGAGAATATGTATATGATCACCGATGCGGGAGAATATCCCTTCTGGGTCAGAATGACTAATGTAAACTGTGCTGATGCATATATATCGGAAAAGCTGGTTGCAAGGATCCTGCCGAAGAAACTGACGGAAGGGATGGTGAGCCCGGTTACTAATGCTTTCGCATATTACACAGGAAGCGGGGCTGAGTGCACTGCCTATGATACAGGTGCAATTTCGGACAGTGAGATTAAGGTGGATGGCAGTCCCTATGCGCTGGTAAAGGAGAAGGATTACACCGTAACCTATGAAAACAATATGGACGTTACGAACGGGGGGAACAAGGCGAAGCTTATCATCACCGGTATCGGCAACTATGGCGGAGAGGCGGAACCTATTGAACTGGAATTTGATATCCGGTATGCCTTTACCCCGGCGCAGACGGCCGCTTCTAAAACAGGGTGGTATAACGAGGATGTAACCGCTTTATTCGATACATCGGACAGCAACATGGATGCCAGCCAGGTGCTGTACGCAAGTACTCTGGATGAAAAACTGTCCGATGGACTGGGCAGCGACATAAAGGCTTATGCTACGCTTGACGATGCGGCGGACGGCACAGGTGAGGGCTATGTGTTCACGGAAGAGGGCAAGGTCACGAAGACGCTCTATGTAAGGGATGTCGAGAACGGCTATGTCGGCAGTCCCGTCGAGGTGACGCTGCATATCGATAAGACCGCGCCCACATGGGAGGCAACGGCAGGAAACAGCGGCAACTTCGGTATTTCCATCAAAGAGAACTGGTGGAAGACGCTGTTGAATACGGTTTTCTTCGGAAGGTTCTATAATGATGCTTCGATCGATCTGGTACTCAGGGCAAATGACGCGAAGGACGGCGTAAACGAGACCAGCGGTGTCGCAGAGTATTTCTATTATATTGATACGGTCGATGCGTCTGCTCTTCCGGCGGCAAAGACAAAGGCTGAACTGGACGCATTGATGACTGGCGGAAAATTTACGGAAGTGCCGGCGGCAGACGGCGGACGGGTGACGATTTCCGGCGTGTTGAGCGCAGAAAAGCACTATATTGTCTACGCCTGTGCGAAGGACGCGGCGGGAAACCTGAGCGACTATATCTGCACCGAGGGCGTGGTGGTTGACAGGACAGCACCGGAGATCACGTCTGCGACAGCTCCCACCGAGGAGGAAGGAACGCTGGCAGACCATGAGGCAACGGTTACCTTTGAGGTGGATGAAGCCGGAACTGTGGTGTACTTCTACATCGGCGGCTATGAGGACGACGCGCAGTTTGAAAGCGATAAAACGACCTTGCAGACGATGCTGGCACAGGATATGGTTGCCGTAAAGCTGGAGGACGGCAGATGGCGGCCGGCGGTAGAAAACGGACAGACGATGCCGATGCATGGTATTTCGCCGGATCCGGTAATCTACAGTCGGAGCATGCAGGAGGGCGAGAATGCAATTACCCTCTCCGGGCTGAAGGCGAATAAGGGCTATCGTCTCTATCTGATGGTTATTGATAAGACGGGTAATCTGCAGACAGCGTACAAGACCGTGGATTTCACCACGCGGAAGCTCATACCGATTGTGAGCGCGAACCCGGCGTTGAACGGTGTTTACGGTATGCAGGCAAAGGATTTTACGGTTGGAGCCGGTACGGTGGTAGATGCTGATGCGCCGGATACTGTGCTGGCGGGTGCATGGACATTTGCGGACACGGCAGCAGCCGGTGAGGAGTATCCGGTACCGGGTACGACGGAGGAATATGAGCTGACCTTTACGCCGGATAATGACGCTTATGAGAGCGTGAGCGTGGAAATTGTGCCCACGGTGGAGAAGAAGGAGCTTACCGTGTACGTTGCGGGGAATCTGGAGAAGACCTATGGCGAGGAGAATCCGGGCATTGCCTATGTGGATGCAGCGGATGAGCCGGATTCATGGAAAGAGCTTCTTTCGTGGGATAGCCAGGATGAGGTCAAGGCGGATCTTGCACTGACCACGACGGCGACGAAGACTTCGGGTGCCGGAAGCTATGACTTCACGGTAACTTCTGCAAATGCAAAGTATGATGTGAAGGTGAAATACAGAGTTTCCGATGCGGAGAGCGTAAGCTACCCTGACCACGGTACACTGACCGTGAAGAAGGCGGATGCCGTACTGACGGCAGGAACGGACAGCTATGCAAAGACCTTCGGGGATGATGCGTTTACACTCGACGTGACGGCGAGCCATACGGAGACCGCCATTGTATACGAGGTGACGGACGGAAGCAGCGTGGTATCGGTTGCGGCGGATGGCAAGGTGACGATTCTTAAGGCAGGAACCGCGAAGATTAAAATATCACTGCCGGGGAACGCAAACTATAACGCAGCAGCGGACAGAGAGATCACGGTGACGGTGGCAAAGAAGAACGCACCTACTGTGGCTGATGTGAACAGAAATTATTATTATGACCGCGATAATCAGGACAGCATTGATATCGGAAAGCTGCTGCCTGTGGACTGCGGGAAGATCACAGGAAGTGCAGTCTCCGGACATGCGTTTATTGTGAACTGTGGCTTTAATGCAAAGTGGGTATAATTCCCCGCGGCTTGCCGCGTAACAAACTTTATTT
>OIZV01000191.1_pt1 | contig 38921 bp, 28 predicted proteins | sample 1588681 | NCBI WGS metagenome assembly OIZV01 (sample SAMN03283281) | human gut metagenome | biome: human-associated habitat; material: feces | host: Homo sapiens | place: Peru | collected 2012 | reverse complement strand
AAATAAAGTTTGTTACGCGGCAAGCCGCGGGGAATTATACCCACTTTGCATTAAACAAGGGTATGGCAGCAAATTTTCTGCTACCATACCCTTCATGATTTTCCTTTATTAGTGCTCCGATATATGATACCGTCATTTCCGACGCAATGAAACCGGATTCTACCGAAGCAATTCTCCCATATAGCTCAAAGCACTACGCACATTATCACCCGCATCCCTGATTGCCTGCGAAATAAGGATGCCACAGATAATAATAGCCACTGCAATGATGATCATGCCAATGAGTCGTTGCCAGTCCTTCATAAAAAATCCTCCTTCGATTTACTCATCGACATTGTAGCACATTCCCTATCTCACTTCAATCTTATTTTATACAGGCAAATCCAGCTGAAGCCTCCCCACAACGGTTCCATTCTGCACCAAAGATTATACTCTGACCACATTCCTCACTCAGCACATGATTTTACAACACATAAGTCGCTGTCGGTTTCCTTACTCAATCACGCGGCTTCCCCAGAGCGTGATCTGATCCTTATCGCCAAGCGCGGTGAATACCATGGTATTCAGCGTCGTATTTTCGACAAGCATCTCCAATGTCACACCGCTGTACTTCTCCCCGTTCATGGAGAGCGTGATATAGGATGTCCCCGGCTCCAGCGTCCAGCTTCCCGTATACTCGCCGGTAATCGTGCCGTCCTCGTGTAAGGTAATCAGGTCGGGCTGCTTTGTCTCGAGCGCCTTATAGTCAATATCCAGCTCATGCAGGATGATTTCATAATCTCCCGCCACCTCAGAGACAGAATAGCCGCCCTTTTTCAACGCTTCCCCTGTCGTCTGGTAGGGCGCTGCCACAAGCCAGCCCTCCTTCGTCTGGAAGAGCTGATGCACCTTTACAAAATGCCCCTCCGTTCCGTTGGTCGTTCTGGTATGGTAGACAATGTAAGCCCTGCCGTCATCGTCCACAAACGCTGAGTTGTGCCCCTGCGCCACCTGTCCGTTGTTAAAATTCCGCCACTTGTAGCCGCCCATCAGGCGCACGCCGACGGACTGGTTATAGTTGAAGACATATTTGTCATAGAAGGCCGAGTTCCCGAGCGCATCCACATAATCTCCGTCAGGACGCTCCGAGCGGAATACGCGGATATTATATCCTCCCGCCGCCTCCAGATTTCCGTAGGAGATAAAGAGGTAATAGTAATCCCCGATCTTCTGCACATAGGATGCCTCGCCGGACACATAAGCGCCGCCCGCGATCTTCTTTCCGAAATAAGCATCGGAATGAATGTCTGTGTCATAGCTCACGCTGTAGTCGCGCAGTCCTGTCTCCTCGTCCAGCGCCAGCATAAAAATTCCGCCCGACCAGGAACCGTAAGTCATCCAGAGATTTCCATCGTCATCATAGAAGACACAGGGGTCAATGCAGTTCGGCCACATATCGCCCCACTTCCTGTTATCCACACCGTTCTTCACATAGCGCTCGGGAATCTCCTCCGTCCCCAGAACCTGCGGCGCATCCGTCTCTCCGAAGTCAGCCGCGTTGAAGCCGCCATAAACCACCGTTCCGACATAGGTATACGGCCCGGTCACACTGTCTGCGGTGAGCATGACAATATTGGACTTCCAGTCGTCGCCGTTTGCGCTCAGATACACACAATACTTCTCCAGAACCGGATTATAAATAATGTCCGGTGCCCAGAGATAGCCGAGCCAGCTTCCGGCGCTGTCGTCGTCATTCCATGCCCTGACTTCATCCCTCGTCTCCTGCGAATAGCCGTCCTGAATCACACTGTCAAGGCTGACCCAGTCATAGAGATTCTCGCTACTGCCCCCGGTGATATGCGTACCGATAATATAATAGGTGCCGTCAAAATCCTTGAATATGGACGGATCATGACAGGTGATGCGCTTATACTGCATCCTGTCCTCGTATTTGATTTCCCATAACTTCTGTGTCACTTCCAGCTTCATCACGGCGCGGATCATAACCTCCTGTCCTGCATATTCAAATTTTACATAGGGACGCAGGATAATCTCCTCTCCGCCAGCCGCCTGTGCGGGAAATGCCTCCCCGAGCAGACAGACCGCCAGCAAAAGTGCAGCCGCACCCTTTCCTTTCTTCTTTTTGATTAACAGTGCGATGCCAAGTCCTCCTACGATCACTACTGCCGCCGCTGCCGCAAAAATGACAGCGACGTTGCTGCCAGTGGACGCCTTTCCGAAGATTTCCTCGTCTCCGACCAGCGTGCCACTTAAAGTGACACACTCTCCGGCAGGAATGTCAGGAAGCGTATCAGGGCTGGAATCCTCCGCCGCTGCGACCAGTCCCTCCGTATTGCTGTAGGTGAACTTGGTTCCCTTGATGTCCCACAGCGTTCTCCCGTTTTCCACCCGGATTGTGTAATGAATTTCTTCTCCGGCGCGGTAGGATGTCTTATCCGTCGCTAGAGTGACGGTGATGCCATCCTCCGAGGTGCTGTTGACTGCGCCGGTCATCTCCATTTCCGCTCCGTCACCCGCCTCTGTTGCCCCGGTCTCTGCCCCCGCAACACCTGCCGTCTCAGCCTTCGCCCTTCCCGGCACAGCCGCTGCCGCAAGCAGAACCGCCAGCCCGCACGCTGCCGCCGCCAGCCCTCTTTTCCATTTTCCATACACTCTTCTCTTCATATTACACCTCATGTTTTATGTCACAGTTGTGCAACAGCACTCGCTGTATCCTACTACCCTCAACTTCCGGTGATTGCACCCCTTATTCCATGTCACAGTTGTGCAACAACACCCGCTGCAACCCCAACAATCCTCTTCCTTTCCCCTCCGGGTATTGCCCCCATACTCCCGTTACAGTTGTGCGGGATGCACATGACCGCAAGCAGCGCACTCTGGAGCCGCCGGCACTTAGATGCCGTACTCCGGCATCTTATGTGCCGCTGCGTGCGGAAGGTAGCGAAAGCGTGCCTGCGGTGGTCTGTGCATTCCACGCAACGTCACTTGCTGCAACCTCCCTCGCCTCAAACCGCGCACTACCCCAAATTATTCCTCACATCAAACACCGGATACCCCTTCTCGTCCCACTCCAGCTTCATCACCATCGCATGCCGGTTCGGGTCATACAGCGGATCTCCCTCGATCTCCGCATAGGTTCTCGCATGATAGACGCAGACCTCCGTCCCGTCCTCCAGCACCGTAAAGCTGTTGTGCCCCGGACCGTAGATGCCGTACTCCCGGCTGCTCCTCAGCACCGGCTGCCTCTCCTTCTTCCATGCCCTCGGGTCAAGCACATCCTCATCCTCCCCGATGCTCAGAAGCCCCATACAATAGCACTCCCCGGTCGCGCTCGCCGAGAACGTCAAGAAAATCCGCCCGTTCTTCTTTATGACAGCCGGGCCCTCGTTTACCCAGATGTCCACTCTCTCCCAGTCATAGTCCGGCGTCGTCAGCAGCTCCTGCGCCGTCGCAAGCTTTGTCGGAGTCTCCATTCTCGCAATATAGAGGTTGGAAATCTGGATGCCGACGCCCACCTTCTCCGCCCAGACATAATACAGCTCACCCTTGTGTTCAAAAACCGTGGCATCGAGAGAAAACGCCTCAAAGGAATAAATGTCGTCGTCCGCCCTCTGGATCTTTCCCATTTCCTTCCACGGGTCGTTCAGCGGATCCTGCCCCTGACACTCCAGCACATAGGGTCTGATTGCCCACTTGTTCTCTGCCTCTCCCGCCGCAAAATACAGATACCATTTTCCTCTGAGATAATGCAGCTCCGGCGCCCAGATGTGCTGTCCCATGATGCCTGTCTCATGACGGCGCCAGACCGTCACCTCCTCCGCATCCCGGAGTTCCTCAAGCGTTGCCGCCCTGCGGAGAATAATGCGGTCGTACTCCGGCACGGATGCCGTAAAATAATAGCTGCCGTCCGTGTGTCTGTATACATAGGGATCTGCTCTCTGCTCAATAAATGCTCTGTTGTAGGGGGTAATCAATCCGTTTCTCTTCTCTTCCATCTTTTTTACCTTTTCGCTCATTCCGAGACCGTACAGCCTCTTATTGACAGATTCCATTCTATCTTCCTCTGCCTTTCAGAGAGCGGGAAGCTCCTCCTGCCCTCTGAAAGACACCCCGGAACCGGTACTCTCCGAATCCCGGGGTATTTTTACTCAGCAATTATTCCACGCTGATAATGTCGATATAGCACTCTTCACAGGTGAAGAAGAAATAGCAGGGTGCATCTGCTGTCAGGGTAGATGCAACGACAACCTTCTCGGTCATCTCTGTGCCGTCAGCGCCTGTAAATACATAGTCAAGCGTAAGCTCGCTGCCGCTTCTGGAGATTGTCAGCTTGATGTCTGCATCGGTCATCAGTGCAAGCCAGCCTGCCCAGTCGTCTCCCCATGAGCACTCAGAGCTCGTCATCGCATAGGATGCGTCACCCCAGCCGAAAGCGTCTGAACGTACCACTGCATACTCTGCATAGTCAGCGCTCTGGTCAGCGGGTGCGGAGTGTCCCTTTGTCTCTGTGTTCGTAAAAGCTGTTACCAGATTATCCCAGTTGTTGATTCCGTCGGAGTAATTCTTCAATGTAACAGTCTTTGTCTCGCCGTCATTGATCGCATAGCTGTCAGACCAGTCGCTCCACCAGCTGTTGGAGAAATCTACTGCACCGACCTTGTCGATTGCGCTCTCATCGGGAACGATCTCAACGGTGGAAACAGAAGGCTCTGCCTCTTCCTCCTCGACAGCGGGTGCTTCGGGAGCAACACTCTCAACGTTGGGGTCGCCCAGCGCGTACAGAGATGCAACCTGACCTGCGCTCAGTGCGCTGTCAAACACATAAAGATCATCTACAAAGCCCTTGAAAATGGTGTCCCAATAGTTGATTCCGAAGTAGGACTCAAACTCGGAGCTGCCGGGCTGCATGATGTTGGGAGCAAGAGTAGCATCCCATGTGTAACCGCCTTCCCAGCCCATGGACTCACCATTGGTGGAATAGCATGCCTGAGAATCATATGCGAGCTGTCCGTTCAGATAGAGCTGTGCACCGGCAGTCGTGGAGCCGACAGGGCTGTTCTGGCTCTCGCCTGAGCAGACAACCGTAACCATCACCCATTCCTTCTTACCGGAAATGCTGTGCTCCTCATCCGAGAAGGACCACATCCACGGCCAGCAGTCTGTACCGTCCTGTGCATCGGAAGCCTCGTTACGGCTCCAGATGATCGGGAAGCCCTTGTATCCGGGGAACTCGGTCTGGGTAACATTCATCCATGTAACATTGTTTCCTGCATCTGCCGCTCTGCCGATGTTGTAGCCGATCTGCAGGGTCGGTCCGAAATTGCTCAGTCTTGCCGCATTTACCCAGAAGGATACGGTGTAGGCATCCGTGTTGGTCGCCTGAAGACCGAGGTCAAGTCCGTAAGAACCGTCAAGGTAGATCGCCTTGCCAACCGGTCCGTCAGCATAGACGAAGGTGGTGTCCTTCTCCGCAATGCCGAGGCTTCCACCGTCGGGTGCGTCTGTGTCGGTGTTGACTACTGCCTTATAGCCCTCGTCCTCACCGTCGAAGGTCAGATGTGCGAACGCATCGGGAAGCGCCTCGGGAGTTACCTCCGCGCTCTGCTCGGGTGCCTTGGATTCCTCCGTCTTGCTCTCCTGTGAGCTCTCCTGAGAGGAGCTGCCGTTGTTGCTGTCTCCGCATGCTGTCAGCATTGTCGCTGTCATTGCTGTGCAGAGCAAAAGTGCCATTGCTTTCTTTTTCATGTTTTCCCTCCATTGAATAGGTTTTAATATAGTTTTTTATTTACTGTGCAAAAGAATCTACCACTGCCTGATACTGTGCAAGCTCTTCATCCGAGAGCACATTGTAGCCGTCGGGACCGAAATAAGAGATCATCGCCTCGGCATGATAATAGTTCGCCTGCTCGGTAGCCTCCTCTACATAGTCGGCTGCCTTTGCCTTTCCCTGATCCACAAGGTCATGAATACCGATCTTGTTGAAGTACTGGTCGCAGAAGTTCCAGTAGCCTGCAATGCTGTACCAGCCGTAAGGTACCGGGCGGGTAATGCTTGCAAAATAGTCATCCCAGTAAGCCTTGTGATCTGCATCCTGCGGGAAGAGAGCGCTGAAGCCGTCCCATACTTCCTTGTCGAGCGTGATCGGATAAGGCATCTGTGAATTTTTCAGCGGTACACCGGAAGCGTTTGTGATGGAAGTATCAGAGTAAATGTCCAGTCTTGCCTTCCAGCCGTCGATGCCCCAGCCCATGAATTTCAGAAGCAGATATGCCTCGTAAGGGTACTTACAGGAGGTGGAAACGCCGCCCATGTACATATTTGCAATGACATTGTGCTGCTTCTCATCAACAACATTCGGTGTTACATAAGGAACGATGTCCAGACCGTACTGCTCCTGATAGCCCTCATAGCCCCAGAGATTCATGTAAGTCCATGAGCCCTCGGAGAATACTGCAACATGAGCGGTAGCGCCGAACCATGCTTCCCAGTCTCCCGTCCAGTCTTCCATCTCCTGTGTCTCCTGGGAAGGAGCCACATAGCCGCCGAGCTTCAGGTCTGAGAACTGCTGCTCACCCTTTGCCCAATAGGAAAGGTCAAAGTCCGTGCCATTGAAGCCGAACTCACCCTTCAAAGCTCTCTCCTCGGGAGAACATGCGGCGATGCCGTACAGGGAATCCAGTCTGTTGTAATAGCCGAGTCCGAAATACTTCATCTGTCCGCCGCCCGGATCAACGGTGGCATCCTTGATGAGCTGGATCATCTCATCCCATGTCCAGTCGGTTCTGGGCATCTCAAGGTTCAGGGTCTTGATAACATTTCTGTCGATGAACACGGCGCTGGGCCAGTATACCATCGGAACCGCAAATCTTGCGCTGGTGTCAAAGCAGCCGATGCCGTACTCCGTAACGGTCGGCATCAGGTTCTGGTTCTCCGGGTCAGCGTCAAAATAATCCGAAATATCCAGCCAGTATTGATTTGCAAGCGCGGTGTCGGAATCGGTTCCCTCGAAGACATCCGGGAAGGTTCCCGCCGCTGCCGCCGCGGAAAGGTCTGTGCTCATATCCTCAATCCCACGGCATTCCACCTTGATGTTCGGATACTTTTCCATGAACTTCTCAGCCAGCATGTTGATCGTCGTCTCGTCCTCGTAATGCCAGAAGGTCAGCGTGATGTCATCTGTCGTCACGCCGTTCTCGTCCACCTTGCCGGACGGTCCGCCGGAACCGCTGCCGCATGCTGTCAGACCAAGAACCATTGCGCCCGCCAGCAGCAAACTTAAAACTCTCTTTTTCATTACATTTCCTCCTTAAAATATTATCTCATAGCCCCTCAGAGGCTTAAGAATCGTTGTGTTGTTGCCGGGTTATTCGCCCGTGATACCCGTTCTGTCGATACTCTCAACAAAGTGCTTCTGCAGGAAGAAGTACATGATGAGCAGCGGCAGAATGGAGAGTGCGGTCGCCGCCATTCTGACACATTCGTTCAGGCTGGTCGCCGTATCTCCCGTAGTCGCCAGCGTGTTGAAGCTCGCGTCAAAGTTTTTCAGCTGTACCACAAGATTTACCCATATGCTCTTCGTGGAAAGCCCCTGCACATACAGCTCTGTCAGATAGGATTCGTTCCAGTACCAGACAAAGGAGAACAGGAAGACCGTCAATATTGCCGGTGCCGCAGAGGGAACCGCAATCTTTATGAAAGATTTCAGATAACCCGCTCCGTCGATCTGCGCCGCCTCGATCAGCACCTTTGGCACCTGTTTGAAAAACTGGTAAAAAATCAATATGAAGATCGGTGCATTCAGTCCGTTTCCGAAAACCGCCGGAAGGACAAATGCCCAGATCGTGCCGAGAATGCCTGTGTTATTATACAGCACATAGGTCGGTATCATCGTCACCTGACTCGGTAGGATATAGGAAAAGATCAGCAATGCCATCAGTATCTTTTTCCCTTTAAATTCAAATCTGGCGAAGCCGTAACCCACAAGCATACAGATCAGCACATTGCAGAGGGTCGGCAGCCCCGCGATCAATATCCCCTTCAGCAGCGAGCTCCAGAAGCTCATGCTCTTTGCCGCGTCTATGTAATTCTGGAGATAAAGCGTGCTCGGAATCCACTTTACCGAGGAATCCAGCAGGTCATCCCTGTTCATGAAACTGTAGCTGAACATATACAGGATGGGGTAGAGATACACGAAACCGATACAGATCAGCAGCCCATACACCACAATCTGCTTTCCGGCGCCTTCCTTCTCCTTGCTGCCGAACACAAACCGGTGCAGCTTCTCCCGCGTAAACATTTTCTTAATAGTCTCCACTGCCGTCGTAGGTGCGGTAATTACGCTTTTTCCTTGTCCTTTCGATCTTTCTCGCATTTCTCTCTCCCCTCCTCTCTATCCGCTTTACGGTTCTTGCCTCTTTTTTCATTTCTCTCTTGTGACGCTTTACCTGTCTGTCGTAAATATCCTTCTTCGAGCCGAGCAGCAGGAAGAAGAGAAGCACGATCAGCGTCACGATCACCGCGTACATCCATGCCATCGCCGAAGCGTAGCCGTAACCCTTTTCCTTGGTTCCCGAGAACATTGCCGACTCGATCATATTGATCAGCGAGTTCTGTTCGTTTCCGGAGAGGAAAATCACGGAATACACGGCATTGAGCAGGATCATCGGCTTGATGGTCGGAAGCGTGATCTTCCAGAAGCATTCCCACTGGGAACCTCCGTCGATCTTCGCCGCCTCATACAGCGCGGAATCGATCTTTTGCAGTGCCGACAGGAAGATCAGTATCTGTACTCCCGAATACCAGAGTATCATGATCATGTTTGAGAAGATCTCCCCGATCGAGCTCGCCAGACCTGCCGGCAGGAAGCTTTCCAGCGCCGCGACGATCGACTGTACATTCATCGCCGGAATGGTCGCCGCTCCCTCTCCCACCAGCATGTTCATCACCGGTCCGCTGACGATGATGACCGGCAGGAAAAAGATCAGTCTGAAAAATCCCTTGCACCTGATATTGCCGTTGAGCATGATCGCGATCATCAGTGCGAAGACCACGATGATCGGAACCTCCACGATCGTCTGCCACAGATAGGTGACGATCTGCTGCGGGAACTCCGGGTTTTCCATCCATATCTGCGTGAAATTACCTGTGCCGACATAGGTGAACTTCGTTCCCAGCGGTGTGATCCTGATATTGAACCACATATAATAGAAGGACTGGCAAAGCGGGTAAAGCATGAAGAGAAGAACTCCGATGACCCATGGGAGCACAAACAGATACCCCGCTCTCGCCTCGCGCTTTTCCAGCTTGCCCAGCTTCCCTTTCGGTTTTTTTACTTTCTTTTCTCTGCTCATTTACTCAACCACCTCATAGGTCATCCCTTCCAGCGTGTGTCCGTCCGCGTTCTGTGCTTCCGCGCTGTAATTGAGATAAATCTTCACACCGTTGTCATAGGTGACCACTGTAATGCCGTTGCCCAGAATTTCATGCCCCACAATGCAGGCTCCCTCTGTCTTCTCATATACCGCTGCAAGCTCCTTTGTGTAAGAGAGTATCGTGTCTCTGTAGACGCTGTACTCGGAGCTGTATATGTCACTGGAGTTCGTGTAGATCAGCCGGGATGAATTTTCCCTCGTGATGTAAAACGAAGGTCTTGTTCCCGTCTCCACCAGCTTTAAGAAGAACTCCTGCTTATTCGCTTCAAAGTTCACATACTCGGAGTACACCGGCATGATTCCCTTCAGCACGATTGAAAGGAACGGTACGCTCTCATCCTCAAAGATGTAATTCGAGGTGTACAGCGGCATATCCAGAAAGCTCCCGGTATGGTTCCAGAGATATGCGAACGGCTGCTCCAGCACCAGCTCCGTGCTTTCATCCACCTTTGCCACCGTGTCACAATAGCTCTCCGCACATTGATACCGCGTATAAAAGCTTCCGCTGTAGTTGTAGGAGTACAGCGTATCCGAAATTCCACCGAGCGCCAGCCGGTTGACTCCATTCTTTGTATAGCTGTTTACAAACCGGTTCAGCACCTCGTCCGTTCTCGCCGGAGTCAGCCACATGAACTCCTCATATACGTCCTTGTAGGTCTCCTCCTCGAGCTTTCGCTTATTGATCTTCTTCACAACATTGAAGGTCGCGTTCTGCTCGTCGGGATTGATGCGCAGCGCGTCATTGTAAAGGTACAGGCGGATGTCCTTCTCACCGGTCTCCTCCAGCAGCTTCGTCAGCTCCTTTGTGCCGCCGATGTCGGAATCTGCCTTGTACTTCGTGATCGGCAGATTGTAGAGCCCGCCCTTCTGCCAGCCCTTGTACACGCCGAACAGCTCTGTGACTCCCTGCTCCTCCAGATCGCTGTAGATTTCCCTGATGTCATCCACCGTCGTCATGACCACGGAGCTGGTTCCGACAACCCATGCCTCCCGCTCCGCTCCGAGGAAGTCAACCCTCGTCCGGTAATCATCCTCCAGTGCCTTCAACGTTCCGTTTTCCAGAAGGTAATTCCTGTAGGCGTTCGCCATGCCGCAGTAATTTGCCTCCACGCCGCTTAAGAACAGATATCTCACCTGTAGATCGGAATGGCTCCTGTCCGTCTCCACCATCTTGAAGGAGCCGGAGGTTCCGTTGTTGCTGGTGGGCTGATTGTAAAGCCTGCGCTCCGTGAACCTTGCAAAGATCCGGTTGTAATCGATGCTGACGCCGTTGGGCGATGCCTCGATCGTCGCGCGCTGATCGCCTTCCTCCACCACCGCGAGATACGCGATTCCCTCATCCGTGTGCGCCATGCCGAAGATCGGTGCGAGGATATTGTTGGCATCGTTTACCATCTCGTACTTATCCTTCCAGAGCCGCACCACCTCGGAATCGACGAAACCTGTGTCCGTCCCGTAGATCACGCCGGTGTATCCGCTGTTGAAACGCCCTTCCTTGTCATCCAGATAGATCAGCGCCCCGTTTCCGTCCGGCAGAAGCATGTAGCCTTCCTTGGTATCCAGATAGCTGTAGCCGAGATAGGGGTAAAGGGCAATGGAGCCGATGTAGTAGCTGTCGCTGTTCTCGACAATGGATTCATCCGGCACGCGCGCCGTGATACCGTCCTCGTTGAGCGTGACCTCCAGTGTCATTCCCAGCTTATATTTGTTCCAGTAGACCTTTGCGGAAAAACCGTTGTCCGTGTAGGTGATCTGCTGGCTGACATCGTCGTTGATCAGATCCGCCTGCTGGGTGTCCACACTGGAATAGATCAGGTTCAGCACCAGCGCCGACTGCATCGCACCCATCCAGAGCTCATTGTTCTTTCCGTCGTCATGGCTCACAGCCGATTCCATGTACGCCCCCGTCGCCTTGTCGAGAACAACAACCGAAAGTCCCTGTTCCCTCATATAGAGAGCGTAGTTTTCATTCTCTGCGATCAGGCTGTGATCACCGAAGCTTTCCGCCGCTGCCGCCCGCGCCCTGAGCGGGGTGCCAAGGAGGCTTCCCACCGCCGGGAGAAGAAGCAGCACTGCCAGCAGAACCGCAAATATCCTTTTTCGTCTAGTTGCCAATCTTGTACACCACCTCTCCGAATAGCGACTGAATGAAGTCGATCACCTGTGCCCAGAGCACATAGATGATAAACGCAAGCAACAGTGCAATCAGTATCGTGAACACGGTCAGTCCGATGATCTTCACCGTCTCTCCAACCGTGTAATTGTTGATCTCCCGGATGGAGATGAACAGCAGCACCGCGATCCAGACGTACATGAATACCGACGCAAACTCAACGAAGAATGATTCGTTGTAGGTCACCACATGCGAGATTGCGAAGATGACCGGCATGAACAGCAGATACGGCGTCAGGCTGTAGATGAAGGAACAGTAGATCGCCTTCAGCTTTCCCTCTCCGTCGTTGATCGTACACATCAGGTAATTGCAGCCTGTGATCAGAAGCAGCGCCACCAGCAGAAGACCGATGTCCGAGAAGATGTCGTAGCTGCCCTCTCTCACTGTCTTGAACAGGAAACCACAGAAATACTTGTTCACGATGTAAAAAGCTATTCCGATCACCAGCATTATGTTGGCGCTCGCCAGAGACACTCTGTTCTGTCTCTTGATTCCATAGCAGCCCTCGATGGGATGCTTTACAAAATAGAACATATATCTGAGTTCCCGTATCAGCTTCAGGTCAGTGAACCTCTTCCAAAGCTCCCTCGGTTTTTTTAGGATTCCCCACTTCTTATCCGCCAGCTTTAGGAGCTTCTGTGCCAGCCAGATTCCGGCAAAAATGAAGATCACCGTCACCAGATTCCGTTTCAGCCAGTTGTTCCGGATCTCCCAGAAGGCATCGGAATAACCGTCGTAGTCCTTCGCCAGCTTCGCGTAGCGGATCGCCTCGTCGTAATTCTCCTCCTGCAGGAGCGCCTTTCCCATCGCCATGTTGGCATAGTCGAAAAGGTTATTCATCCTGAGAACTTCCCCGAGCGGTTCCTTGCTCTCCGTGTATCTTCCCTTAGAAAAGAGGTAGAGCGCCGTGTGCAGGTGATCCGTGAACTCCGTCGGCTCAAATACCTGAATCTGTGCCTTGTCGGAATCCAGAATGTAAATCTTGTCGTCCGCGCCGATCTGGATTGCCTCGACCTTCGTGGAAAGTCCGATTCTCTGCTGTCCGTCATCGCTTCCGCCGAACACAAACAGCAGGTTGCCCTCGTTGTTGTACTCGTATATGTAACCGTTCGTCGATGCCACGAACACGTTGTCATGGTTTCCCACCGCCACCGCCGCGGGAACATCCTCGTAGGCGTCGCACTCGATCATGTTGACTCCGGCAATATTCAGCCGTTTCAGTGTGTCCTCCTTCTCGCCTCTTGTGACTGTGTAAATCAGTCCCTTTTCGTCGATCGCCATATTGTCAGGCGTTGAAGGGAGGTTTCCCTGTGACTTTGCCCGTTGGGCATCCGTCTGGATAGCTCTCCAGATGATCCGCCACAGGGAGGCACTGGTATTGTTAGTACCGAAGTAGCCCAGAAAGGTTCCGCCCTCTACCGGACTAATCTGTACAATACCGTTGTTGTTGGATTCACAGATGATATACATGGTTCCCGATTCGTTGACCACGATTTTCAGCGGCAGGAAGTCCTGCGTGCTGCCGTAGAGCGGATGCTCCGGCTTTCCGTAGGTCTGAATCAGTTCCCCGGCGGCATCAAACACGAAGATGCTTCTCGCATCACGATCCGCCACATAGCAGATTCTGTCCTTCGTCACATACATTCCGCGGGGAGCCACCAGTATTCCCTCGCCGAAGGTGTCTATGAGAGTTGCGTCCATGTCCGAGACGACCACTCTGCCGTTTCCGCTGTCAAGGATGTACATATAACCGTCCTCCGTCAGCGTCAGGTCTGTGGGCCCGATCAGCGCCTCATCTCCGATTTTCGTAATGGTTTCATAAGGAAGATATGCCGTCTGTGTCTCTGTCACATAACCGTAGCCGTCGATGGTGTAGGTTCTGTAGGGCGAATCCGCCTGTACCCTCACACCGCCTGCCGCCACCCCGAGCACCAACAGGAACGCAGTCAATGGCACGAAGAGTTTTTTCCACGCTTTTTTCATCAATCTACTCACCTTTCCTGTTTACTTGATACCGGAATGTGCCATGGTGTTCATGACATTCTTCTGCAGGATGCAGAACAATACCAGATTCGGCACGAACATGATCAGCGACGCCGCCGCTGCAACTCCCTGTCCTGCCACGGTGTTCGTCGTACTCGTGCTTGTCAGGGTGTTCATGTAGAATGCCAGCGATTTCAGCCCGTCGTCGTTTACATAGTAGTTGGACGCCTCAAGATTCGTCCACACCTGCTGGAATACCAGAATCGCCGCCGTGGCGATCGCCGGTTTTATCAGTGGAATAATTACCTTTGTATAAATCTGAAGCTCCCTCGCCCCGTCCATATATGCCGCTTCGATCAGGGAGTCGGGCACCTGATCCACGAACTGCTTTACCAGAAACAGTGCCACCGGCAGCGGAATCAAGGGAAGGATCTGTGCCCAGTAGGTATTCGTCATGTGCAGGACATTGACAACCAGATACCTCGGTATCATGACTGCCACCGGCACAAACATCAGCGCGAGCTGGTTAATGTTCATCATTGCCGCCCTGCCCTTGAATTTCAGCTTTGACAGCGCATATGCCGCTGCCGTCGTGAAGATCAGGGACGAGAAGACGACGCTTCCCGTGATCAGCAGACTGTTGAACACGTATTTCGACAGCGGGATGCCCGCCGATCTCGAAGCCTTGAACAGCTGTCTGAAATTATCCAGTGTCGGGTGGGTCGTGATAAACCTCGGCGGGAAAGCGAACAGCTCTTCCATCGGCTTGAATGCGTGGAAGATGATGAACACGATCGGCAGTCCCGTCAGTATCACCAGAGGAAGCACCAGCAGCAGGATCTTGATCTGACCTTTTTCAAATTTCTTGGGGTTGATTCTGTTCCCTTTATAAGCCATTTTCTTCCTCCTAATCCCTCTCCCCGAACAATCTGTTCGAGAGCTTTGAGAATATCTGTACAATCAACAGCAGCGCCACGGAGACGGCTGCCGCATAACCCATCTCATACCGGATAAAGCCGTAGTCCTCGATGTGATTGACAATGAGCTGCGCCGCGTAATTCGGAGTCGGATTGCCCGCCAGCATCGAGGCGATCTGTCCGTTCTGGAACGCTCCTACGATCTGCATGACCGCCGCGAAGAGCATCTGCGGTCTCATGCTCGGTATCGTCACATAGATCATTTCCTGAAAGCGGTTCTTCACGCCGTCGATTGCCGCCGCCTCATACAGGCTTTCATCCGTGTTCAGGATACCTGCGAGGATTGCGAGGAAACCGACGCCCATGCTGCTCCAGAGACCGATCAGTATGACGATCGGCAGGAGGTAGTTGGAATTTACCAGCCAGATAATCGGCTCGTTGATAATGCCCAGATCCATGAGCCAGCTGTTGATATATCCCGTCTGGTCTCCCGTGAACATGATCTTCCAGAGCACCGCCATCGCAACACCCGTTGTCATGCTGGGCGAATAGAGGATCAGCGCGAAGACCGTCCGCAGCTTTCCCGGAAGGTTCGCAAGCGCCCACGCCAGCAGGAAGGAGAGCACATAGCCGCCGACGCCGACGATCAATGCGTATTTCACGGTGTTCGGCAATACATACTGCATGAACACCTCATCGCTGGTAATCAGATTTATGTAGTTCAGAAAGCCTACAAATTTCGGAAACTGTATGACATTGAAGTTCGTAAAGGAAAGAACAACTGCCAGACACACCGGAGTCAATATGAAAATGGTAAACAGGAGGGCATATGGAAGGAGGAACAGGTAGCCTGCCTTATTAGAACGTTCCCTTCTGCTGATCTTGGTTGTTTTCTTCATTGTCCGCCTCACTTTGTCTCGAAAATTCTCCTCACCGCCTCAACGGACGGAACTCTGTATTCCTTGAGGATATTTCCTTCACTGTCTATGTAACCGAATTCCTCCAGCTTGCGCTCCGTCTCGCGCTCCACGGTCTTTACCGTCTCATCAATCCTTGCTCTCAGCGTCTCGCCGTTGACGACAATATCGTTGAAGGAATTGCTCAGTTCCCGCTCCATCATGTAGCTTCCCAGAAGTCTGGGCGCCTCGAGAATGTTCTCCGCCTGCTCCATGATGATGTCCTTATGCGCTGTGGGGAAGGGCAGCTCGGCAAAGGCTTCCAGATTCGCGGTCGGCCAGATATACTCGTCTCCGTACATGATCTGGAGCATCTGTCCGAATTCCGCCTGTACCTGTGTGCCTGACCACCAGTCCATGAACTGCCATGCCTGCTGTTCTCGCTGATCGTCGGAGGCAAACATCACCGTGCTCTCCGCGCCGCCGGACATATACCGGTTGATCTCGCCCGTCTCGTCGTCCACGATGCCGGGGATGAGCGCTATGCTCCATGAGTTTGCAATCTCCGGTGCCGCGTTCAGGATCAGGTTGTAGGAATTGAAATCCGCGATTCCGATCGGCAGATCCCCGTTCCGAAAATGCTGGTAAAAATTCGGAATGTCCACTGGAAGATCATAGAGGGTGAACAGCTCTGTCAGCGCCGTCAGTCCCTTGACAGACGATTCACTGTTTACCTCGATCTCCTGCGCGGTCTCCCCGTAGAGGCTGCCGCCGTACTGGAACAGGAGCGGCGTCGTGCCGTGGAAGTTTCTCATCACCAGCATGGATGCCGTCGGGTAATATACGTTCAGCCCCCTCATCTGGAGATCCGGCAGCATGGCGATCAGGTCATCCATCGTCTCCGGTGCTTCCAGCCCCAGCTTCTCAAGAATGTCCGTCCGGTAAAACATAACGTAGAAGTTCATCGTCTCCGGCAGGGAGTACAGTCCGTCGTCGATCACCGAGGAGACAAGAATACCTTCGCTGTATCTGCCGAACACTTCCTTATAATTATCAAACTTCGTCAGATCAACCAGTGCGCCCCGGATTCCCAGCTCAAACGGAATGGAATAGTTGATTCCCGTCGCAATGTCCGGCGTGTCGCCCGATGCATTTGCCAGCACGAGCTTCTGCGGGTCGGTCATGATCGAGAGGTCTACCTGTATTCCCGTCTGCGGAGTGAACTGTTCGTCTATCATCTTCTGCATGATCTCGACATACTGTCTCGGGCGGTTCACCCACACCTGCAGATGTGACGCGTCCGTGTTGCTCGCGGAGTAGGAGGTTCCGAAGAACGAATGCGTAAACCGCTGTACAGAGAGCAGTGCGCTCTGGAAAATATTCAGCTTCTTCGGGAGCTTCGCGCCCTCCTGATAGAGATAGATTCTATCAATGGAAAGATTGTTCTTATTAATCAGGTCAACGAAATTCGCAATCTGGGTATTGATGGAGTTGACGCTTGTGGAAAGCTCATCCACGCGGTAAATCAGTTCGTTCGGGTCATCTCCCAGCGTCTTAAGCTGCTTCGCTGCGATAATCAGATAGGCGAATGCCGCCACATCCTCCGCGTCCTTCGCATCCACATACTGCGTTGCGATCTCCGCCAGCTCATACAGCTCATCCACCCAGCCGTACAGCCTTTCCTGTACATCCGGTATGTATCTTGTCAGCTTCAGGTCGCGGTACTTATCCTTGTTCGTGCCCGCTACCTTTGTCACCTCGAGGGAGAGGTCGTTGACCCCGTTCATGATCTCGTCAACCTTCTCCAGAATGTAGCAGAGGTTCTCTGCACTGATCGTCGCGGAAAGCGTGTGGGTTCCCTTTGTCAGCCAGACGCTCAGCTTCTCTCCGTCGGCATCCGTCAGGCTCTTTGTAGCATATTTTGCAGTGTATTCCACCGGGTAGCTCTCAAACGCCGTGTTCGGGATCTCCCCGTCGATCCGCCAGTCCACAAACACCGGGAAGTCATTCTTGTCTGACTGTCTGTAATTCATCGCCAGATAATAATAGCCCTCCGTTCCCACCTCGAACTGCCATGTGATCGCCTGACCCGCCGTGCCGAAGGAATCGCCGTCCACCGTGTTGAGCACCGTCTCCGTTGCCGAAAGAGGATACAGCGCCGAGTCATACTCGCCTGTCGCATGGATGGAGGAGCTGTTTCTAAGGTAGAAGTTCTCTCCCTGAATGGTAATCAGCTCCGAGCCCTCCGCCTTTGCAGCTGCGGTGTACTCCGTCACCTTCTCCGGCGCCTGCAGGCTTACATTTCCCAGAAGAAAGCTTCCCTCGCTGACACTGATTTCCAACTCGTGTCTGCCTTTTTCCAGCTGAACCTTAAGCGGTGTTGCGTAGCGGTAGCTGCTGTCGCTCACCGCCTTTGTCTCCCACCAGATCAGCTTTGACGGCATCGAGACGATTTCATTTCCGTATCTGTCGGTCGAGATCGCCTCGTCCTGCACCCAGTGTGTCTCAAAGGTCAGATTCCTCGCCTCATAAAAGGGATATTCTCCGTCGATCTTCAACGCAAACTCGATCGGCAGAATGGATTCATCATAAGATAAGTAGTCGAAGTTCATCCAGTACAGACCTGTCTCCGGCGCATCAATTGTCAGTGAAAGCGTCGTTCCGTGCTGCACATCCGCGACCCTGCCGTCATAGCCGTAGTTCTCATCCGTCAGAAGTCCGCTGTCCTTCGATGCAATTGCATCTTCTATATGGAATATTTTTTCTTCTCCAAGATAATCAGCGGCCGTGTATCCCGCGCTGATGTTGGTATAGCCGGAGGTCAGTCTCTCAATGCTGAATGAGGCGGCAGAAGCTCCTGTCTCCTGTCCGTTCCCGGCTGCAAGTGCCATACCTGCGCTCCCATCTGTAAAGATACCACCGGAAATTGCCACCGCCAGAATGCACGCTATCATTTTTCTATACTTCTTCCGTGCCATGCAAAGCCTCCTTGAATTACTTTTTACTCAAACAGTCAAGTCCTTTATGAATCTCACCAGTTATGTACAGTTTGACGAAATTCTAATGAAATACTTTCCGTTTTGATTCATTATGTCTATATATTTAAGCCTGTTTTTAAGTATTTGCTCAATATTTTTATCAAAAACACGTTTATTTGTCTTTTGTTTGAGTCTTTGCTTAAATATTATCTATTTGGTTTAACTTTATCTTTAAGTTACCATACTCATTACCAACATTCAACCCACATTTTGCTTCTTAGCTTCCAAAATTAGCCTTTTGTTTTTGTGTATCTTGCACAATAAAATAGCCGTTTTTTCTTTTTTCCAATTTTTTCGTTACTTTTTTGACTATTTATGTATTGACTTAACTTTTCACCCTGTTTATAATCAATTCATGTTCAATGTATAGGATAATCAGGAGGAAGCGGAATGTTATATCTACGTTCGCTGGCAGAGGCGGAAGAGATTTTCAAGGCGCTGAGTACGCCGATGAGACTGCGGATCATGGAATTGATCTATGAAAATGACCAGATGAGTATGAACGATCTTGCGGAAGCGCTGGAGCTGACAAACAGCGCGATTTCGCTTCATGTCAGCAAGCTTGAGAGCGCCGGACTGGTTTCCATCCATACGACCTCGGGAAAGCGCGGTGTCATGAAGATTGTCCGCCCGGTCTACTCCCGTCTGCTGGTGGACATGGCGCCTCAGGCAAAGCCGAGGCACTGTTACACCGACGATATTTCCGTGGGACATTATATCGCCTGTGACGTGCATCCGACCTGCGGGCTCGCCTCCCCGACAAATATTATAGGAGAGCTGGACAATCCGAGAGTCTTCGCCTACCCGGAGCGCTTCCGCGCAGACATCGTCTGGATCGGCTACGGCAGCCTGACCTACAGCCTGCCGAACCGTCTGAATCCCGGTCAGACCTTACAGGAGCTGAATATCTCCTTCGAGATCTCCTCGGAATGCCCGGAGTTCAACGAGGACTATCCCAGCGACATCCACTTTTCCATCAACGGCATTCCGCTCGGAAAATGGATCAGTCCCGGCGACTACGGCTCCAGAAGAGGTATTATTTCCCCCTACTGGTGGCCCGAGCTGCTGAATCAGTACGGACTGTTAAAGTCTCTGATCATCAACTCCGAGGGAACCTTCATCGACGGAACGCTGCGAATCTCCAAGACGACGATACAGGATCTCCACATCGACCACAACAGCACCATCGAATTTACCTTCTCCGTTCCCAAGGACACCGCAAACTGCGGCGGTCTGACGCTCTTCGGGGAGAATTTCGGCGATTACAATCAGGCAATCCGCGTCAAGGCGTATTACGGTGACGCCAACGCTTAAGGTTTTGCCTGACGGCATATAAAAAAAGGTACGCTCCATCATGGGGCGCACCTTTCTTTTTTTATTTCTGCTTATTCTTCGCTCTGCTTCTCTTTCTTACGCTTTCTCTTCTTCGCCGCCTTGACAACTATGATAATCAGGAGCACTGCTGCCGCCGCTCCTCCCGCAACCGGAAGAATGACCTTCAGCTTGCCGCTCTGTTCTGTCTCCGCAACACGGAAGGTTCCCTCGGCATCCGCCTTGAACTCCCGGTAGCTTCCGACTACTTCGGAATCCACCGCCACAAACTCTCCGTTCTGCTCCACCTCGATCTGCGCATTGTCGGCATCCGTGCAGAACACTCTCAGCATCAGCTCTCCGGTATAAGCCGTCTCCCCGTCCGATGTGGAATTTTTCACCGAGTAGGTGTAATTGTCTCCGTCTCTGTCCAGATACAGCTTTGTCTCCGGATAGAACTCACCCTTCGCCATCAGCAGAGGTCTTCCGCTGTCCGATGTCTCGTCGGCAGCAATCGAAGATATCCATTCCTCATAGACTGCCTCCAGAATCTTATTCCCGGTGATGTTGTCATAGTCAAACTCCGGCCAGCTGCCGTAGCAGCCATCCTTTACGGGAACCGCCGGAATCTGATCCGCCGGCATCGCCTCCCCATATCCGCACTCATAGGAAGCGATCTCTTTTCCGTCCGCCTGGAACACGATCCGGAATCTGGAAAATGCCTCGGGCACATTCTGTCTGCTGCAAAATTCCTCATAGCTCAGGGGTGTCACTCCCCCCTCGTAGCCGATTCCGTCAACACCGCCGATGCCTCCCGCCACATAGTAATTGCCGTACAGCGTGCCGTCATTGCTGACCATGCCCGCGATTGCTCCCTGACGCTCTCCCGTCAGCGTGATTTCATTGTAGGCATAGCTGTAGAAAATGTCGCATCCCTTGCCCGCGATACCGCCGACATCATTTTTGCCGCTCACGCTTCCCATGCTGTAGCAGCTGCGGATGGCATAGCTGGAAGTTCCGGCGATTCCTCCGACTTCGCTTCCCCCCGTGCTCTCAATATCCCCGTAGGATTCACAGGAGATCACGGCACCAAATTCCGCCCTGCCGACAATGCCTCCGACGCAGTCCTTCTTGCCGGTCACATCACCAAAGTTCCGGCTGTCGCGCACGACCGCCTTGATCGTCTGCTCAATGTCAAAGCTCTCCGTGCCGGTGAGGGTGATGTCGTCCTCCGGATCAAAGTCATACTCCGTTGCGACCTGACCGACAATACCGCCGACGTTGGCATCCGCCTCCACGGTTCCACGGTTTACGCAGAGAGTGATCTTTCCCTTCTGGAAGCTGGAGGTATCATACCTCGCCTCCTCTGTCCCCGCTGCGTCCTCTGCAGCGTCTGCCTCCTCCGTGTTTTCCCCTGCTGCTTCCGCGTCAGGATCGCCGGGGGCAACCGCTTCGCTGCTCGCCGCCTCGTCCGAGGTATCCTCCACCGAGATTCCCTCATAGCGGAACAGATCATCCCGGATCTCGCTGACCAGCTTTCTCAGCACTCTCGCCTGTGCCGACAGTGCATCCGCATTCGCATCCATGCTGTCCATGCCCTTTTCCAGTGAATCCGAAAGCTGTCCAAGCTGGTCAAATGCCGCCTCCAGATTCTTATTCAGGGAATCCAGATTGTTCTGGATTGTGCCTGTGCGCTCCGTGGAAGCCTTTGTCATGGTGTCCATATGCCCTGCCGTGCTGTTGCCGAATTTTCTCAGCGCCGCAAGATAGCTCTCCGCATCATCATTCCAGCTGGGAGGGATCAGATCGCCGCCGGAGACGCTGCCATCGAATATGTCATTTCCGCTGATGGAGATGCGATTCGTCCCATTGCTGCCGGAATTATTGCTGCCGGAATTGTCACTGCTGATCTGATTCCACTCGTCATCCAGCGTCTTTAAATCACTGCTGATGCCGTTCAGCTCCTGATTATAAATGTACCATAAGTCCGTCGCTGTCGTGTTGAGCACCTTGCCCGCATTATTCGCATTCTGAAGGTAGGTGCTGATACTTTTCAAGATTGCGGTTGTCTCGTCCGTGTTGGCGCTGAAGTCATCATATGCCGCGTCCATCAGGTCAATAAACTTATCCGTCTCCCTGTCCAGCTGGCTGAGCTTGTCGCTGAGATACTGTACCTCAAGGAACGGCTCCATCTGCCCGACGATACCGCCGACATCCTTCCTGCCGAGCACATGTCCCGAGTTCGTGCAGTTCTGCAGATAGCCCTGATGCAGGCGTCCGACGATGCCGCCGGTGTTATAGCCGACGTGCTGATAGCCGATTGTTCCCTCGTTGGAGCAGTAATAGATCTTTCCCGAGGAGATTCCGGCAATTCCACCGGTGTCCGTGTGTGCAGCAACATTTGAAGTGCTGTTGATCTGTTCCAGATTTTCAGCGGTAAAGTCATCCAGACCATAGGTCACCTCCGTGCCGGAGGTGTTGACCGTTCCGCTGTTTGTACAGTTATTCAGGATGCCTTTGTTATTTCCGGTAATCCCGCCTGCGGAATGATTGCCGACTATGGCAGCCGAATTTTCGCACCCTCTGATCTCGCCCGTCTCCTCGTTGACACCGGCAATACCGCCGATTTCACCGTTTCCGGAGACCTTACCGGCAAAACTGCAATTTGAAATCCTTCCATAGTTTACTCCGGCAATACCGCCGACCTGATCCTGACTTCCCTCGGGAGCGATCTCTCCCCTTACCGTCAGGTTCTGTATCCTCGCCTCTTCCTGCACATACCGGAAGAGTCCGACCGCCGATCCCATTTCCGCAAGCTTCAGACCTGTTATGCTGTGGTCATTGCCGTCGAAGATTCCGGCGAACACCGGAATGCACAGCGGCTCAGCTCCCGTCAGCTCAATGTCCGCCGTCAGCACAACCTTTTTATCCCTCGACCAGCTGTCCAGAATGCAGTTTTCCGCGAGCTCCCGGAGCTCCTCCTCCGTGCCGATCTCCAACAGCGTATAATCTGCGTCCGACCTGTCGTTTTGCCGGTCGGTTCCGCCGCGATACTGTTCATAGGTCGGTGCCTCAGCCGCCAGCACCGCCACCGGCGACTGCATGCACAGCGCCGCACTGAGCAAAAAGCATACCATTTTCTTATTTCTCATCCTTGGCCGCCTCACTTTCTGCTGTATTTTCCTCCGGCTTCTCCTCAATTTCAGCAACATCCGTCTCGATGATCTCCGTGTCCTCGTTCCCAGCTTCCTTCTGCACTGTATCTCTGGGACGCACGACCGCACCCATCTCGCCGTCGATCACACCGGTAAACTCCCCGTCGATCACACCGTTGACATAGCCGCGGATATGTCCCGACATGCGGATTCTGCCCTTGGAGGGCAGCGGCTTCGCAAGATCTCTCTTCAAGGTGAACGCCGTCTTCTGGATAATGATGTCACCGATCAGCAGCGTCTGCGGCAGGGCAAGCAGCACAAGCAGAATCGATGTCAGCGTACCGCGTCCCAGCGCCAGACCAATCGCCGCAACCGCGGCATTTGAGGAAATATTGCTGATGATGAAGCCCGCCGCAACCAGCATGGAACCGCTCGTCACAATCGTCGGGAACGCCTGATTCAGCGCCTCGACCGCCGCCTCCTTGATCGGCATATAGGTCTTTAAATCCATATACCGGCTGGTGATGACGATAGCGTAGTCGATCGTCGCACCCATCTGGATCGCGGAAACGACCAGATAACCGAGGAAGTATACCGGCTCATTCAGCAGATACGGCAATGAGAAGTTCATCCAGATACTTCCCTGTATCGTGACAACCAGCAGCACCGGCAGTCCCGCCGACTGGAAGGTAAATAACAGGATAATCATGACAAAGAGTGCGGTCAGCACAGTGATGATCGTGTTATCCGTCGCAAAGGAAGCGCCAAGGTCTTTATCGCTCGTCGAATTACCCACGAGAAGAATATCGTCCACGCTGTAATACCTCGCAACCGTGTCCCTGATTTTCTCCAGTGCCGCCGTCGTCTCCTCACCCTCCAGCGGAACATTGAGTTCGAGGACAAAACGGGAATCGTCCTCGCCGAGAAGCTGATCCTTCGCTATGCTGATCTGGGAATAGGCATCCGTCAGGGTCTCCTCCAGATCATCATCCAGCGTGATATTTCCGTTCTCCTTCTGATCGTAAATAAACAGGAACATGTCAATCAGCGGAACCTTGTAATCCGAGACACCGCTGACCAACGCCCCGTAATTGCTCTGGTCGAGCGCATATGCCGAGTACAGGAGATCAGCCACCTCGACATCCATATCGATCATCTCCGAAAACTGCCTCGGTGTCAGCTGCTGTGTCAGCATGTAGCCGTCCATCGCCTCGATATTCGCAAGTCCCATGCAGGAGTTTACCTCATCCAGCCGTGACAGGGCATCAAGCGCCTTTGCCTCCCGCTCATAGTCTCCGTTCGGAACAATGACCGCAAGCTGGTTGATCTCGCCAAATTCCTTGTTCACCATGCTGACCGAGAACTTGTTGTCGCTCATTCTGCTCGAGCTGAGCGAATTGACATCATAGGCATAATTCGCCTTGCTCGACAGGATAAATGCCGCAATTACCGCAACCACAAGGAGCGGCGGCACGATAAATCTCGTCAGGACGCAGAACTTTCCGACCGCCGTGATCTTCGGCACGAAGCTCCTGTGATGGGAACCGTCGATCGCCTTGGAAAAGGTGAGCAGCAGCCCCGGCATCAGGAAGAACACCGCCACCATACTGAATATGATGGACTTTGCCAGAATAATACCCATATCATAGCCGATCCGAAACTGCATGAACATCATGGCAACCATGCCGGAGATTGTCGTCAGGGAGCTCGAGGAAATTTCCGGAATTGCCTTGCTCAGCGCCACAATCACCGCCTCCCTCGCATCCTTGTCCTCGTGCTCCTCCATGAAACGGTGTGCCAGAATAATCGCATAATCCACCGCCAGACCGAGCTGCAGGACAACTGCAATGGAGTTCGTCACAAAGCTGATTGTTCCGAACCAGTAGTTTGTTCCTTTATTTAAAATTGCCGCGACAATAAACGTCATCAGGTATACCGGGATCTCCGCGTAGGTCGTGGAGGTGAACAGCAGTACCGCCACGATAACCACGCCTGCAAGCATAAGTATCAGGATCATGTCGCCGTTCAGGTCGTCCGCGTCCCGCTCCTCCTGACCGATGTCCGAGGAATAGTAAGTGTCGTAGTCCGACAGCTCGTCGAGCACCTGCTCCAGATGCTGCTTTGTCGCCTCCGCATCCGCGTCCTCGTCAAAGGTCACGGAAAACAGCGCCTCCATGTCGTGATAATGCGCATCCGTGTCATCGAAATCCAGCATGCTGACACCGTCCATCGCCTCGATCTCGTCCGCCAGCGTCTGCGCCTCGTCATAGGTGATATTGCACACCAGTATACGCGCGCTTCCGTAGGTGATAAACTGTTCCTCCATACGGTCGAGACCTCTTCTCGTCTCCGTCGTATCCGGCAGATAGGTCGTCAGATCATTGTTTACCTTTACCTTATCCATCGACAGAATACAGAACACGCATATCACAATGAAGATCAGGTAGAACCCTTTCCGCTTGTCAACGATCAGCGTGGCAAGCTTTATCATAAAGGATTCGTCTTTTTTCTCTTTTGCCATAATTTGTCTCTCGTTCCTTTCCCGCCCGTTCCGCGTTTTTATTTCAATGCATTCCGCTAATCATAATAGCCGTAACCGCCGTCATCCCAGAAATAATCATAGCTGTCCCAGCCCCAGTCGCTGTCGTCATACCAGTCGTCGTCATCTGTCAGCCACCATTCGATCAAGTCAAGCAGCCCGAAATCATCCGTGTAGTCGTCCCAGCCGCCCCAGTCGTTCTCATACCAGTCATCATAGTCAAAATAATTATCAACACCGCTGGCACTCACAAATTTCTCGAGCCATGTGACATATTCCCTGTCAATTCCGACATTGAGGAAAATCCTCTCCAGCGACTCATAAAATTCGGCATCTCCGTAGGGCAGTGTGACGGATAGTCCCGTCATGCCGATTTCATCGGAGGTACAGCCGAAATAGGCGATGGCAAGATTGACCGCCGCCGACAATGCCTTCGCCTCCTCGGAGCTGATATTCTGTGCGACTGCCATGATGTCCGTGATGTAATAATCGGACATATCGTAATCGAACAGACCTCTGTCCCGGAGCGCGGGATGTGCCCTTCCGCCGCCCTTGACATGCATACTGTAGTTTTCTCCCAGCAGCGCGCTCTCGTTGGCATAGGCGAAATCAATCCATGCCCTGTACAAGATCTTCATATAGGACTCATCAATCAGCGCCAGCGTGGAGCCGTCCTGATCGTAGTCCTCGTTGTCGGAGATCATGTCATCCACAATAATTTTCCCAAGCTCCGCCGTGGCAATCGACGGATTCCGCGCGAGTGCATCCAGCCAGCCCGTGTAGGACCAGCCCAGACCGGACTCAAAATCCTCCGACAATATCATGTAGTCGCAGTAATCATACATGGCGCAGCACAGCTCCAGTGAGGACATGATACAACAGTCCATGCCGATAAAGTCAAAATAGATGCCGCTCTCCCTGACCGCCTCCTGCATCTCGTCGATTGTCAGCGAAGCATCCTCCGGCTGATGCTCGTCGTAGCCGTAGCCATACACCGGGCCTCCGCCATGGTTCCAGAGGATCAGGATATACCGGTTTGCCGGATAATTTTCCGCGCCCCAGCGGATGAAATCCGCAAGCGTCTCCGGCGCCGTGCAGTCCAGCTGCCCGAGGGAATCATCCACCAGAACAAGCCCTCCGTCCTCCGCCTTGTACCGCTGGGTATGATCCGAGGCAATCCCGTGCGTGCGCGCCCATTGCTTCGTTCCGAGCGTCTCAATCAATAGATTGACCTGACTGTTCGTCCGCGCCGCCAACATTTCACTGATGTCCTCCGACGCCTCCTCCGCCTCTGTCTCCAGATCCGAACCATTCATATAGATCATGACGGTCACGACATCGCTGCCGTCTCCGTTCAGACTTACCTGTTTTTCCTCCAGAACATCCTCCGGGAAGCCGTATGCCACATTCGCAGCCACCGAGCCCTCTTCGCTCCCACCGTTCCCATCCGTCTGCGGGTTCTGCCCCGCCGGTACCGTATTTTCCGCCAGAACGTCCGCTCCCTGTTCCTCCTCGTCCGATGGCAGGAGCATCAATATCACAAATCCGACCACAAGAATCAGCAGGATATTCCGCACCGTCCTCATAAAACCTTTTTTCTTTTTCCTCATCCAACCACCTCTTCCTTTGCAATGCATTATACTTCCTTCCGGCGAAATCGGCAAGCATAGTCGGTTCACTTTTTTCTTGTCATGTGGAATATCCTGCTATATAGTTAGGGAAAGATATGTGTGAGTAAACAGGAAAGGAAATACGGGAAACCAAAATGAACTCATTCGATATTATAGGGCCTGTTATGGTCGGCCCTTCCAGCTCCCACACAGCGGGCGCAGTCCGCATCGGAAACATTGCCAGAAGGCTGCTCGGCGAGCCTGTCAAGCGCGCAGAAGTCTTCTTCCACGGCTCCTTCCTCTCAACCGGAAAGGGGCACGGCACAGACCGCGCGATCATCGCCGGGCTGCTCGGCTTTTCCGTGGATGACCCGCGCATTGCAGACAGCTTCCGCTACGCGGACGAGGCGGGAATGATCTACAAGCTATCGGGAACCGATCTCGGGGATGTCCATCCGAATTCCGTGAAGCTGGTTCTCGCAGGGATGCACGGCAACACCCTCCGGCTGATCGCCTCTTCCATCGGCGGCGGTGCCGTCCGCATCACGGAGATCGACGGTCTGAGCGTGAATTTTTCGGGCGATTCACCGACGCTCATCATCAGCAATCAGGACAGACCCGGGCGCGTGACCGAGGTGACGTCCCTGCTGGGCACAGAGAATATCAATGTCGCCGCAATGCAGCTGCACAGGGCGGAGCGCGGCGGAAATGCTGTCATGGTGCTGGAATGCGATCAGGAGGTGCCTACGCAGGTCATCCGGCAGCTGTCAGAGCTGGAGGGGATACTGAAGGTGACTTATTTAAGTGGGGAAAGCGCGTAACCGATGAGACTTGTCCTAGTGACGTTGCGCAGAATGCACAGACCACCGCAGGCACGCTTTCGCTACCTTCCGCACGCAACGGTGCGTAAGTCTCCAAAATACGGAGACTAAGCACCGGCGGCTCCAGAGTGCGCTGCTTGTGGTCAGGTGCATTCCGTGCAACTGTTATAAGAAATTTGTGGGTTTTAAATTACCTTATAATTATGCATTACTTATGATTATCTCTACTGCGTCATTACTTACACACGTAAAAATAAAGGGGAAAATACGATGTATCAGTCATTTGAAGAAATTGGAGAGATAGAGAAAACTACCGGGAAAAGGTTCTGGGAGATCGTCAGGGATGCCGACTGCCGGGAACTGGAGATCACCGCGGAGGAAGCCTTCAATCGCATGGCGGACAGATATGAAGCAATGCGCAGCGCGGACACCTCCTATAGTCCGTCCCTCACCTCCTCGAGCGGACTCACAGGCGGAGACGGCGAAAAAATTGCTGCCGCCAGACAGGCGGGAACACTGCTCTGCGGCCCCTTTATCGGGCTTGTCATGGAGAAGGCGGTAAAGATGGGCGAATCCAACGCCTGTATGCGGCGCATCGTCGCTGCCCCGACTGCCGGCTCCTGCGGTGTTCTTCCCGCCGTACTCCTCTCGCTGGAGACGGAACGGAACTACCCTGTCACGGAGATGGTTAAGGCTCTGTATACCGCGGCAGGCATCGGCGGAATTATCGCGCAGCGCGCCTCCGTGTCGGGTGCGGCAGGAGGCTGTCAGGCAGAGATCGGTGCAGCGTCTGCCATGGCTGCCGGCGGTGTCGCCTACCTCCTCGGCGGCGACAGCGAGGTCATAGCCCATGCAGCCGCCCTTGCCATGAAGAATCTGCTCGGACTTGCCTGTGATCCCGTGGCGGGGCTCGTCGAGGTTCCCTGCGTCAAGCGCAACGCGATCGGTGCCGTCAACGCACTGACAAGCGCAGATCTCGCAGTCTCCGGCATCCGCAGCCGGATTCCGCCCGACGAGGTCTTTGACGCGATGAGAAGCATCGGACGCATCATGCCCGAAGAGCTCAAAGAGACCGGCAGGGGCGGTCTCGCCGCGACTCCCACCGGTCTCTCTTATAAGGAAGCTCTGAAAGGCTTCTGATCCCTTCCTCTCTACTCCTGCTCCGCCTTCAGCCACGTCTGGTAAAGCTCGACCTGATCGGCGATACATTTCCATGTGCTGGAGGAACCCGCGGTGACGCAGATGTACTCCCTGCCGCTGCCGTCCGCCGCAAGGCTTGCCGCGCAGCTCTTCGACTGTACGACATATCCGGTCTTTGCACAGATGACCTCCCCGTGCGTGTCCCTGTCCTCGATACGGCGCAGGAACCAGTTCGAGAGCAGCAGCCCCTCCGGGTGCTGCTCTGTCGGCGCAGTATTGTAGGTATGTGCTGACAACACCTCCCGGCAGAACGGATTATCCGCCGCCATCTTAAGGATTACTCCAATATCATAGACGGTGCTGTAATGCTCCGCGTCATATAACCCCACACAATTTGTGACATGGGAGCTGTCCGACAGTCCCAGCTGTTCCAGCTTCTGATTCATCAGCTCCACAAAGCCCTCATGCGTCTCTGCAACATACATGGCAAGTCCCAGCGCCGCATCAGCGCCAGAGGGCAGGATCGTCCCGTAGAACAGATCCCTGACTGTCACTTCCTCTCCCACATCGAAACCGACATTGCTGCAGTCATTTACAAAGCTGTAATCCGTGATCTGGATGGTTATGGTAAACTTTTCATCCAGAACAGGATTCGACTCCCAGTCCTCCCCACCGATACCGAGCGCATCCGCCGCCGTGAGCACCGTGAGCACCTTCGTCATGGATGCCGGGCTGATCCGCGTCTTTGCGCCCTTCTGGGCCAGAATCCTGTTGTCCGCGACATCAATTACCACACCATACTCGCTGATGATACTGTCAGAGAAGCCGGTTGTCGTCGCAGTGCTGACCGCCTGATACGTCTCCGGCTGCGGCTTCTCCGTCGGGAACGGCCCGTATGCCTCGCTGCTCCCCGCACTGCTCTCCGATGCGCCATCATTCCCCGCAGGATTGCTCTTCGTGGTATCGCCATTTTCCGGCGTGCCACTCTCCGGGCTATCTTCCTCTCCCGCCGTGCCGCTCTCCGAGCCATCTTCCTCTCCCGCTGTGCCGCTCTCCTGAGATGCCACCTGCCCCACAGGCGACGCGGAACTCTCCTCTCCGCCCCTGCCGCGCCTGCTGCTCCCGGCGATTCTCACCACAATCACAACAACAATCAGCAAAAAGACTGCTGCCGCCGGGATCACACACTTCTGCAGCAGCTCCGCCTGCCGCTTCTGCCGCTTCATTTCCTCTATCCGTTTTCTTCGTCTCAGACTCCGCTCCTCATCGGACTCCACTCTGTTTTCCTCACTCATATATCTGCTCTGATACCCTTCTGTTTATTTTAGTCCTCACCCACAATGCGGTCGCGCAAAATATCCTTCACGTTCCCATGCAGCTTCTCCGTCAGCTCCAGATAGGCCTTCTTCTCCTCCTCACTGAACCTGCGGAAGCGCACCGCCTCAAAATCCTTCTCCGCCAGCTCCAGATCCCGGAGCACCGGCTCCGCCTCTGGCAGAAGCTCAAACCGCCAGCCCCCGCGCTTCGCCGCCTTTGTCTCCTGCTTCTGCTTCGCCGCCCGCTTTGCCTCCCTGACAATCCTGATCGGCTCCCTGCGCAGCATCTGCCTTTTCTCCAGCTTCTGTAAGGCCGCACCCACGTTTCTCTTCGTCATGCCGACCAGATCGGAGAGCTGTCCGATCTCCGTCACAACAAAGCTCTGCTTCAGATACAGCAGAACCAGAACCTCTCCGAGCGTCAGTCCGTTCTTGATCGCAACGACCTCGCAATAGCGCTCCCAGAGCTTGCGATACCGGTAGAAATCCATTGCAACGCCATCCTCCTCCACAGCCTCCGGCAGTGCAAAGGATTGTCTTTCCTCCCCGAGCTTTACACTGCCCGGCAGAATGGACGGGCCGACAAAGCCGTCGCGCGCCGCCATCAGGAAAAACTTATAGACATGGAGCCTGATGTCATCATAGCTCTCCTCGTCATAAATTTCCTTATAGAACTGGTTATAATACTCAAACACATTCAGCTTCATGCGGATGGTATTATTGATGCTGCTGCCCTGACTGCTTACGAGGCTGCCCTTCGTGCGCACATAATAATAGACCGGTGCCTGCAGCGCATAAATGCTCCGGCAATGCCGGATGTATTCCAGATTAAAAATAAAGTCCTCGCACCAGCTGATCTCCGGGTCCATTCTCAGCCGGTTTTTCTCGATGATGGAGCGTTTAAAAAGCTTGTTCCACAGCACACCGTAATAGAAGTCCGCAGGGTTCTCCATCATCTGCGCCGCGAACTCCTGTCTGGTCAGCAGCCCCTCCTTCTCAATATCTCCCTTGTGAGAAAGATTTTCTCCCGCGACACGGTAAAAATCTGCAATTACCATGTCGCATCCACTGTTCTCGGCACTGCGCACAAAGAGCTTTGTCGCCTCGGGTGTCAGCCAGTCATCGCTGTCCAGAAACTGGATATATTCTCCCTTCGCCTCTGCCAACGCACGGTTTCTGCTGTCCGAAACCCCTGTGTTCTCCTTGTGGATAACACGCACTCTCGCATCCTTCTGGGCAAAGCTGTCACACAGCCCGGCAGAGCCATCACTGCTGCCATCATTTACCAGCAGCAGTTCAAAATTCGTATATTCCTGATTCATGACGCTGTTAATGCAGCGTGCAAGATAAGCTTCCGCATTATAGACCGGCACGATGATCGAAACCAAAGGCTCCCTGTCCTCCCCCATGCCGGAATTTTCTTTCTCAAATCCCATATTGTCTCCTGAAACGCTTCTCGCGCTCCCCATACACCATATAAAAATCCTCGCCACTGCCCGGCTGCTCCAGATAGAAGCCCGTCAGCAGCGCCATATTGAGCTGTCTGGCAAGCTGACCGTCCTCCTGACCCTTCACAGCCTCCTCCACATCCTTTAACAGCCTGTGCCAGCTGCACACAAAATCATGATTTGCCGCCTGCTCCGGCGTGTCGATCCACCTGCTGACCTTGACCTTAGAACGGTTTGTGCCGACACACTCTCCTGTTTGCAGAAAGTACCGGAAATCATCGTTCTCGTAATAGCGCCCCAGCGGAAAAAGTCTGCACACACCCGGTCTGTAGGCATGGATGCTGCACCTTCCCCCCGCGTTCAGGAAGCCGCATGCCTCCTCTTCGCCGGACATGCGCAGGTTCGGCAGGATACAGCCGTCTACCACATTCAGCTCTACCCTGCCCTCTGCCAACAGGTCCTGCAGGCTCTTCCCCGTCCCTGCACACAGTCTCCATGCATCAAACGGATCAAGAATGACCGAATTTCCCATTCCGGTACAACACTTGTGGCAGCCCTGACACCCATGGCAATCTGCCTTCACCATGTCATTCAGACCGTACAGCCGTCCATCTGAAATTTCATCCAGACTGACATTTCGCCTCATAATACCTCCCCAACTCCTTGACTGTCATAGTCATTTGCACAAACGCTGATACTCCTCCTCCGTGATCGGAATAATGCCGCCGTGGCGTTTTTTTGTGACACCCATGTCAAATTGCGTGTCGTTTAATACCGTAAAAGCTCCTGTTTTCAGGCTTTTTGTCACAAGAGGCAGATAACCCTTTCCGGTGGCAAACCTGTCAGCAATAAGACACCATTCCTCCCGGTCGTTGAATTTAAAGATTTCCGGCCCTTCCACGCCGTAAAGCCCCGACATAGTTTCGGACGGTATTTCCTTAAAGTCTTCCGGTTTCAGAGTCTTTGCAAAATCAACAACAATATTCTTCGTCGTCTCATCCTTCGTGTAGCGGTAATATCCCTCTTCCGTGCGGATAATCGTGCTGTCAATCACATGGTTTTCCTTTTCCAAAAAGAGGAAGGGATCGCCAAAGGTCTGAAAATCCTTCGTGTAGGCTGCATAGATCCTCTGCTTGCGCTCGACCATGGATGCCCAGAACACGAGAATGGCATCCTCGCGCTCATCATAGATTGCCTCCGGAGCCCAGACGCAGCCTGCACCCTCCACACCAATCGTATGTGCTTTGGGACCCTTCCATGACACCAGATCCTTCCAGTGCAGTCCGTCACGGCTGACCGAGAAATAAATCTGCTCTCCATCCTTCTGTTCTCCTATAAAATGTGCAAAAAGGTACGCTGAATATTCCATACTACTTTCTCTCTTTCCATAAATTTATTTTCACACTTTCATGCTCTGCACGCATCCCCGAACCTGCCCGGTAATTTCCAGTATAGCACAGCGTCCCTGTGACCGCCAGAACAGATTCTATGTTTTTTCGGATTGTATGTTTTTTTCCGTGCTTTATTATGGATGGACGCAAAGAGGGCTGCACATTCTCCGCTGTGCAGCCCTCTTTGCGTCAGGCATACGGTTATTTCTGCATGCCGATCTTCTGCATATATTTTATGTAATACTGGCTTGTACTGTTGACCCCTGCGATCACTCCCACGCCGAGCAGTCCCAGAATCCCAACTCCGACCGGAGCGGTGACTATCAGAACAATCCAGCATACCAGCATCATGATCCCCTTAAGCCCGCCGAGATGTGTCAGATACCACGGCCCCCAAAGCAGAAAGGCCGCCATATTGAACTTTCCCCGATAGCTTCCATTGCCCTCGTATATCTTACTGAATTCCTCCCTGTAATACGGCTTCAGATCATTAAAAAGCGTCACATTCTGAATCGGCGCCTGCTGATAGGGCTGTATGGAGGTTTGTTCAGATACCTCCTGTAGCTGCGGCTGCAGTTGCGGCTGAACCTTCTCCACTGCCTGACCTTCCACCGGTGTGCCGCACCTTCTGCAGACAGTCTCACCCTCCTGAAGCATTGCCCCACACTCATTACAGTAAGTTGCCATTTTTGCGTTCCTCCTCTACGTTTACTGTTCTATTTTTCTTCCGCATTCCATACACATGAACTGCCCTTCCGGCACCTGTGCCCCGCAAATACACTGCTTCATTGCCTTCGGCGCAACGTTCACCGCCGCATTATTCATTGCCTGAGGCGGTACATTGGGCTGCATCATTACGGGATTCTGCTGCATATCCCTTCCGCAGACATTACAGAATCTTGCATTCTTCTCCACCTGATTTCCACAAGTGCAGGTAACCATGCCATTGTTCACGCGCGCGCCACAGTGGGGACAAAACTTGTCCATCTGCGTCAGCACTGCGCCGCAGATACAGGTCGTCCGATTCCCCGCCTGCAATTCCACAGCCTGCTTCTGCGCCTGAAGCTCCCTTACCTCGTTATCCAGAACCTGCAGCTTCTCAAAATAGCCCGCCAGCTCCGGCATATCCAGCTTCCCGGCCATATGCAGGTCATAGACTTCCATACCTATATAGCCATACAGCTTGGATTTGGCATTCATTTTTTCCTCAATGCATTTACCGATCGACTTGGGCTGGGCGCTCTGCATTACTGCATTGCCCGCATTGCCCACTATACTCTTGGCCTTCTCAAAGAAATTATTTCCTGCCATTTTATTTCACCTCTCTTATTTTATACTGTCTTTCTGATACTCTCCCAGCGATTGCACAGCGCCGCAAACTCCTCGCCCTCAGACCGCACCTGCATGGCTTCCGGAATCTCCGTCTTATCCAGAACCATGATAAGAATCTCCTGACACGCCTGTTCCGCATCCGCCCGGATGCTTTCGCAGTTCTGCACTATCGTTCCCACGAAATCAGCCTCCTGTAAAAATTTCTCCATTTCCGGAGTCAGATACCCTGCCACCTCGTCGCAGAATCCGTTTTTGCATTTCTTTAGAATAAAAGGAATATAGAGCGCCACATACAGCACAAGTATCAGCGCCCATACCGGCTTTGGCAGACCGAGCAGCATATCCAGTACCGGATTTCCGCCGCCGTCATCCCCTCCCGAAATCTTGTTCTTAATGATCTCCATGCCCTCAGAGATGACCTGATTTGTTATTTCAGTGGCTGTCTCATTGTCTGACACCGTGATCTCGATGGGCGCCTCCTCCTTTTGACCGATACCGGAGATCACACTGGACGCCAGCGCCAGCACGAGCACTCCCAGCCACGGCGCCAGAATACCGAGAAGTCTCTTCCAGAATAATTTCTTTTTACTTTTATCCAGCTTCGGGAGCAGCGTGGCTGCCCAACGACCGATTGCCTTCTGTTCTCCCGCTATCTTTGCAGCCGTTGACTGAATGCGGCGTTTTATCAGATCGCCCCTGTTGTCGTAAGCCACCCAGAATTCCCTCTGGGACACATGTACCTTTTTGTCCTTTATCTTGGTCAGTATCGCTCTGATTTTGGTAAGCATCTGATCACAGTCCTGACAGAGCGCGTCGGCATATGTGCTCAGGGAATGGGAAAGTCTCATATTATATTTTGTCTCGACCTGATTACAAAAGCTCTGAAATCTCCCCGCATTCCCGATCTCCTTATAATGTGCTCTGGTATGCTGGATTTCACGAAGCCCTCTCTCCAGCTCCAGAACAGCCTGTGACTGCTCGTTGCTGCAGATCTGGCTCCTTTCCCGGGCATCTGCCAGACCATTGTCGATGATCTCCTTAATGCGGTCTGTCACATCCTCCATAGACACCGTATCTGCCATTCCCTGCATGGGAACGATTTCCGTCTCCCCGGACTCTTGATACTTCTTCCTCATATGTTTCAGAAGTGGCTCCACCTCGAGCAAAATCTGCTCCAGCGATTGTTCATCCGCGTTCTCCGTGTCTTCCCGCAGCTCCCGGATGGAATCCAGAACCCGCAGCGGCAGGTTCCTTTCCATTCCAAACTGCTCCAGACTGTTTAAAAAGGCAATGGCGCTACTCTGCTTCGTACTCCAAGACATTTTCTTCCCTTCCCTCCATTGTATTCAGGTTCAATGCATCCGCCTCCATCCGGGCTTCCCTGTCGCGCTTCAACTGCCCGATCTGCTCCATCAGATCCTGCACTGTCTGAAGCTTTGATTCCAGTAACGGAATATTTCTGCTGTCGATATTCACCGCCATGCGGAAATCCTTGAAGCTGTTGTCCATGCTGCGCACTTCCCTGTCAAAGATCTCCGTCACAGTCTGCATTACCTGCTCGGTCATCTCTTCTTTGATCTGCGCAACCTCCTGCTTAAACTCCGCCACACATTCATCGTAGACAGCCCACATATCATTCGCTGCTCCGGCCTTTGCCATCTTTTTAGCGATTTTGGAAATGACAACCGCCCCGATGATAGCTCCAACTACCGGCCATAGAACCGCTCCCAGTGCTGTCGCCACCGCAGAGCCTGCGGTAGCTGCCGCCGTCGCTGCTGCCGCCGTCCCAGCCGCTGCCGTTCCCGCAGCCAGCGCACCGTGTGCCAGAACGGCGGCGATAGCTGTGCCTACGCCTCCTAGTCCTGCGCCTACTGCGCCTCCTGTAATCAGCCCCTTCTTCGACTTTTTCTGTATCGCCGCATCATACTCTCCGCGCGCCTTCCAGACATCCATAAAAAGCTTTTCCGAAGCCCCTGCCAATTTCTCATAGAACTGGCTCAGATCCGCCATCATGGTATCTGACTCATACAGCATTTCCTTTTTGCTCTTCGCAAGGCTTCCGTAAAACTGATCCTCGGCGTCCAGCAGATTCTGCCGCTTCCGGAAGAAACCTGTGGCTTCCTCGAAAACATCCTGCAGATCCGCACAGTACTTCCGCACCGCATCCTGGGTTGTCGCTGAGATTTGCTCATTCATGATATTTCTGTAGTTTTCATTGACCGCCCCCAGATAAGCCTCCACCTCCGACGGACCTCCGGGACATCTCTCCCTGATCTTCAACGGATCCATCTTGGAAATGATTTCTGCCTGATATGCGTCAATCTGGGTTGCAATGATATTTCGCAGTTCTCCCTTGAGCCTGTTTACCACACTCTCATTGCGGGACAGAAAGCCGTCCACCTCTGTATTAATATTTTCCAGAATAACCTTGTCCGACTCATACTGCTTCTTGCGCAGGGAAAAGGAACTTCCCAGAGCGGTCAGCATTCCCTCCAGATGCTGCATATTCTGCTGCTGTTTCGTGAGCGTCGGTGTCTCCCCCAGAATCTGTTCCCGAATATAGCGCTTGAGTTCCTCCACACCCGCACCACTGCCTGAACCAATAGAAAAAATCGGAGCATCGATGCCTTCCTCCGACATATATCGCTGTAGCTTTATCCGATTGTCCTTTATCGTCTGTTCGTCTGCCAGATCGCACCTTGTCATGACAAAGACCATTTTCTCAGGGCTTGTCTCCGCCAGAAAATCCCACACATGAAGGCTGCGGATTTTAAGTGCATCAAACACCACAAAGAGCACATCGCTCTTTTGAATAAAGGCTCTGACCTTTTCGATGCATTCCTTGCTTTCCAGCGTATCAAGTCCCTGCGTATCCACGACAGAAATCCCCTTCATCGCCTCCATTGTCACAAAATGACGCACATAGTAGGAAGCGACCTGCAGCTCCGCCTCCTGTGCCCCGCCCTTGGTCTCACGAATACCCATAGTCGATTGTGCCATTTCATTTTCACAGACAGCACCACCAAACAGCCTGTTCAGAAAAGCGGTCTTACCGACTCCCGCATCCCCAACCGCAACAAAGGTCATTGCCTCAGAGATCTTTTGCAGAAAAGTTTTTACCATCTCCTTTTCTTCTGTGGCATCACTATCCTTCAATAACTCTCCAACAGATTGCAGGAGGTTCTGTGCCAAACCCTTGTCCTCAAATTGAAACGGTAAGTTTTTCTCCTCCATCTTTCATTTCCCCTCGCTCTATTGTCACTGCTACTCATACAGAATGCATATACTCTTTCATCCCTCAATATAATACAGAACAAATTGTTCTTTGTCAAGTTTACTCAGAATATTATGTTCTGTTTTATTTCAAGCGTAACAATAAATTGTATAATCAAACTAAATAGGAAGTAGGAGAAAAACATGGCATTTGGGGATAGATTAAGAGAATTGAGGCGGAGTAAGAACATGACGCAGAAAGAGCTCAGTAAGGCATTGTTTATCTCCGAGCGCGTCATCAGCTATTATGAAAAAAATGAGCGTTTTCCCAACGATGCCATGACCCTGATACGCATTGCCGAATATTTTGGAGTATCTGTTGATTACCTGTTGGAAATGCCGAACCGTGAAAAGGAAGCCCCTCTGAATTGTTCCGGCTACACGCAGGATCTGATGCAGCTTATCCAGTTATATAACGCTGCGGATATGCACGAAAAAGGACGCATCCTACAGTTTGCCATTGATTTGAATGATAAAGATCTGCATAAAAAATAGCTCGGAAAAACCGAGCTATTTTTTACAAGGTTGCAAAACCGGTCCATATTTTCTCTGCATGTTTTCCAGTACCTCGGGATTCTCCAGCTGTACTATCTTGTCCCCATCTCCCCCAGCTGTCATTTTTGAAATCAACGCCAGCAACAGATTTCTTCCTTCTTCTCTTCCTTCTTCTCTTCCTTCTTCTCTTCCTTCTTCTCTTCCTTCCGCTCTTCCCTCTTCCCTGACATCATCATCATGCAATAACTCTTTCATGTACTCCGACCTCCACTCTTCATTCTTCCGAACTCTACCTACGGCTTCCTCTATCTTCCGTGTCAGCGCACTTTCAGCTCTTCCCGTCCTGATATAATCATACAACTCTTTCAGATGCTCCGGCACCTCTTCGGAGCTGCTGACACAGTTATAAAAAATTTTCTCCGTGCCATCCCGCAGGCACAGCTCCTGATTCTCCTCGGCAACTCCAGCTTCTCTGCCGCCTGATGATTCAGATTCTGCATCTCCGCATCATAGATGTGGTTCTGATCTCTCGTATACACATCCAGACGGATCGGCTTGCCATCCGTTGTATACCGGAATTGCCGCTCCGTCTGGACCTCTTCCAGTTCTCCTACGGAATGATCCAACAGGCACTCCAAGACCTCCCGGCAAA
>OIZV01000185.1_pt1 | contig 39428 bp, 34 predicted proteins | sample 1588681 | NCBI WGS metagenome assembly OIZV01 (sample SAMN03283281) | human gut metagenome | biome: human-associated habitat; material: feces | host: Homo sapiens | place: Peru | collected 2012 | reverse complement strand
TGCTATTTTCTTACAGTATTTTTATTCTCTAATTTTTCATAAAGAGAAATTTACTTTTAGTTTTTTCAAACACTTTACGTACATACTGTATATTCTTTTCTAGATAAACTCCCAAAGTAATTTAAAAAAGTAAGCATCCGCCCCTTTGGAGCCAACGCTTTTTGCTGACTTTTGTTTTTCTCAGCTTTTTTATTTTATCATTTCCTCTCCTTTTTGTCAAGTGGGAAATCACAAATCTCACAAACTTTTTTATCTACAAAATTTTATATCAGCCTCAAATTTGACTCCACGAAAAATTTGAACAACCACACACTTTATGTTATAATGAATTTTGTTGTACATAAAAATAAGTATTTCCTGACAAATTACATATAAAACTTAAAGGAGTGATCAATTTTGATAAATGGAAACTGCTTAGTAAATGCCATCATTTCGGGCGCTAATAACTTAAAAAATAATAAAGATTTTGTTGATAAATTAAATATTTTCCCCGTTCCAGACGGCGACACCGGCACTAATATGTCTATGACCATATCTGCTGCCAGTTCTGCCCTTTGTAAGCTTGACAAAGACTCTGACATCTCCGCTGTTGCTAAAGTCGCAGCTTCTTCGCTTTTAAGAGGTGCTCGAGGCAACTCAGGTGTGATTCTTTCGTTGTTATTCAAAGGAATTTCCGAAGGACTTCGCGGTTTAAAAGAAGCTTCTGGTAAAGATTTGATTAACGCTTTATCCATAGGCGTGGAATCGGCTTACAATGCCGTAATGAAGCCTATGGAAGGTACCATATTGACTGTCGCAAGAGTAGCTTACGAAAAAGGTAACGATGCTGCTTTCTTCAACAGCGATCCTGTCTTCGTTTGGGAAGCCGTGTGTGAAGGTGCCAATGAAGCTTTAAAAAACACACCTGAACTTTTGCCAGTTTTGAAAAAAGCCGGGGTTGTGGATGCCGGAGGAAAAGGCTTATGTTTTATATTTGAAGGAATGTTGTCCGTCTTCAAGTATAATACAATCATCTCAGAATTTCTTGACATAAGCAGCGAAAAACCAGTAAGCACTAGCATTTTCGAAAATGTAATTTCTGAATTTGATGAAGTTATTAACTTTACTTATTGCACAGAATTTATCGTAGAAAAGAATGCAGACAACACCTTGCCTTCAAGTGATGCCAGATCTTATCTCGAAACGATTGGAGATTGTGTAGTAGTTGTCGAAGACGACGAAATTATTAAGGTACATGTTCATACAGATAACCCCGGGCTAGCTATACAAGAAGGGCTTAAATACGGTCAACTTATCACAGTTAAAATAGAAAACATGCGTGAGCAAAATAAGAATGCAAAAAATGGTCAAAAAGCTGAACTGGTAGTCGCTGAACCTTCTGAAGATTACGGATTCGTTGCCGTAGCTGCTGGAGACGGTGTAAAAGCTTTATTTGAGAATTTAGGTTGCAACCAAGTTGTTTGCGGTGGCCAGACGCTTAACCCCAGTACTGATGATATATTGAAAGCGTGCCTTGCAACACCCGCTAAAACTGTTTTCGTTTTACCGAATAATAAAAACATTATTCTTGCCGCTGAGCAAGCTATCTCACTCGCTACAGATCGCGAAATTAAAGTCATTCCGACTAAAACCATTCCTCAAGGAATGAGCGCAATGTTAGCCTTTGACCCTACTTTAAATAAAAGTGAAATCGCGGCTACTATGTTCGATGCTACAAGTTTGGTCAAAACAGGCCAAATCACATACGCTTCTAGAGATGCAGAATTTGGCGGATTTAAGATTAAAGAAGACGACATTCTCGCTTTAAATGACGGCAAACTTACGTTTAAAGCCAAAGATCCCGTAAAAGCCGCTATAAAACTAATTCATTCTTTAGTTAACCGCAGCACGGAATTTATTACTATCATTTATGGTGAAGATATCTCAGAAGAACAAGCACAGGATGTTTTTATCGACATAAAAAATAAGTATTCCCACGCCGATGTTTCGCTTATTAAAGGTAATCAACCTATTTATCATTTTATAATTTCTGTAGAATAATTTCCCACTTTCGTAGGCAGGGCAACCACCAAAAAAAATTTATTTTTTTGGTGTGTCCCTGTGATATTATCACAGGGACGCGGCACTTTGTGCCGCGTTGCCCTATATAATACTAAAATACTAACTTCAAACTAAAAAAACAAGGAGGGAACTTTCAAATGCCATCGTTGTTCCATAAAGATATCCACTTACTCAAAGGCGTAGGCGAGAAACGTGCTACACAATTCAAAAAACTAGGCATCAACAGCATAGGTTCCCTTTTCTACTACTTTCCTAAAGATTACGAAAACTTAACTGAGGTTTTTTCCATCAGTTCTGCCCCTACCCAAAAGCCGTGCTGTATAAAAGGTATCGTAACTTCTCCTATTTCTGAGTCAGTTTTAAGAAAAGGTATAACAACCTATAAAACTAAAATTTCCGATGGCTTTTCATCTTTAAATTTAATCTTCTTTAACTGCAAATACACTGTACAGAAATTAAAAAAAAATGGAGAATACTACTTTTGGGGCAAAATTAGCGAAACAAATAACCATAGAGTCATGTCTTCTCCAAAAATATATTCCAAAAGCGAAATAAACTCTCTAAAACCGCTGTATTCTCAAGTAGAAAACCTCTCTTCCAAACAGATAGAGTCCGCTATGAGACAGGCTTTTCTCTTGCTGCCTGAAAATATTCCGGATACTATCCCTGAAAAAATAAGAGAAAAATATAATTTATGCGAACTTAAATTCGCTTTGAGAAATATACACTTTCCGGAAAACTGCAAAGACCTCGAAAAAGCAAGAAGACGTTTACTGTTTGAAGACTTGCTCAACTTACAGTTGAGCCTTAGTAAATTAAAAATAGACAGCAAAAAAGCAAACTCATTTAAATTAAGCAAAAACTACAGCAACGAGTTCTTCTCCATTTTGCCGTTTAAGTTGACCCCGGCACAAATAAAAGTCATAGATGATTGCGTAAAAGATATGTGCAGCCAGTTTGTCATGAACCGACTGATACAAGGGGACGTCGGGTCAGGCAAGACAGTAGTAGCTGCCGCTTTATGCTATAATGCCATAAAAGAAAAATTGCAATGTGCATTTATGGCTCCCACCGAAATCTTAGCTCAGCAGCATTATCTATACTTATATAATCTGCTTTCGCAGGCAGGTATGAGAGTGGAAATCCTTTGTGGGTCTACGCCTACATCTCAAAAAAAACGCATAAAGGAAAGCTTAAGACTTGGGCTGATTGATTTAATAATTGGTACGCACGCTTTGCTCACTGACGATGTTGAGTTTGCAAATTTAGGACTCGTAATAACAGACGAGCAACACCGGTTTGGCGTGCGCCAGAGAAATGCACTTGCAGCCAAAGGTGCGTTTCCTCATACCATAGTGATGTCCGCAACTCCTATTCCTAGAACCCTCGCTTTGATTGTATACGGTGACCTCGACGTTTCTGTGATAGACGAGATGCCAAAATCCAGACAGAAAATTGACACTTTCCTTATCAGCAGCGAAAAAAGAAATCGCGCTATAGATTTTATAAAAAAAGAAATAGAAAATGGGCATCAGGCTTACATAGTTTGTCCTCTTGTAGAAGAAAGCGAAAAGCTCCAGTTGGAATCCGCTACTAAATACGTTGAAAAATTAAAGGAAAATCCAACCTTAAAGAACTGCAGCATAGGATTACTTCATGGAAAGATGAAATCTTATGAAAAAAATGATATCATGCAGCAGTTTGTAATGAAAGAAATTGAAATTTTAGTTTCTACAACAGTTGTTGAGGTCGGCATCGATGTCAAAAATGCAACAGTTATGATGATAGAAAATGCTGAAAGGCTTGGTTTATCGCAACTTCATCAGCTAAGAGGACGAGTTGGTCGTGATAAGTTTAAATCTTACTGCATCCTTGTATCTGATAGGTTGGATGACGAAAATATAAAAAAAAGACTTGAAGTCATAGTTCAAAACAACAACGGCTTTGAAATTGCTGATAATGATTTAAAACTTCGCGGACCGGGTGATTTTTTAGGTACACGACAACATGGGTTTCTTAATTTAAAAACTGCTGATTTTCTAGATGACCTAAACATTATATCTGAAGTCAAGTCTGCCGTTGTAGAAATTTTAAAAGATGACCCTCAGCTAAATAAGGAAGAAAATAGATTTTTGAAAGCTAAAATAAAAAATTTTTATAATTTAAATTGAAGAGGGTGATTTTCTTGAAAGTACAAAAAATAAAAAACAAAAAGTCTATAATAATTTTTTGCCTTTCTCTATTGATACTAACCGCTCTGTTAACTTGTTATTTTTACTTTTTTTATAATAATGTCCCGAAAGTTTCAACAGCGGCTGACTCAAAGGTTAGTAGTTCATTGCATGAAGATGAAGAAAAGGATTTAAATGGAAGTTCAGAAGACACTCCTGCCTTTTATAATAAAAATGCCACAATTTATAATAAAAATGCCACAATAGACGATAACAAAAAAAGTTTAGAACCTTGTAAAGTAACTGATTTTTCCGGCTGGAACAAAAGTTGTGATTTGAATCTCTTAGTTATAAACAAAAATAATGCTATTTCAGATAGTTACAAATTTTCATTAGTTGATTTTAACGGTAAGCCGATAAATTCTGAAATAATGTCTCCGCTTGAAAGTATGATCAACGATGCAAAGAAGGATAATATTAATATATATGTTTCTTCCGGATACAGAAGCGTAGAAAGGCAGACCGTTCTTTACAATAGAAAAGTTTCCTATTTCTTAAAAAAAGGCTTCTCTAAAACGCAAGCGGAAATTGAGGCCGCTAAAGTTGTAGCAAAACCTAAAACTAGCGAGCATCACACTGGTCTCGCTATAGATTTTAACAGTATTAAAGACAGTTTCTGCAAAACTAAAGAGTATGATTGGCTCTTGAAAAACTCATATAAATACGGTTTTATCTTGCGGTACCCCAAAAATAAATCGGATATTACCAATGTCATTTTTGAGCCATGGCATTTTCGGTACGTTGGATCAGAACATGCAAAGTATATCATGGAAAATGGAATTTGTTTGGAGGAATACATAGCACAGAAAATCTTGCAGTGAAGTAAGTGCTACCACCGGCGCTAAATGAAAATATATATTTTCATTTAGTCCAGTAATTTTTACTGGACCGCCCAAAAACATTTTTGGGCGGCGCCGACCCCACATTTCTTCAAAAATTTGACGTTTCTTAGCTTTTAAGGAGGAGTTATGAAAAAAAAGTTTTTATCAAAAATCTTTCTCATATTTCTATTAATTATAATATTTGCGTATCTTTGTTTTTCAGACAACGGGTTAATCGATTTTATAAAAAACCCTTCTCGCTTAAACTTGAACTGGTTACTCCTTGGATTTTTATGTCAAATAGCAAATATAATTATTGACGCTACATTAACCCATAAGTTTTTATCAAATATAAACCCTAAAATAAGCTTCAAAAACGCTCTAATTTGCGGGCTTATAGGCCAATTTTACTGTGCTGTCACTCCCAGTGCTTCTGGCGGCCAACCTATGCAAATATACGCAATGTCACAGAGAAATATCAAAGCCGGTATCACTACATCGGCGCTAGTTCAAAAATTTTTAATATACCAAATATCTCTAGTTATTTACTTTGCCACCATAATTATTTTAAAAACAGATTATATATCAAGCCTAAACCCAGCTGTACATTTAATATTAATAGTGGGCTTTTTAATACAAGTTTTATGTATGGTCGTTTTGATCATATTTTCATTAAATAAATCTTCAACAGAGAAAATCATAAATGTTTTTTATAAACTATTGAACAAATTAAAATTTATAAAAAACAGTGAAGAAAAAATACAAAAAATCCAGCACCATGTGAACCTATTTCATCAAAGTAATAGCTATTTACTTAAAAGTAAAAAATTCGTGTTGGAAGTCTTTATGCTAACCTTTATACAACTTACATTTATATTTCTTATCCCATATTGTGTGTATAAGTCCTTCAGTCTGCCCAACCATCCCATAATTGATCTAATCAGTGCACAAACATTCGTCACTATGGCATCTTCTTTTTTCCCTATTCCCGGTGCATCTGGAGCCGCTGAAGGTGCCAGCTCTATATTCTTATCACCTTATTTTGGCGAAACTACAATAAAATCTGCAATAGTCGTCTGCCGCATAATCAATTATTATTTTACCATAATAGCTACCGCACCTTTCGCTAAACTTACTAAACAGGCAAAGAAAAATCCATCCTTATGACGGATGGATTTTTTTAAATTTCATTTGTTGGGTTATAACGGTGCCCATTAAGCCAAGTTTCAAAGTGCAAGTGAGCTCCAAAAGAATGCCCCGTATTTCCTACATAGCCTATAACTTGTCCAGCTTTTACATGCTGTCCTACCGATACTATAATCCTACAACAGTGCGCATATTGAGTAGCATAGCCATTTCCGTGAGCTACCATTACATGATACCCCCAGCCGGAACCCCATCGATCTGTTGAATTTGCTTTGATTACAACACCGTCTGCTACAGCAACTATTGGCGTACCTTCCGGAGCCGAAATATCTATACCTTTATGGTTTCTTCTTCCGCCAAAAGGAGATGAAATTCTATTATGTCCAGGAACCGGCCAGATATATCTCCCTTTAGCATAATTGTCATTTCTATAATTAGACTGTATTCTGCTAAGTTCTTCCTCCAACTTTTTCTTTTCAAAAGCTATTCGAGCCTCTTCTTTTTTCAAACTCGATATAGAAGATATATTACTCTTTAATTCTTTTTCCAACTTACTTCTATTTGACTTTAAGTTTTCTTGCGTCTCAGACGTATCTGACTTCGCTTGCTCGACAGCTTTTTTCTCCTTCTCATAATCAGACAGTTTGTCTGAATAAGTTTCTATTAAATCAAAATCATGTTTGCTTACTTTTTGAACTAAATCTGCCCTATCTACAAAATCTTCAAAATTTGACGCTCCCAGTAATATTCCAACAGCTGTAGGGTCTTCTGATTTTTCAATAGCCACTATTCTTTTGTCCAAAGCTTCTTTTGCGCTGTCTACTTGTGTTTTCATTTCTTCCACTCGAGCTTGCTTTTCTTCAACGACTTGGTTAAGCCCTGCTAGTTTTTTCGACCCTTCATCTATTTTCGATTGCAATCCTCTTATGTTGTTGTCTAATTGCTGTGAATCTTCAGTTTTTTTCCTAATATTATTTCTTATGCTTTGTAGCTGCCTGTCTAAAGATGCTTGTGTTTTAGGAGCTTTACTTTTAGCTTTTGCACTGGTGCTTACAGCGCCTTGAACTGCCACTAAAACAATTGCTGATGCTATAGAAATAAATTTTGTAAAAAGACTTTTGCTAAACATAAATTTTAATACCTTCCTAAATTTTCTTTCGTCATGTCGTAACGTATCTTATTACAACTCTGTAATAATTGTAACATAAAAAATATGTCAAATCAATTGCTATTACAGCATTTCTACCTTCAGCACAAAAATGAGTTTTTCAGCAACATATATAGTGTATATTGCACAACTAAGTGCATTATTGCGTAAAAAATATTCTATTTTTATTTCTTATTATGCAATATAACAAATCCCGTTTTTGCTTATACTTTGTAAAAGTTACAAATCTGTAACTTTTACAATGCAACACATTTCTACTTGATTTTAGATTTTATTATTTTTAATATTCTTCCAGTTTTTTTCATATCTTTGAAGTAAATCTTTACAACCACAAAAGGAGCTCATTATGGATATATCCAAAACCTTTGCTAGCATGGTCTTTAATGATGACAGTATGGTCGAGAGGCTGTCTCCCCAAATTTACGATGAGTTTAAACGTTCCGTCAAAAGTGGAGAAACCTTTAATTTAAAAATACTTGATTCTATTGCGCTTGCCATGAAGGAGTGGGCTATAGAAAAGGGCGCCACTCACTTTGCACACTGGTTTCAGCCCATAAATGGTCTATGCGCAGAAAAATATGACAGCTTCGTCAGCCGCAAAAGCTACAACAAGGCAATTATGAACTTTTCCGGTAAGGAACTCATGAAGGGTGAGCCCGACGCTTCCAGTTTTCCATCAGGCAATTTAAGATCCTCCTCTCAGGCCAGAGGCTACACCATATGGGACCCCACATCATTTGCTTTCGTATGGAATAATGTCCTTTATATTCCGTGTGTTTTTTGCTCGTATAACGGCGAAGTTCTCGACAAAAAAACCTCTTTGCTGAGGTCAATAGATTTCATAAATAAACAAGCTTTGAGAATCTTAAGAGTTCTTGGTGATGAAAAAAGCGAAAAAGTTATCCCCACCGTTGGCGCTGAACAAGAGTTTTTCTTGATAGATAAAGACCTTTATAAAAAAAGGCCGGATCTCGTTTTATGTAATCGAACTCTCATAGGCGCAAGGTCGCCAAAAGGACAGGAATTCAGTGATCATTATCTCAGAAAAATGAATAGTTGCGTTGCAAAATTTATAAAGGAACTTGACTGTGAACTCTTGAAGCTCGGAATCTTTTCAAAAACCAAACACAATGAAGTCGCTCCTTCACAGTACGAAGTCGCTCCTCTTTTCACCTGCGCAAATGTCGCTTCGGACAATAACCAACTGATGATGGAAGTCATGAAATCGGTTGCCGATAAAAACAATATGGTTTGTTTGTTTCATGAAAAGCCATTTGACGGCATAAATGGCAGCGGCAAGCACAATAATTGGTCACTATCTACCGATACAGGCGTAAACCTCCTTGAGTACACGGAAAATTCTAGCGAAAAGTTGCGGTTTCATTTGTTTTTGTGCGCCATCATTAAAGCTGTAGATGAATTCCAAGATTTGCTGAAAGCTTGCATTTCCTCCCGTACAAATGACTTAAGATTAGGTGCTTTCGAAGCGCCTCCCGGTATCATTTCGATTTATCTTGGAGAGGAACTTGAGCGTGATTTAATCGACTTTTCTAAAAATAAGTTCGTTGTCAAAGATAAAAACAAAAATACAAAACTTGATATGAAAGTTCCTGCTCTGCCTGTTTTAGAAAAAGATCTGCTCGACCGCAACAGAACTTCGCCTTTTGTCTTTACCGGAAATAAATTTGAATTTAGAATGCTTGGTGCAAATGGTTCTGTAGCCGCCACAAATACTATTTTAAACACGATTGTCGGGCATGAGCTGAGTGAATTTGCAGACACCCTTGAAAAACATAAGAAATCAAACGATGACGTAGTAAATTTGATTTCAAGAACTGTAGAAAATCACAGCAGAGTAATATTTAATGGCGATAATTATTCTAAAGAATGGCAATACGAAGCACGCAGAAGAAGGCTTTATAAGTTCAACTTCGCTACAGATTCCTTAAATGCATTTTTAGCACAAAAAAATTTAGACCTATTTGAAAAACATAAAATATATTCTAATATAGAAGTTAAATCACGGCACAAGGTTCTAATCCAAAAGTACTGCAAAACCACTCTACTCGAAGCTAAAGTGCTCTGTCTAATGGTCAAAAGAGATATCATTCCTGCTGTGTTTCAATATGAAAAAACTTTATATCAAAACTTGCTGAACAAAGAAAAACTGCTGATAGTAGACTGTGAAGAGAATATCGAAAAGCACATACTGGAACAACTTTCTAAGCTTACTTTAAATGCTTATAAAAGTACCAATACCTTAACAGAATTAATCGATAAAACTAATGTCGAAGACCTTGAAGAATCCGCTACTTTATGTAATGAAAAAATAATCCCTACAATGAGTATATTGAGAGAAAACGTAGATAAAATCGAGCTCATCATGCCTAAGAAGCTTTGGCCTTATCCCAGCACAACCGATCTGCTATTTAATTTTTAAATGCAAAAGCCACTTACTTTTAGTAAGTGGTTTTCGCTTTTCAATTTATTTAGTTATTTTCACAACAGTCTGACTTTAAATCTGTAACTCTCGGAGGGAAAAACTCATCTTTCGGGAACTCTAACCTACTAAACAGTTCACATGGGTCATCAGAAGTTGTAACGCATTCTTTTTCAGGAATACAGAAATCGTACGTTGGTACCAGCATTTGCACACTTCTTTCAATCTGTACAATCGTGAAGATTCCTATTGTAATATATACGGCATTCCCTTTGTGTGACAACAAAAATTCCCCGCCATATTTTCTGCAGACCGTCTCTGGTATAGGACAAACCGGTTCACAATTTTCTACCATATTGCAGCAAATTTTAGCATCTAGCCCTATAGGACTTGCAACCTGAACATTTGCTTTCGGTAAATTTTTAGACGCTGCATTTAAATATTCTGCGCCGTCTTTACAAGATTCAGAATTAAATATCTTTACATTACCTTCGCTACCAAATAAGATAACTTTTTTACTGTAAACTGACAAGCCGCATACACTCACAGGGCATGCCGAAGGAGCTAAAAATACGTCTAAATTTACCTCGAAGAAGAACGTCATATCAACAGAATAAAAACCTCTGTTAAACGGAACCGGCTCTAAATTTACGTACACGGTAATAACGTCTACATCTTTTACTCTTACATTGCAAGCCTGGTCTATTACGTGCTGACCCGCTTCTGTAAAATATACTCTAAGATCACTTAAACAATCCTTGTCGGCACATGAGTCGTAAACTCTTGAGGCATCAATACATACAGCCTCTCTGAAACAGTTAGATCCTGCGCCTTGAACGGTACCGCCTGATTGTGGTACACCTTGAAAAATATTATCAGCCATAAAAAAATCCTCCAATCAAATGTAAACAATGTCTTCAATACATATTATGGAGAATCGTTCCCGAAGTTACATCTTTATTGAAATTTTTCGTTCTTACAAAAAGTATCATTCTTTTAAAATCTAGAATAGGCTATAAATAAAAGGCGTTGATTTTTTGTTAGAGCAAATTCCATATAATAGAGATAAAGCAATAAATTATGCAGAAAAATGGGCTTTTGGCAGAAACCCTGAATTTTTAGATTTTGAAAATATAGGAGGAGATTGTACAAACTTTGCATCGCAGTGCATTTTTGCCGGATGCAATGTGATGAATTTCACTCCAATGTATGGATGGTATTATAAAAATAGTTTTAACCGCACGCCATCTTGGAGCGGGACTAAGTTTCTTTATGAGTTTTTAACTTTAAATAAGTCTGTTGGTCCCTTCGCGATAGATGTGGATAAAGAACAAATTCAGCCAGGCGATATCGTTCAATTAGGTAATGAAAAAAATGAGTTTTATCACAGCTTAATAATATTAGATATTAAAGGTGATGACATTTTTATAGCCGCACATAGCGAAGATGCTTACATGAGAGAACTGAATAGCTATAAATTCGACAAAGTCAGATATATTCATATTCTTGGCGCGAATAAAAAAATTGATGGCCGTAGATAATACACTTGGAGGTGATTTTTACGGCCAATAATCAAATTCCAAATATTCCTATGGGGCTTTCTATGACTCTCGCTCAAAATACTGACGCGATAAATTATTTTACAACTCTATCTCCGGACGAGCAGCAAGAAATCATCAATCATTCGCATCCGCTGCAGTCCAAAAAAGAAACAGAAAATTATATAGAAAACTTCAATTCATATTTTTAAAGTATAAAACCCCTTAGTGTCTTGAACTAAGGGGGATTGCTGTTAATTAATTTTGATCTTGTAAAACCTATTTTTGCCCAGCTGAACAATCTGCCCTGAAGTCAAATTGCTAATTTTTTTAATATCATCTACCATTTCACCATTTATCTTTGCACCTTTTTGAGTGAAAATTCGCCTGATGTCTGACCTTGATTTAAAGTCACCGGTTTTCGCAATTGCATCTATTAAGTTTACACCCTCGCTGTCGCTTACCATGTTAACTTCAATAACTTCAACATCTTCAGGAATTTCTTCTTTTTGATACACAGTTTCAAAATATTCCTGAGCTTTCCTTGCTTCATCTTGACCATGATACAGCGCTGTTATTTCAAAAGCTAAATCCATTTTTACATTCCGAGGATTTTCGCCATTTTCCATATTTTTCTCGATTTCCATTATTTTATCTGGGTGCAAGTCCGTACATAAGGTAAAATATTTTATAATTAAATCATCAGGCACCTTCATGACCTTCACATACATGTCATTTGCTTCATCGCTCACGCCTATGTAGTTGCCTAAGCTCTTGCTCATTTTATTTTTACCGTCTATCCCTTCAAGTATCGGGAAAAACACCGTTAACTGCGAGTCTTGACCATAGTCCCTTTGAATGCTTCTTCCCATAAGTACATTAAAAATCTGATCTGTGCCACCAAACTCAATGTCTGCACCTATAGCTACAGAGTCGTATCCCTGCATTAGAGGATATAAAAATTCATGTATGCATATGCTTTGGCGATTTGTATATCTATTTTTGAAATCTTCCCTTTCAAGCATCTTTGCAACTGTGCATTTCGATGTCAAAAATACAACATCCTTTAAGCTTAACTTTTCAAGCCATTCGCTGTTAAACTTAATAACAGTTTTGCTTTTATCTAATAATTTAAATATTTGCTCTTGATAAGTCTGTGCGTTTTTTAAAACTTCTTCTCTGGTTAAGGCTCTTCTGGTTTTCGATTTTCCCGTAGGATCGCCTATCATGCCGGTAAAGTCACCAATTATTATGATAGCTTCATGTCCCAAATCTTGCAGTTGGCGGATCTTCCGAAGTACAACACAGTGTCCAAGATGTATGTCCGGCGCAGATGGATCAAGTCCTAGTTTTATTCTAAGAGGTCTGTTTTCCTTTTTTACTTTAGCCAATTTTTCCTCTATTTCCTCAACCTTAGAATGTTCTGCGCTTCCGCTCAATAATATTTTAACCGTGTTTTCTATATCCATAACATTCACTCCTACACTGGATTCGTAAGCTAATTGCTTGAAAACTTTTACATTTTATTTTATCATCTTAACGTACGTCTAAAACAAAATAGTGAATTTCCTTCACCCGAGCAAACACATTAGACAATAGTATTATCGCACTAAAGCTACTCAGAAAAAGTCAAATCATAAAAGTCAAATAATGTATTAACATCTATAATCGTGGTTTAAAATGAAAATATTTGAAATTTTTTCAAAAAATTATTGACAGAAAGAAAATAATAGGATAAAATGTAAAATTATAGAGGGCAAGTTATCTTTCCAATTACTTATTTCAGCAAAATGATTTAAATAAACATTTTTCATATTTCTTCATTGCAAATTCTTATATTTCTACGTTGTTGCCCTCTGAAAGTACTGAGCTTCAGCTCAGTGCTTTTATTTTTTACTTGATTTACTCCTCTATTTTGTTAAAATGTTTACAAGGAGGGTTTTAATGAAATATATAAATTTTTTAATCAAAAGTTTTGCTGCAGGTGTTATGATAGCTATAGGTGGCACGGTGTTTTTGATGGTAGAAAACGTTGTAATCGGGGCTATGCTATTTTCTATAGGACTCTTCGTAATCGTCTCAAATGAACTGAGTCTATTTACCGGCAAAGTTGGGTACATATTTGAAAATAAAATAAATTACTTACTTGAGCTTCTTATCACTATTCTGGGAAATTTTCTCGGAACATTTGTCGCAGCACTTTGTTTACTTCAAACAAGACTTGCCACAAAACTTCACACCAAAGCTTCAGCTTTAACCTTTTGTAAACTTTCCGACAGTGCCATAAGCATTTTCATTTTATCTATATTTTGCGGTGCTTTGATGTTTTTAGCTGTTAACGGTCATAAATTCCTGAACAGCTCTTTAGGTAAATATTTGTCAATATTCTTATGCGTTTCTGTTTTCATATTATCAGGTTTTGAACATTGCGTAGCAAATATGTTTTATTTTTCCGTCTCTGAAAGTTTGTCCGTAAAGTCACTGCTTTACTTAACATATATGATACTTGGAAACAGCGTAGGAGCAATTTTATTTGCACTTCTAGAAAAATTTTGTTTACGCTTACAAAAAAATAAACACCCACATGATTAACAAGTGGATGTAATCGAAATTTTTTATTGCATCAAAATGCATCTAAGTTAGAAAAAGTTCCAAAAAATGACCGTAAATTATTTAATATTATTTCCACGGTTCCGGCTTTGTTTCCCTCTACATTTAAAACAATTACAGGATCGTGAAGACTTTGTCGTAAAATAAACCATCCGTCTGTATCCCCTTTATTAACGTTAACTCTAATCCCTTCACAGTTGTCCTTATCCACTTGCCAGCCGGACTTTCGTGATACAAAATCGTTTAATCTATCGATTATATCTTTACCGTAACTTTTAAAATTTTTACATTTGATTTTTAGCCGAAACTCTTGTTCTTCTGCAGGCTGAACTAAGTTTTCTATGATACTTTCGAGTGTATGTCCTTGTTTCTTTAAATTTACCATGAATATGATTATTTTTGTAACGAGGTATGCTCCGTCATCTTGAAAATTATTTTCTCTAAACGCGGCATGACCGGAAGATTCTATAGCAAGCGGGCAGTTTACACCAGACTGATTCAATAAAATCGCTTTGTTTATGACGTTTTTGTATCCTCTTTTGAATCGACATTGTTTTGCCTTCAGTTTAGACTCAATAAAATTCTTTAAGTTACTTGAAGTTACTGAATCTGTTACAATTGTGCCACCATCGTTGCCGTTTAATGCTATCACAGATGCTATAGCAATGAGATTGTTCTTATTTACAGCTTTTCCACTCGAGCTCACTACGCCTGCTCTATCTACGTCCGTGTCAAATATTATACCCAAGTCAGCGGAGTTTTCAACAGCAGCTTTAACTGCTGAATCCATTGCTCTTTTATCATCTGGGTTTGGTAAGTGGTTCGGAAAATTTCCGTCAGGGTTTAAAAATTGGCTTCCTGAAACGTCTGCACCTAGCAGCGCAAGCACATCTGTCGCATAAAATCCACCGGCACCGTTACCTGCGTCTACAACTATCTTTAAACCGCTTAATGGTTGTGCAAAATTTTCCTTCGAGTTTATTTCTGCACAAATCATTTGGCGTAATTTCTCAGAATATATTTCCATTAAACTAGCATTTACGATTTCAGCTTGCGTGCTTTCACTTGAACTGCATGGCTTTTCATCATTCTGAGCCAACTCTAAAATCTCTTCAATGTCATTGGAATTCAAACTACCGGAATTTATAAAAAACTTAAACCCATTTCTGTTGAAAGGAAGGTGGCTTGCTGTAATTTCTATGGCTGCGTCACAGTGAAGTTCTGAAATGGCCGTGAACATAGCAGGAGTTGTCGCAAGACTGCAATCGTAAATTTTATTTATATATTTTGAAAACGCAGTGATAATTAGAGTTTTTATTTTATTCCCGGAAAGTCTTGAATCATGACCCACAGATATATCCAAACTGGAAATTTCCTTATTTAATTTTCTACTTAACCAAATTAAAAACGCATTTGATATGCTATTTATAACTTCATCATTTAAATTTACTTTTTCGGTGTCGGTTGGCATTGCCACTCCCCTTATGTCTGATCCGCTTTTTAATTCTGCCCATAAACCTTTTAACATTTATAAACACACTCCTGATTTACTTTAGATTTGAGTTCATTCTTTATGTAAAGTACTAGCGCGGCGTGCGTTATGCAAAGCATAACACTTATAGGACAAAATTTGTCCTATAAGTTCCCTGAAAAATCAAAAGATTTTCAGGGGCGCGCCGCGCGCAACCCTCAAATCAGCCTTCAGTCTTATTTTTACTTATAAACTCATTACAGTATGCTGCTAAACTGCACTTACCGCAGTTTGGGGTTATGGCTTTACATACGACCCTGCCATGTAAAACTAACCTGTGGCAAAAGTCATTAGATTCATTTTCCGGCAAAATCTCTTTCAAAATCTTTTCTATTTTTTCCGGATTTTTACTGTCGTGAAAACCTAACCTTTTAGTTATCCTCATGCAATGCGTATCCACAACCACAGCTGGTTTTTTGTAAATGTCCCCTACCACTAAGTTTGCAGTTTTCCTCCCCACGCCGGGAAGCTTTACGAGTTCCTCTATGCTATCCGGCACTATACCTTTATACTCGTCTTTCAGCATTTTACACATATTCACTATATCTTTCGCTTTTATGCGATAAAACCCACAAGATTTTATATAGCCCTCGACTTCATCGATATTAGCATTTGCAAAATCGTCAACATTTTTGTACCGCTTAAATAATTCAGGAGTAACTTTATTGACTCTGGCATCTGTGCATTGAGCCGCCAGCCTTGTTGCTATTAAAAGTTGCAAGGGGTCTTTGTAACTCAAAGAACATGCAGGGTCCGGGTATTCTTTCTTTAAAATATCTATAATCTTTTCTGCTTCTTTTTTCGTAATCATTTTAATTTCCTCCTTTTTATTATTCTACATTGTTAACTTTTACAAATCAACTAAAAGCAACTTACCTCAAAATCAAAACATCCTTACTATTGCTAAAATAATCAAAATAGCGCCAGAAATAAAAACAAACACTTTTGAATTTATGTTTTTAGCTTTAGAAATTTTTGCACCTAAAATTGCGCCTAAACTTAAAAAGGCAAATTGTCCGATACCAACATAAATAGGTACAAAAAAAGACAAGCTACCTATTATTGCGTATGTTACCCCCACAACCAATGAATCTACAGAAAGCGAAAGACCTAAGTAAATCGATTCAAAAACGTCAACTCTTTTTGAACTGTCAGCGTTACTTTTTTTATGTTCTTTTATTATCTTTACTGTCACCTGTAAAGGCTTTATGAAAAAACTTATAACATCGTTTTTCTTAGGTCCTTCGTCGTTTCCGTTTTCTCTAAGTCCTTTAAATATCGTTAATGCTCCTAAAATTATAAGCATTACACAACCTATCAATTTTGCTACGTTTTCGCTGATGAAAAGCAATATTGCGTTTCCCAAAAGAAATGATACCGCTGTTATTAAAACTGAAATTAAACTTATTATTAATTTTGGTATTAGCGGGATTTTCACTTTCCTCAATGAGTAAGACAAGCCTATTCCAAAAGCATCTACGCTCAAGGAAATTGCTAAAAGTATTATACCTAACATTTCCATAATATCAACCTCAAATATTTTTAAGACAATATATGCATTTGTCCGAATTTTTGTTTTTAAATTGTAATATAACTCGTCTGCACTTGAATATATATCAATGGACAATAAATTCTCGCATTGAGGTGATTTTATGGATTGGCACACTTTATCTGTTGATGATGTGCTTAAAAAATTTAACGTTTCTAAATCTAACGGTTTAAGTTCAACCGATGTTAGTAGAAATCGTGACAAATTTGGAAAAAATATTTTAACTGCAAAGAAAAAAAATGGCATTATTAAAAAATTCTTATCACAGTTTTCAGACTGCATGATAATCATTCTTTTAATAGCTGCGCTCATTTCGTTTATTACGTCGATAATTGAGAACAAAAACGATTATATCGATCCTATCATTATTTTGTTCATCGTAATAATGAACGCCATAATCGGTGTAGTGCAGGAAAACAAGGCTGAAAAGGCCATAGAGGCTTTAAAAAAATTAACTTCACCCAAAGCTACTGTTTTGAGAAACGGCAAAGAGACCACCATACCTTCAGAAGATCTGGTGCCTGGAGATATTATAATCTTACATACAGGTGACTTAGTTCCCGCAGACTGCCGCATTTTAGAGGACTTTAAACTGGAATCAGAAGAATCATCTTTAACAGGAGAATCCTTACCGGTTGAGAAAAAGGCAAGTGCGGTTTTGCCTGCTTCCACCGCTATATCAGACAGAAAAAATATGCTTTTTTCCGGTTGTACAATAAATTCTGGTCATGGTACTTGCATTGTCGTAGAAACCGGCATGAACACAGAAGTTGGAAAAATTGCCAGCATGTTAAAAAATGAAGATTCCCCTCAAACACCGTTACAAAAAAAGTTGGAAAAAACCAGTAAAATTTTGGGTTTCGGCGTAACTTTCATATGTTTTATAATCTTTATCTTAGGCATAATTCAAGATATGCCGTTCCTTGAAATGTTCATGATATCCATCAGCTTGGCGGTAGCGGCAATACCAGAAGGATTGCCGGCAGTTGTCACCATTGTACTTGCCATGGGAATAAGACGTATGGCTAAAAATAAGGCCATTATAAGGAAGCTGCCCGCTGTTGAAACTTTGGGGAATGCTACTGTCATTTGCTCCGATAAAACCGGGACGTTGACGCAAAATAAGATGACAGTAACTAAGTTAGTTTATGTAGATAACCAGGTCAGTTTTTCGTCAAAGGAAGGAAATGAAATTTTAGAGTTATGTACCTTGTGCAACAATGCTAAGCTATCCGGACACTCATCAATTGACAAAATATCCGGAGAAGCTACAGAAAAAGCGTTAGTAGAAGCATTCTTAAAAGTTGGTAAATCTAAAGAAAAATTAGATAAAGATTTTCCCAGAGTGAGCGAATTTCCGTTTACGTCTAGCAGAAAACTTATGACAACAGTTCACAAACTGAATAACGGAAAATATAGAATCATAACAAAAGGTGCCCCTGATTTCTTGTTAAAATTAACAAGCAGAACTAGCACAAGTTCATTTACGCCACTTATGAGGAAAGCTATCATGTCTCAAAACGACAGCATGACTAAAGATGCACTTCGAGTACTGGCTGTAGGGTACAAGGACGTATCAAGTTTGCCTAAAAGCCAGAGCGAAGCCGAAGGTAATCTAGTTTTCTGCGGTTTGGTAGGTATGATAGATCCAGCTCGCCCTGAAGTTAAAGTAGCTGTTAGAGATTGCAAAAAGGCCGGCATAAAGCCAGTTATGATAACCGGAGACCACATAAATACGGCTAAAGCCATAGCGAAAGACATAGGCATATTTGAGAAAAATGACCTCGCGATAACTGGCGTAGACATCGACAAAATGCCAAAACATGATTTTGAAAAAAATATATTTAAATATTCCGTTTTTGCCAGAGTTTCTCCTGAACATAAAGTTCGGATAGTTAAAGCTTTTCAAAAAAATGGCGCGGTTGTCGCGATGACTGGGGATGGCGTTAATGATGCTCCTGCTTTAAAGGCGGCGGATATAGGCTGTGCCATGGGCAAAACCGGAACAGATGTGGCAAAAGGTGCTGCCGATATGATAATGACAGATGACAATTTTTCTACCATAGTAAAGGCGGTAAAGCAAGGCCGAGGCATCTCACAAAACATAAAAAAGACTGTTCATTTTTTGCTTTCGAGCAATATCGGTGAAATCATCACTGTTTTGACGGCATTTCTTTTACGGCTCCCAACTCCGTTGCTTGCTATCCAGTTGTTATGGGTAAACCTCGTCACAGACTCGTTTCCTGCTCTAGCCTTAGGCGTAGACCCAGTAGACGACAATGTTATGCTTAAAAAGCCTACACTTAAAAGCGGAAACTTATTTTCCTCTAGGAAATGGAAAAACATAGTGTTAGAAGGAAGCTTTATAGGAGCTATTTCCATTTTAGCTTTCACCATCGGAAGGGTGTTTTTCGATACGACATCAGCTCCTGTGATAGCACGGACCATGGCATTCACAGTTTTGAGCTTATCTCAAATAGTACACTCGTTCAACGTACGAAGCGATGAGTCTATTTTCAAAACCGGAATCTTAGGAAATATGGCACTAGTTTACTCATTTATACTTTGCGCAATACTTCAAGTATCGGTTATTTCTGTTCCGTTTTTATCAGTAATATTCAAAACCGTAAACCTTAACTTCCTACAATGGGTGATTGTACTGGCACTTTCAGTTTCACCGCTTTTGTTGGTGGAAGCAGAGAAAATCGCTAATTCAAAATAAATCTTAAATTTATCAACAAAGTGGGCTTAAAAGTTCTGAAAACTTTTAAGCCCACTATTTAAACTTTAAGTAAAATTTTAAATATCACGTTTTTTGAATACCGTTACTCCTATTGCCACGCTAGCCACGAAAAAGCAAATCGGAACTAAAATTATCCTCAATATATCCTTATCGGGTATACCCAGATCTGCTTGAGAAATAGCGTAACCTAAACTCCCAGATATGAAGTATTTGGATAAGCTAAACTTAGTCTCAAAATTAGAAGCCAACAGTTTATCTAACATATCTAAAATAAAAGGAATCAGTGAAGTAAAAGCAAATAAACATACTACAGATAATCCTGATTTTCTAACCAAAGAAGCTATCATCAAACCGATAGATATATAAGCTAATAAATGAAGTAACATGATAAAGAAACTGTTAATGAAATATTTTGGCATCTCAAACTCATTTGTTATGTGACCTCTTAAAACGAAAATATACGGCAAATAAATAGACAAAGCTACTACAGCAACGTAAATTAAAGTACTTATAGCTCCAACTATAAGTTTTGAGAAGTATATGCTTTCTCTTAAGTACCCTTTTGTCGCTATGTTCTTTATTGTGCCGTTAGAAAATTCCGAAACCATAAAAAGTACAACAAACAACGTCACGTAAGTTACAACACTATTCACATTTTGCATAAAAACTACAAAGAAATTAGAATTTATAAGCATAAGTAATTCCTCATTCGCATCTAAAGAGATTTTCGCGAATGCATATGCATTTAAAGCTGAGAACGCTGCTAAAATTATTCCAATAACGTAAAATGATTTTGCTTTAAACATTTTATAAAGGTCTACTTTTAATATATTTATCATTTTACTTACCTCCTTTTATAACATTTAAGAAATATTCCTCTAGGTCTGCATGCAATGTGGATATAGAGTTAACAACAACATCATTTTTCGCTAAAGTTGTGTTTATAGTTCCTGAGTCAACGCCTTTATCGTAAATTTCTATTGTATTTGCATCTATAGCCTTGTAGTCATTTAAGTTAAGTTGCTCTGCTAAAATGTCTTTTGCTTTTTCTGTGTCGTCAACTAAAACAACTAGCTTGGACTCACACCTTTCATTAAGTTCGTCTATAGAAAACTCCTCCAGCAAAACACCATCGTCGATGATACCTATTCTTGTTACAAACTTAGCAAGTTCACTTAAAATATGACTTGAAATTAGAATGGTCAATCCTCTTTCTTCATTTAGCTTTTGAAGTAATTCTCTTACTTCGACAATTCCTTTTGGGTCAAGGCCATTTGTAGGTTCATCTAAAACTAAAAATTCTGGCTCTCCCATAAGTGTCATGGCTATACCTAAACGTTGTTTCATGCCAAGTGAAAAGTTTTTAACTTTCTTTTTGCCTACATAATCCAACCCTACTAAATTAAGCATTTCATCTATAATTGCAGGGTTTTTATTACCGAGTAACTTCCACTGAATGAGCATGTTTTGCCTAGCTGTTAAGTTCGGTACAAATGCCGGTGCCTCAATAACAGTACCTATTTTTCTTCTTCCTTGATTTAAAGACTTGCTCTCAAATAAAGTAATTTCCCCTGAAGTAGGAGCTGCTAAACCGACTATCATTTTTATGGTAGTGGTTTTACCCGCACCGTTTTTGCCTATGAAACCATAGATATCACCTTTGTTTATGGACATATTTAAATTTGAAACCGCATTTTTTTTCTTATAGGTTTTTGTAAGATTTTTAGTATTTAAAATTTCCATAAGTATACCTCCTTTTTTCTTCACCATTATACAGTTATTAAAAATCAAAGTCAACATCGTTTAGCAAGTGTTTATATATGCATTATATACTATTATAAAAGATATGTCAATGTATTTTTATCTAAAACACCAAAATAAAATTTGTTGACATGATTTATTTTTTGATGTAAAATAAACATCGTAAGGTTTTGCCTCTGTAGTTAAGTGGATATAACAAACCCCTCCTAAGGGTTAGTCATCGGTTCGACTCCGGTCAGGGGTGCCAAGTTTTCACATCAAAAATTTTGATGTGATTTTTTTTATAAAATTTTATAAAAACTTCACATTTATTTGACTTTGAAAATATTTTGTATTATCATTATTAAGTTATAAATAATTAAATGAAATTTACTTAAATTATATATATAAAATTTTGAACAAGAGGGAGTTAATATTGGAAGTTTTTGAATTAATTGGCCAAAACAAATTATCTGGTGAAGTTAAAATAAGCGGAGCAAAAAACGCCGCTGTTGCTATAATCCCTGCAACTATCCTTTCAGACGGTGTTTGCTGCATAGAGAATATCCCAAATATCAGCGATGTTACCTTGATCGGGCGTATACTTGAAAATTTAGGAGCAAAAGTTAAACTTTTGGACAAATCTACTTTAGAAGTAGATCCTACAGGCATTTCTTCTGCCGAAGCTTCAAACGACTTAGTCAGAAAAATGAGAGCTTCTTCCTACTTATTAGGTGCACTTTTAGGCAGGTTCCATAAAGCTAGCGTTTCGTTTCCAGGCGGGTGTGACTTTGGAGTTAGACCTATAGACCAACATTTAAAAGGATTTGCGGCGTTGGGCGCCGAGTACAAGGTGGAAAACGGCATAGTTAAAGTTGAAGCTAAAGAGTTGGTCGGAAATACTGTGTATTTAGATATCGTTTCTGTTGGCGCTACGATAAACATAATGCTGGCTGCAACTAAAGCCGAGGGCTTAACAGTGATAGAAAACGCCGCCAGAGAGCCGCATATAGTTGACCTTGCAAACTTTTTAAATTCAATGGGTGCAGATATTTCCGGAGCAGGAACAGATTGCATAAAAATACGTGGAGTAAAAAAATTAACAGGCACAACATATTCTATCATCCCTGATCAAATAGAGGCCGGCACTTATATGATTGCCACAGCCGCAACAGGTGGCGATGTTTTGGTTAAAAATGTTATACCAAAGCATCTTGAATCAATTAGCGCAAAACTTCAAGAAATGGGCGTGGAGATTGAAGAGTTAGGCGACAACATAAGAGTAAAAAGAGAAGGTCCTTTAAGTAGTTGCAACATTAAAACCATGCCACACCCTGGCTTTCCAACAGATATGCAGCCACAGATTGCAGCTTTGTTGTCAACTGTTCCCGGAACCAGCATGATAAACGAAGGTGTATGGGACAATCGCTTTAAATACGTGGATGAACTTGGAAAAATGGGTGCTAAGATTTCAGTCGATGGTAAAGTTGCTGTTATTACGGGCGTTGATGAGCTGATAGGTGCACCTGTAAAAGCTATAGACCTTAGGGCTGGTGCCTCCATGATTATAGCTGGCTTGTGCGCTAAAGGAACAACCACTATTGAAAATATCCACTACATTGAAAGAGGATACGAAAATATAATAGAAAAACTTACCAGTTTAGGCGCAAATATCAAGAAAGTGTATGTGCCAGAACCGGATTATTTAGATAAAGTTTTATAAAACACAGCAAATTAGGATGGTGTAAATTGGCAAGGATTTGTCCGCTGTTCAGTAGTAGCAAAGGAAACAGCATATATGTCGGAAATTCAAATGAAGGTGTATTAATCGATGCAGGGCGGTCCGCAAAACAGCTTGAAAAAGCTCTCTTTGAAAATGAAATAGATGTAAAAAGCATAAAAGCTATATTTTTAACGCATGAACACAGTGATCACGTGCAAGGAGTAAAAGTTTTTGCTACAAGGTACAATTTGAAGGTTTTGACTTCAAGCGGAACTATGACCGCCATAGAGGAAAAAGGCGTGCTGAACGGAAAATTCCCCACAGAAGTAATAGACGGCCGAGGTGTGGAAATCGCAGGTATGTTTATAAAGCCTTTCAGTACACCGCATGATTGCAACGAAAGTGTAGGGTATGTAATCACTACAAAGGATAACAAAAAAGCTGTAGTAGCGACGGATATAGGGTATATCTCAGACGTTATAAAAGATTCCATAGTTGGAGCTGACGCTGTGGTTATTGAGTCTAATCACGATGTCAGGATGCTACAAAATGGGGCTTATCCGTATTATCTTAAAAGAAGGATTCTTTCGGACAAAGGCCACCTGTCAAACGACGCTTGTGCAGACATTCTGCCTTACTTTATAAAAAATGGAACTAAAAACTTTATTCTGGCGCACTTAAGTCAAGAAAATAATATACCTCAATTGGCTTTTGAAACATCAATATGTAAACTTAAAGAGCACAACATGACTTATAATGTTGACTTTAAACTAAGCGTTGCGCCTGTTGAAAATTTCGGCGTACTGAATGTAGTTTTTTGAGGCTTTATATGCTAAATGTGAAAATCATTTGTATCGGTAGCATAAAAGAAAAATACTTTAAAGATGCTATATTGGAGTATCAGAAACGCCTGACAGATTTTTGTAAATTTTCTATTTTAGAACTTCCAGAATACAAAATTTCAAATAATCCCAGTAACTCAGACATAAACAAGGCTTTGGCTGAGGAAGGTAAAAGAGTTCTCTCGAAAATAAAAGACAAGGACGAAGTTGTATCGTTGTGCATAGAGGGCAAAGAGTTGTCTTCGGTGGATTTATCTAAATACATAAACGATGCGGCATTAATCGGTCACAGTACCGTTGATTTTATAATAGGTGGGTCTTTTGGGCTTTCAGACGAAGTGAAAAATAGATCAAATCTTAAGCTTTCCATGTCACGAATGACCTTCACGCACCAAATGTCACGGGTCATCTTGTGTGAGCAAATATACAGAGCGTTTAATATATTGAATGGTGGGAAATATCATAAATGAAAGTTTAGCACGTCCTTTTGCTTGTTTGCTAGGCTTTTTTTGTGGTATAATTATCACGATTAAACTGAAAGAAGGATGCATTATGAAAGAAAAAAAGACCTTGCTTAGCGGCATTCAACCAAGCGGAACTATCACTCTTGGCAATTATTTGGGTGCTATAAAAAATTGGGTAGAATTGCAAGATACTTATGATTGCATATTTTTTCTTGCCGATCTTCATACCATCACAGTTCGCCAAAACCCTAAAAATCTATTCGAAAATACTTTACAAGCTTATGCGCTACTGCTGGCTTGCGGTATAGATGTCGAAAAAAGTTTGTTCTTTATACAGAGTCATGTCACAACTCATGCTCAGCTCGCTTGGATTCTAAATTGCTATACTCAATTTGGCGAACTTTCCAGAATGACCCAGTTTAAAGATAAATCTCAAAAATATCCTGAAAACATAAACGCAGGTCTATTTACTTACCCATGCCTGATGGCAGCAGATATTTTGCTTTATCAACCGGATTTAATTCCAACGGGGAAAGACCAGAAACAACACGTAGAGCTAACCAGAAACGTAGCCGAAAGGTTTAATAGCGTATATGGCGAAACGTTTAAGATACCGGAGCCATATATAGGAGAAAGTGGATCTAAGATCATGTCCTTGGCTGATCCAACGAAAAAGATGTCGAAATCAGACAGTAACAAATTCGCGTGTGTGACTATTTTGGATTCAGCCGATGATATAATTAAAAAATTTAAACGTGCCATTACAGATTCAGACTCAAAGGTTGCTTTCGGCAAAGATAAGCCAGGCGTCAGCAACTTAATGACGATTTACAATTGCATGACGAAAAAGTCGTTTGAACAAATAGAGAAAGAATTTGACGGCAAAGGGTATGGTGATTTCAAAAAAGCCGTGGGAGAGGCTGTGGTAGATAACCTTGCTCCCATACAAAAGAAATACAACGAGTATATTAATGATAAATCTTATTTAGAAAAATGTTATAAATCTGCTGCAGTTAAAGCTCAAAATCTTTCCGAAGTAACCTTAGAGGACGTTCTGGAAAAAATCGGATTTGTAAGATAGTATAAATAAAAAACTTCCTTCTTCGCTATAGTTCGAGCATAAATAGTTTTTGCTTTGGAAAAATAACGTTGGAAGGAAGTGTTTTTATTGAAGGTTACAAAAAATGAATATTTTGAAATGTCAAAAAATGCATCACCGGGAAGTCCTAGCTTTAAAAATATAAGTTTAGCGTTTTTGTCCGGTGGTTTGATCTGTTCTTTTGGCGAATTTCTTACTTTTCTATACAAAAACATGGGACTTGATTTGAAAAATTCAAGAAATTTAGTTTCAGTCACATTGGTTTTTTTAGGGGCATTGCTTACAGCGTTAAAGGTTTACGACAACATAGCTAAGCACGCCGGTGCAGGTACGCTTGTCCCTATCACTGGTTTTGCAAATTCCATCGTCGCACCTGCAATCGAATTCAAAAGCGAAGGCCATGTTACAGGTATAGGCGCAAAAATGTTCATAATCGCTGGCCCTGTTTTAGTTTTCGGAATAACAGCATCTGTAATTTACGGAGCAATAATGTGGGTTCTTAAACTTTTCAATATCTAAATCAGTCACCCTAAACAGGGTGATTTTTTTTATTTAAAAACGATTGTTTGAAAAAAAGTTGTTTTTGTGTTATCATTAATAATGTATAATTTTATCCAAAATTAAAAAGAAAACTAAAAATCAGCTCTCAGCTAATATTAGGAGGAGTATCATTCTATGGAATCATTCAATGAGGCATGGGAACTCATTTGTGACTACTGCAAAACACGCATTACCGACGTTGCATATAAAACGTGGATAAGCCGGATAGAACCTGTAAATATTGATTTTGAAACAGGTGATGCTAGGCTTTTAGTTCCTAACGAGTTTCATAAGCAAACTTTAACCAGATGCTATACGCCGCTTTTAAACAGTGCTTTTGAAGAAATTTTCGGCTCAAGTAATATAAACCTATGCTTCATAACACCTGGATATGACGGCTCTACGCCCAAAATTCCAAACAGTAAACTTGCTATCGATGCTTCTCCAGAATTAACTTTCGACACCTATATAGTTGGCTCATCAAATAAATTTGCACATGCTGCTGCCCTAGCTGTAGCCGCAAATCCAGCCGGCTCTTACAACCCTCTTTTCATTTATGGAAACTCAGGTCTCGGTAAAACACATCTGCTATATGCCATATGCAATGACATAAAAAAAACACACCCAAATATGCGTACATTGTATATAAAAGGGGATGATTTCACAAACGAGCTTATTGACTCGATAAGAAAAGGTGCTACAAGGGAGTTTCATCAAAAATATAGGCAGACAGATATTCTTCTGGTTGACGACATCCAGTTCATAGCAGGAAAAGATTCAACTCAAGAAGAGTTTTTCCACACATTTAACACTCTGTATGAAGCGAAAAAACAAATAGTCCTCACTTCAGACCGTCCCCCAAAAGAAATACAAACTCTCGAAGACAGATTAAGAACAAGATTTGAATGGGGTCTTATAGCCGATATACAACCGCCTGACTTTGAAACCAGAATCGCAATAATAAAGAGAAAAGCTGAACTTTTAGATATAAGCATTCCAAACCCTGTTCTTGAATATATAGCGACAAAATTGAAGACAAATATAAGGCAGCTCGAAGGCGCTGTGAAAAAAATGAAAGCGTACTACCTTCTACAGGGAGACCAACCCAGCATGGCCACCGCACAAGCCGCAATATCAGATATTTTAAATAACGATCAGCCACCACCATTAACCATAGAGAAAATAATAGAAGAAGTGGCAAGAACTTTCGGCGTGACCGCAAATGAAATACGCTCATCAAAAAGAGCCGCAAATATATCTAATGCCCGCCAAATAGCCATTTATATTGCTAGAGAAATAACACAATTGTCTATGAGCGCAATCGGAAGTGAATTTGGTGGCAGAGATCATTCAACCATTGTGTATGCAATACAACAAGTAGAAAAAATAATGAAAACTGACCCGAAAACTAAAGCTATGGTCGAAGACATCATTAAAAATATTCGCGACAGATAATTGTTAATAACTTTTAAACAAATAAACAAATCATGTTAATTTACAAAATTTTAAATAAATTTATTTTCAACATATAAACCGCGTTTCAACAAAAAGTTTTCAACATAACCGTTTATAACTTAAAAGCTCGGTTGAAAATAAAAAATTTTTGAACAAGCCGTTAACATAAATAAAAGTTCAAAAAAGCTAGTCCACATCACAAGATTAAACAATATTTAAACAAATCAACAGCCCCTACTACTATTACTATAATTTATACTCTATTCTTTTCATTTATAAAAAAGGAGATGCTCTAATGAAAATCATTTGCAAAAAACAAAATTTAATCGAAGCTGTGTTGAATGTTCAACATGCAGTATCCAGTAAATCATGCCTAACTGCCCTCGAAGGAATACTCATAAAAACGGAAGAAGGAAAAATTTCTCTATGTGGTTACGACTTAGAACTTGGCATAACCACAACAATAGATGCCGAAATACAAGAAGATGGTGGAATTGTGCTAGGAGCTAAAATTTTATCCGACATCATAAGGAAAATGCCTGATGAAAGAATATCCATATCTGTAGACGAAAAGCTGATAACAACCATCAACAGCGGGACATCCGAGTTTTCAATTATCGGAATCTCACCAGATGACTACCCCGCATTACCAGTAATAGACAGTCACTCGGATGTAAAACTAAACTCCTGCACTCTTAGAAGCATGATAAGCCAAACGCTATTTGCCGTGGCAGATACTGACGAAAAACCTATAAACACCGGAACTTTGTTTGACATAAGCAATGACGAAATTAATCTCGTCTCAGTAGACGGATACAGATTAGCCAAGAGAAGCGAAAAAATAGCAGCCGTAACAACTCCTATTAAGTTTGTAGTCCCAGGAAAAACATTAAACGAAATTCTCAAGCTCATACCCGATTCAGAAGAGGAAATAAATATATCTATAGGGAAAAAACATATTGTCTTTAAAACGGAAAATTACAGCATAATTTCCAGGTTATTAGAGGGAGATTTTTTAGATTACAACTCCGCAATACCTTCAGACAAAACCACAGAACTCATAGTGAAGACCAAAGATTTTATAGAAAGCGTAGAAAGAGCCTCACTGGTAATAAACGACAGACTCAAAAGTCCTATCAGATGCTTTTTTAGCAATAACCAAGCTAAAATCTCCTGCATAACGCCGTTGGGAAAAGCAAATGACGAATTTTCAGTATCCATGACAGGCAATAACCTAGAAATAGGATTTAACAACAAGTATCTCCTAGACGCACTGAAAAATACAGACACAGACCAAATAAAAGTACATGTAAATGGTCCACTGAGCCCATTCAAGATAATGCCGATGAATGACGAGTCTTTTGTGTTTTTAGTTCTGCCGGTTAGGTTGAAAGCAGGTGACTAACATAAAAGAGATAAAAATCAAGACTGAATTTATACAACTTGACTCACTTTTGAAACTATCAGGCGCTGTTTTAACAGGAGGACAAGCCAAGCAGGAAATACAAAAAGGAAAAGTTTGCCTAAATAACGAAGTTTGTACGATGCGCGGCAAAAAGATATACAATGGCGATGTGGTTACATATAAAGGCATAAATTACAAAATAAAGGCTGAAAATCTTGAGAATACTGAAAATAGAGCACGAGAACTTTAGGAACCTTTCAAATGGAAGCTTAATTCCAGACGAGAAAATAAATATCATTTACGGAGACAATGCTCAAGGCAAAACCAACTTTTTAGAATCGATATGGCTCTTCACAGGAGGAAAATCTTTCAGAGGTGCCAAAGATCTTGATTTAATCTCATTTTCACAGAAGCAAGCAACCGTAAGCGCAAAGGTTTTTTTAGAAAATAGAGAACAAGATCTAAAAATAGAGCTTACGTCACCCAAACGAAAAACGTACGTAAACGGAAATTGGAAAAAAAACTCAAGCGAATATGTGGGAAAGTTTTGTTCAGTAGTTTTTTCACCGGCGCACCTATCACTTATAAAAGACGGACCAGGACACAGGAGAAAATTCTTAGATACCGCAATTTGTCAAATATCGCCGTATTATGCGAAAACTGTTTCTTTATACAACCACATACTGGATCAACGCAACAAGCTTATAAAAGACATGGCTTCTCACCCTGAACTGGAACAAACTCTGTTCGTTTGGGATGAAAAATTAGCTTGTGCAGCAGGTGAAATTATAAAAAAAAGACTACAATATGTGAATCTACTTAAAGAAAATACAAAAAGTATATATTCGGACTTATCAAATAATAAAGAGAATTTAGAAATAAGCTATATTTCGAACATTTTTTCTAAGAAAAATAGCGATAATAAGAGCATAGAAAATTTGATGCTAGACAGGCTTGAAAAATCTAGAAAGGAAGATAGATTTTTAGGGTTCACAACTGTAGGGCCTCATCGGGACGATTTGGACATATATGTAAATGGGAAAAAAGCGAAAATTTTTGCATCGCAGGGGCAACAGCGTTCGGTAATACTTTCGATGAAACTCTCTGAATCAATAATTTTAGAAAAGACGAAAGGCAAAACTCCGGTGATACTTTTTGACGACGTTTTAAGCGAACTTGACAAAAAAAGGCAGCACTACATCTTAAACTCAATTTCAAATAGGCAAGTGTTCATAACTTGCTGTGAACCGAGTTCAGTTGACAGACTTGTTCAGGGTAAAACTTTCGAAATAAAAAACGGAGCTTGGATTTAATATGTAGCACGATTTACTGTTTAGAGAATGTGTAAAAACATATGAAAGGTTTTGGTGAAATGTACTTGCACATAGGGCAGGACAATGTGGTGAAAACCAGCGATATTGTGGGGATTTTCGATTTAGATACTACCACCGTTAAGAAGGTAACGAGGGACTATTTATCTTTTTGCGAAAAGGAAAAAAGAGTTGTCACAGTGTCTAACGAGCTACCGAAATCATTCGTATTGTGCGATAGCGAGAAAAATTGTAAAAAAACGGTATATTTAAGCCCTATCAGTTCAGTTACGCTTTCTAAAAGAACTAGAAAAAGAGGTTGGAGAGAATGAAGAAAAATAAATGTCCCTACTGCGGCAGAGAGTTGAGCTTTTTTGAGTCGGTAAACATAAAAGAAAATTTGGAGTACTATTGTGAAAATTGCGAAAATAAATCCGACGTTAGAGCGAAAAGGAGCTTGAAAACTCTTATAACAATGCTGATAATACTTACAGCTATCTGCGTTTTGGTTTTCAGCTTTATCTTTAGGATGCTGATAATCGGCTCAGTGATAATATCGGGATTGTTTGTGCTTTTCTACACTCTCGTTCCGAGATTAATTATATTAAAAAGAAAAGAAAGCTGATACGGAAAATTATAGCTCAATTATGGAGGTTTTATTTTGGAGAACAATAATATAAAAGGACAGAGTAGTGACTACGGTGCAAGTGAAATACAAGTTCTGGAAGGGCTTGAGGCTGTAAGAAAAAGACCTGGAATGTACATAGGTTCCACAGGTCCTAAAGGGCTGCATCACTTGGTGTACGAGATAGTTGATAACTCTATAGATGAGGCACTAGCAGGCTTTTGTAGCAAGATTAAAGTTAGAATTTTGCCTGATAACATAATAAACGTAAGCGACGACGGCAGAGGCATACCTACGGGAATCCACCCGAAAATGGGGATACCGGCGCTTACCGTGGTCTTTACCATTTTGCATGCGGGTGGCAAATTTGGCGGTGGCGGATATAAAGTATCTGGAGGCTTACACGGAGTTGGCGCCTCTGTAGTGAATGCTCTCTCGGAATGGCTTGAAGTTAAAGTTTACAGTGAAGGTAAAGTACATTTTCAAAGGTTCGAAAGAGGCATTGCTACAGGGGATATGCAGATTTTAGGGTATACAGACAAAGTCGGGACGGAAATCACTTTTAAAGCAGATAAAGAGATTTTTACAGAGACGGATGTATACGAGTACGAAATCTTGGAACAGAGGTTGAGGGAACAGGCCTTTTTAAACGCAGGACTTAGCATAGAACTCATAGATGAGCGGGACAGCGAAAATGTAAAAAATGAAGATTTTTGTTACGAGGGCGGCATATCTAGCTTTGTTGAGTATATTCATAAAAAAAGAGCTCTTGGCGTGATTCATCCTGAAGTTATAGCTTTTTCAGGAGCGCAGCAAGATGACGTCCAGATAGACATAGCTATGCAATACAATGACAGCTATAATGACTTGATATTATCTTTTGCTAACGACATACACACGGTGGACGGCGGAACGCACGAGGAGGGCTTTAGAAGAGCTCTAACGCGAGTAATGAACGATTACGCAAGACGATATAATATATTGAAAGAAAGCGATAGGAATTTTTCCGGGGACGACTTAAGGGAAGGTTTAACGGCTATAATCAGCGTGAAGCTATCTGAAGCACAATTTGAAGGCCAAACTAAAACAAAACTTGGTAATACGAAAATCAGATCGCTTGTAGATAATTTGGTAACGGAAAAATTAAGTACATATTTGGAGGAAAACCCATCTACTGCCAAGGCTATTTTCGAGAAAGCTTTGTCGGCAGCTAGAGCCAGAGATGCTGCAAGGAAAGCTAGAGATTTGGTAAGGCGTAAAACCGCTTTAGAATCAGCATCACTACCGGGAAAACTAGCGGATTGCCAATCTAGAGATTCTTCTGAAACAGAAATATACATAGTTGAAGGAGACTCTGCAGGTGGTTCAGCCAAAAGTGGCAGAGATAGGAAATTTCAAGCTATATTGCCTTTGTGGGGTAAAATGCTAAACGTAGAAAAGGCTAGGCTAGACAAAGTTTACGGAAATGAAAAACTCATGCCGGTAGTCACGGCTTTGGGGTGCGGCATAGGAGACGAGTTCGATTTAAGTAAATTAAGATATGGAAAAATAATAATAATGGCCGATGCCGACGTAGACGGTTCGCATATTAGAACGCTGCTGTTAACTTTTTTCTTTAGGTTTATGAAACCCGTAGTGGAAGCTGGCCACATATACATAGCTAGGCCACCACTTTACAGAATTACGAAAAATAAAAAGCATTTTTATGCGTTCAGTGATGAAGAAAGGGATAGCATCTTAAAAGAATTGGGCGGCAATGCTGATATACAGAGGTACAAAGGTCTTGGTGAAATGGATTCGGAACAGCTGTGGGAAACTACGATGGATCCAGAAAGGCGGACTATGCTTAGAGTAGAGCTGGAAGACGCAGCTGCGGCAGATGAAATTTTTACAATCTTGATGGGCGATAAGGTTGAACCTAGAAGAGAATTTATAGAAAAAAATGCAAGATATGTACAAAATTTAGATGTGTAAAGTTTTACATTAAATTTTGTTTTGAAGGAGAAAGAAATGAAAGAGTATGACAGTACTAATGCTGAAAAGACTCAAGAGAGCAATGTTTTATGCTTAAGTAAAATGAAAACTGATGAAGAGGAAATAGAAAAAAGTTTGTCTGACGAAGAAGAGCACGACCCAGAAGAGGATGAGGAAACGGAGAATAAATGGGACGGTTCGGAATCTGAGTTTGTGGAAGATGATGACGCGACAGAATATGAGGATAAATATTCTGGGATAAAGTTTAGCTACGCTTTGACTCCAGAAGAAATATTTTCATGCATTAAACATTGCGGAATAGATAAAAACACAAAACGCTGGAGTAACGCTGTGCTTTCTTTAGTTGCGGTTTGCGTGCTGGCTTTTTATGTGGAAACTCGTAAAACAGAATTTTTAGTAGGTTTTATATTATCTGTGGCATTGCTTTCCTTTTGGGTTTTCGGTGGATTTCATTTGATATTCAAAAAAATGCGATATAAAAGAATGTCGGCAGATAAGAAGCTATCTGTAGAGATCTATCCGGACAGCATAACGATAAAAAACAACTTGAAGGAAGCTGTGGTAAACCTAGATGGAAACTGCGTTTTTGAAGAATACAAAGGTATGTTTTTGATACATTTATCGAAGCAGCGCATATTTATTATCCCTATAAGGGCGATAGAACCTGAATTTTTACCTGACGTTCAAGCAATGCTGGTAGCGGGGACTACTCCAATATCAGAATCATTTCTAAAAAATCGGAGGGAAAAGTAGTTGAATACAGATGAAAATAGAGTAGAAAATTTAAGGATAATCAACGTAGATATAGAAAAAGAGATGCAAAAATCTTTTCTGGACTATTCCATGTCAGTCATAGTTGCAAGGGCTCTGCCGGATGTGAGGGACGGCTTAAAGCCGGTACATAGGAGAATACTTTATACTTTATATGAAAATGGTTTGGGGCCGGATAAAGCTTACAGGAAATGTGCAGATACAGTAGGTTCAGTGCTGGGAAGGTATCATCCACACGGCGATGCATCTGTTTACGATGCGTTGGTACGACTGGCTCAAGACTTTTCCATGCGGTACACATTGGTAGATGGACATGGAAATTTTGGATCTGTGGACGGCGATCCTCCGGCTGCATATAGGTATACGGAATCCAGAATGAGCAAAATGTCGGTAGAAATGTTGACTGATATAGACAAAGATACGGTTGACTTTATGCCGAACTACGACGATAGGCTAAAAGAACCAACAGTGCTTCCTTCCAGGTTTCCGAATCTTCTAGTTAATGGCTCTACAGGTATAGCTGTGGGCATGGCTACCAATATACCTCCACACAACTTGGGCGAAGTGGTTGACGCTATTTGCTGCTTGATAGATAACCCTGACTGTGACCTTGATGAAATAATGCAACATATAAAAGGGCCAGATTTTCCTACAGGTGCTTTAATTATGGGAAGATCTGGAATTAGATCTGCTTACGCTACCGGCAGAGGAAAAATTATCGTTAGGGCTTGTGCAGAGATTGTAGAGGAGAAAAATCGCTTTAAAATAATTGTTACAGAACTACCTTACCAGGTGAACAAAGCGAGGCTTTGCGAAAGCATAGCGGAACTAGTCAAAGATAAAAAAATAGAGGGCATCTCAAATGTAGAGGATCATTCTGACAGAGACGGGATGCACATCGAGATAACTGTGAAGCGAGACGCTTCTGCGCAAATAGTTTTAAATCAACTTTATTCGTACACGCAAATGCAGATAACTTTTGGCGTAATAATGCTGGCCATTGTGAACGGTGAGCCAAAAATATTGACATTGAAAGATATACTTAGGAACTATGTGGACTTTCAGGTGGAAGTTATAACTCGAAGGACTCAATTTGATTTAAAGAAAGCCCTAGATAGAGCTCATATTTTAGAAGGTCTGAAGGTTGCTATTGACAATATAGACAGAGTCATCGAAATATTGCGGTCATCTAAATCTATAGCCGAAGGCAAAGAACGGCTGATGAATGAGTTTTCGCTTGACGATGTACAAGCTCAAGCTATAGTTCAGATGAGACTGGGACAACTAACAGGCCTGGAACGTGGAAAAATAGAAGATGAATTGAAAGCTTTAGCGGAAAAAATAGAGGAATTAAAAGCGATTTTAGCTGATAAATCGAGGCTGCTGGCAATATTAAAAGATGAGATAACTGAGATAAAACGCAGATTTAACGATGAGAGAAGAACTCAAATCATGACTGTGACAGGCGAAGTCGATGTTGAGGATCTAATTCCTCAAGAGGAATGCGTTTTAACTTTGACAAATTTTGGTTACATAAAACGTCAAAAAATCGATACGTATAAGTTGCAAAAGCGTGGCGGACGCGGGGTAACAGGAATGTCACGAAGAGAAGAAGATGTCGCAACTGACATGTACGTCATGAATAGTCACGATTATGTTTTGTTTTTTACAAACTTTGGAAGAGTGTATCGACTAAAATGTTATGAAGTGCCGGAAGGCTCTAAGAACTCGAAAGGTACAAATATAGCTAATTTGTTGCCAATTTCAGCAGACGAAAAAGTGACTTCGATAGTGCAAATACCGGAATTTAGCGACAATATGTACTTAGTTATGGTAACTAGGAAAGGAATAATAAAAAGAACGCAGTTAAATACTTACGATACTGCGAGAAAAGGCGGAGTTATAGCCATAGATCTTGACGATGGCGATGAACTTGCGTGGGTAAAACAGACTTGTGGAAATGACGATTTACTTGTTGCTACACATGAAGGTATGGCGATTAAGTTTAACGAGACGGACGTTAGAGTAGTGGGCAGAACCGCCAGAGGAGTTAAGGCCATTAATTTGAAGGAAAATGATGAAGTTGTAGGTATGGCTGTGGCGAAAGAAGGATTACTAGCTTTGACAGTGTCTGAAACCGGATATGGCAGATTATCTGAGCTATCTGACTATAGACTGCAATCTAGGGGCGGCAAAGGTATTATTAACTACCATGTTGAAAAATATGGAAAAGTGGCCGCAATAAGAGCGGTAAGTCCAAATGAAGACGTGATTTTGATATCCAGAGATGGCATAATAATTAGGATACAGGCGTGTGAAATTAGAGAATGTGCTCGTCCTTCGAAAGGAGTCCGAGTTATGAGGATCTCGGAAGAAAATAAAGTGGTAGCAGTAGCTACAGTGCCGCATGAGGACGAGGTTGAAAGTACTGAAGTGGTATCGGAAGGCGAATCTGAGTAAGTTTTATATAAGTACTGCGAAAGTGGCGGGCGCTCACAGAAAAAATTCATTTATGATTTTTTCTGTGAGCATAAACAAAAATTTGTTTATGCTGTGGAGATATCGAATTAATAAATTCGATATCTTCAGCGCCCGCCGCTTAGCTGTAAACTTCGAAAGGAGAAAATATGAAAATAGTTCCATCTATACTCTCAAGTGATTTTTCAAAGTTAGGAGAAGAACTTCACAGTTTAGAACAGGCCGGTGCAGATCAAATACATTTAGATGTGATGGATGGGCATTTTGTACCTAACATTACATTCGGTGCACCGGTGATAAAATCGATAAGACCATGCACACAGCTGCCTTTTGACGCACATTTAATGATAGAAAAACCAACGCAATATATTGAAGATTTTGCGAAATCTGGATGTGACATAATAACTTTCCACTATGAGTGTCAGGATGATATCAAACAGACAATTTCAAAGATAAAATCAGTAGGCAAAAAAGCAGGCATATCTATAAAACCAGATACAAATGTAGAAAAAGTATATCCATATTTAAAGGAATTAGACGTTGTCTTAATAATGACGGTAGAACCGGGATTTGGCGGACAAAAGTTCATGAGTTCGATGGTAGAAAAAATAAAAAAAATTAAACAAATAATAAATGAAGAAAAGTTATCAACAATAGTAGAGGTCGATGGTGGAATAAATGAAATCACGGTTAAAGAAGCTAAAAAAGCGGGAGCAGACGTTTGTGTCGCAGGTACAAGTGTATTTTGTTCAGATAACTATACTGAAAGTATAAAAAAACTAAAGATTTAGTTTTTGGAGTGGTGATTCATGAAAAAGTTTAATGAAACAGAACTAAGGAAAACGTCCAGTAAGTTAGGATTTTTATTGATTTTCTATTTTCTATTAAATGTAGTAATATCCATTTTTACGCTGGATATGGCGAAAGGTTTTCTTCTGGGTAAGTTAAATTTAAATATATCAGAAAACATGCTGGTAGATACAGTAAGCAGCATTTCTAATATCTTATTGATATTTGTTTTATTTTTCTTTTTTAGCGTATCCAAAAAGGAAACTTCGGTAAATAATATACATTTTGTAAATAAAAAAGTTAATATATTACCCTTAATATTGATAGGATTTTTAGTGATCGAAATTGCTGACATAGTTACAAATTATGCTATGGGGATTTGTAAATTTATCGGGGTAAAATCAACGTCTCCTGAATTTATTGTTGAAAAAACCACACTAGGAATATTTTTGTCCGTTATAAATTTTTCGTTGGTACCGGCATTGACGGAAGAATTTATTTTTAGAGGTATAGTTTTGAATTCTGTACGGCCTTATGGGAAAACTTTTGCGATCTTTTCATCAGCTTTTTTATTTGGATTAGTCCATGGAAACTTAGAGCAGTTCGTCTTTGCCTTTATAACAGGTATGTTTTTTTCATATGTGACTTTGTTGACAGAGTCGTTACTTCCAAGTGTTATCATACATTTTTTAAACAATTTCATGGCAGACATATTGAATATTTTTCAAGACAAAGAAAATATCTTAACAATAATTTTAATATTCAAAAGCTTTGTAGGACTGTTAGGACTAGCATGTTTGTTTTACTATTGGTTAAAGAGCATATCGAGTATACGGAAAGTATTTAAAACAAAGTGTCCGAAAAAGAAGTTTAATATTGCTTTTATAGATAAATTTAATGCATTTCTTTTTAATCCTGGTATGACGCTTTTTGTATTACTGGCGCTGTTTTTGCTGTATACTTCTTTTAAAGGAAAGTGAAGTTTATGACAAATTTATGCAGAGATATATTTTTTATGGAAAAAGCTATAGAGTTAGCCAAATTATCAGCGAAGGAGGGTGAGGTACCCGTTGGTGCTGTAATAGTAAAAGATGATGAGATAGTTTCAACGGGGAGAAATAGACGGGAGCACGGTAAAAATGCTTTATATCATGCTGAAATAGAAGCAATAAATAGCGCGTGCAAAACCTTGGGAGGATGGCGACTGTGGCAATGCGAAATGTATGTAACTTTGGAGCCATGCCCAATGTGTGCAGGTGCGATAATAAACGCCAGGATAAAAAGATTAGTTTACGGTGCACATGACTTAAAAAATGGCTCATGCGGCTCGGTAATAAATCTGTTCAATTTACCTTATAACCATTCTCCGGTATTGGTTTCAGGTGTTATGGAGGAAGAGTGCGGAGCCATTTTAAGCGATTTTTTTAAAAATTTGAGAAAAAAATAAAAAAAGTACTTGCCTTTTCGTTTTCGCTGTGTTATACTTACAAAGTAATGAATTTTAAAGGCATGGGGGTATAGCTCAGCTGGGAGAGCACCTGCTTTGCAAGCAGGGGGTCAGCGGTTCGATCCCGCTTACCTCCACCACTTAAGTATTTTGTTATATTTTCATATTAATTAGTCTCCTTTAATTTATCGAATAAGCTTACTAATTTAGTAAGCTTATTTTTTATGGAAGAGCAGTGTTTTAAAACGAATTATAGTTGTTAGAATCAGTACTCTTTTTATTCATTGAAACATTAAATAGAAAAGTCGTATTTTTATATTTTTATTTATATTCTCATTTATATATGAAACGATGTTGAAATTTTTAGAAGCATCATTTTTATTTAGTGTTATATTCATTTGTGGTATTGCCGCTCCGCCAGAAACTCTGTACAATTGTTTATCTGTAGGCGACATTTTTTTTATCAAGTTTACCACCTCCGTTCAATACTATATTATAAGGTGGTTTTAGTTGAGTTTCAATATATTTTTGCATTATTTTATAAATTTTAGTGTATTTTATAAAATATCATCGATTTCAATTATGTTACCTGAATGCAGTGATTGATTAAAATAGATATCAGTTATTTAATGCATATATTTCTGTTAATAAAAAAACACCAGACAAGCTGGTGTTCTTTTTGGAGGCGCCACCCAGATTTGAACTGGGGATCAAGGTGTTGCAGACCCATGCCTTACCACTTGGCTATGGCGCCGACTCATATTTTATTATATGCAAAATTTTAATATTGTGTTAATGAATATTATAGAAAAGAAAAAACCTACACGCAACATATAGCGTAGAGGCTTGCGCTGGAGCGGATGACGGGGCTCGAACCCGCTACCTCCACCTTGGCAAGGTGGCGCTC